>Ga0265300_10002027_pt1 | contig 18071 bp, 12 predicted proteins | sample AusTroGonzalo_MG_FD_193482 | JGI IMG/M metagenome (GOLD analysis project Ga0265300, IMG submission 193482) | Bovine rumen microbial communities from tropical cattle in Woodstock, Queensland, Australia - Gonzalo_03 | ecosystem: Host-associated > Mammals > Digestive system > Stomach > Rumen ...
AGCCGACTGCAGCTGTTCATAGCGCCAGAGGCAGAACGCTAACAGGACGATCACCACCAATAACGGGAATAGCGGGAACGGTATGACGAGATACCTTGCAAGAACCATACCTGCCATCAGACTGACGGCAATCTTCACCAACGGGGCCTTTTCTGAAACACTGTTTCTCATACGATTCATGATTAACTGGTTGCAAAGATACAACTTTCTGTCTAAAAAACATAACATTCTCAAATAAATTTGGTATTATGGACACTTATTCGTAAATTTGCACTCGAAATGGAAGTGATAAGTATGCCCTTCTGGGCTTGGATTTTATTCTATGTCTTAGTGCTGGTGATGCTGGTGATCGACCTGAAGTCGTTCGGCAAGAAAGGCCAGCACGAGGTCTGTGTCTCCGAGGCATTGAAGATGACCGCTGTCTGGATCGGCGTCTCCCTGTTATTCTGCGGTGGTATCTGGCTGTATGAAGGCGATGAGAAGGCGATGGAGTTCCTGGCAGGTTATCTGATTGAGAAATCCCTGTCGATGGATAACCTCTTCGTGTTCCTGATGCTCTTCTCTTTCTTCGGCATCCAACGTAAATACCAGCATGAGGTACTCTTCTGGGGTATCTTTGGTGCCTTGGTGCTACGCAGCATCTTCATCTTTGCGGGTACGGCCATCATCAACCAGTTTGAGTGGATACTCGGCGTTTTTGGCGTCTTCCTCATCTATACGGGCATCAAGATGTTCGGCCATCAGGACAATGAGAACGTGGATCCCTCGAAGAACATCTTCGTGAAGCTCTTCAAGAAATTCTTCCCTGTGACTGACCAGATGCACGACGACAAGTTCTTTGTCATAGAAAACGGCAAGCGCCTCGCCACACCGCTGTTCATCGCCCTATTGGTGATCGAGACCACCGATGTGGCTTTTGCCGTGGACAGTATCCCTGCCGTCTTCTCCGTCAGTCGTGACCCGTTCATCGTCCTGACGAGTAATGTATTTGCCATCCTCGGTCTGCGGGCCCTCTACTTCGCCCTGGCTGCCGTCGCCAAGTATTTCACCTACCTGAAATACGGTCTGGGCATCATCCTCAGCTTCGTGGGTATCAAGATGCTGTTGGATGTCATCTGGGATATCAAGGTGCCCACCCCACTCTCCTTAGCCTTTATCTTTGGCATACTGGTTCTCTCAATGGGACTTTCTTATATCATTTCAAATCATCAGAGTCATGGAGATTAACAATTACACGAACGACGCCTTAGAACTGCTGAAGGAACTGATAGCCATTCCCTCAGTCAGCCGTGACGAGTGGAAGGCCGCCGACAAACTGGCCGAGTATCTGAATCGCTGGCATCTGCCCTTCGGACGTGAAGGCAACAACCTGTGGGTGGGTTGTCAGGATTGGGACAACAACCGTCCCACGGTGATGTTGAATGCCCATATCGACACGGTGAAACCAGTATCCTCCTGGACCCGTGATCCCTTCACTCCGACTCAGGAAGGTGACCTGCTCTACGGTCTTGGCTCCAATGACTGTGGTGGTGGACTGGTGGCCTTACTCCAGACCTACCGTATTATGCTCCATCGCCAGCGTAACTATAACATCCTCTGGGTGGCATCTGCCGAAGAAGAGGTATCGGGGGCGGATGGTTTCAGTCGGGTGTTGCCCCTGTTGCCGAAAGTGGATGTCGCCATCGTCGGTGAGCCGACAGGCATGCAACCCGCCATTGCCGAAAAAGGTCTGATGGTGATCGACGGCTATGCCTATGGCAAGTCAGGCCACGCCGCCAGAAACGAGGGTGTGAATGCCATCTATGAGGCCCTCGACGATCTGGTGTGGTTGCGCGATTATAAGTTCAGGAAAGAGAGTCCGCTGTTAGGACCGACGAAGATGACGGTCACCGTGGTGGAGAGCGGCACTCAGCATAATGTGGTGCCTGACACCCTGCATTTCGTCCTCGACATCCGTACAAACGAGTTCTATCAGAATGAGTACCTCTTTGAGTTCCTGAAGAAGAAGATGCAGAAATGCGAGCTAAAGCCCCGTTCGTTCCGTCTGCACTCCAGCAGCATTTCGCAGGATCATCCCATCATCCGCAGATGTCTGGAGCGCGGCATGCAGCCTTTCGGCTCACCCACGCTGAGCGATCAGGCCCTCATGCCCTTCCCCTCGTTCAAGTTGGGTCCCGGCGAGTCAAGCCGCTCCCATTCTGCCGATGAGTTCATTAAGATCTCGGAGATTCAGCAGGCCATCGAGACCTACGTCTTTCTATTAGAGGGGCTGGCTATCTAGACAGCCAGCCCTCCGGGTTCAGTTTTTCATTGCCACGTCGCAGTTGGAACTGCATCAAGCCTTCGGAGCCTAAGCGTCCGACGGTTTGGCGTGCGCTCACCTTCTGTCCGCGACTGACACTCACGGAAGCGAGGTCACAATACACCGACAGATAATTACCATGACGGATGATCACCACCGTGGTACCCGCATAACCGAAGACCGCACTCACCTCACCATCGAAGATACAACGCACAGGCGAACCCGGCTGTGCCTTGATGTCGATACCTTTCTTATCAAGTGTGACATGACCTTTCACGTCATCCACATGATTCGTTCCGAACCGGTGCACGATCTGATAACTGCCGGTGATAGGCATGGGCAGACGACCTCGGTTGCTCTCAAAGTTACCACTCAGACGCTGATCCTCTGAGGAGACATAGACCTTCTCTACCGACTTTTTGGCAGCTGCCACCTCCTTCTCACGGGCAGCAGCCTCCGCCTTTGCCTTCCGTTCAGCAGCCAGACGGGCTTTCTCTGCCTCACGGGCAGCACGCTCTGCCGCCGCCTTCTCCTCGGCACTCTTCTTGGCAGCCGCCCTGGCCTCAGCCTTCGCCTTCTCCTCACGGGCCTTGGCCTCCGCAACCCTTCTGGCATTCTCACGGGCAGCAGCCTCAGCCTCCGCTTTCTTACGAGCCAGTTCCTCAGCCCGTTTCTTGGCTGCCTCTGCCTCTGCCTTCCGCTTAGCCTCTGCCTCCGCACGAGCCTTGGCACGGGCAATCTCCTCGGCAATCAGTTTGTCGATCTGGGCATTCAGTTCAGCATCCCGTTTCTTCTGTTTGTCGATGATGCTGATGATGGTCTTCTGCTGTTTCTTCAACGAGTTCACCACCTTCTCCTGTTCTACCTGCTTATTCTCCAGCGACTTCTTCTCCTGTTCACCGCGATAGAGCAGATCATTCTTCTGACGTTTCGATGTCTTCAGTTCCTCGAAAGCCTCCGCCACCTGTGCCTGCATCGACTGCACCGCCTCACCCTGTGCCTTCTGGTAGGCTGCATACTCACGGACAAAGCGCAGACGACGGTACATCTGGGAGAAATTCTTCGCACTGAAGATAAACATCATCTGACTCTGGATGCTACGGTTACGGTGCATATAACGCATCGACTTCTGGAAGCGCTGCTTACGCTCGTCGAGTTCATGTTCGAGTACCTTCAACTGAGCCTGAAGTACATGGATGTTACCATCCAGACGGGTGATATCCCCTCGGATGGTGTCAATCGTACGACGCTTATCGGCAATCTCGTTGTTGATCACCATCAGGTTCTGCAGACGTTTCTTCACGTCCTGCTCGTTGGCCTTCAGACGACGCTCCTGTTCCTTAATCTGCTGTCGTACCTGTGCTTGTTCGTCCTTCAGACTGTTTACCGTGACACTGGGTTTCTTCTGCGTCGTAGTTGTTTTCTTTGTGGTCTTCTTAGTGGTGGTTTTCTTGGTGCCCGTCTTTTTGGTCGTCTTAGTGGCAGTCGTCTTCTGCCCGGCAGACTTCTTCCGAGTCTGCTGGGCTGGAGCTGCTGCCACCAGGCAAGCCAAGATCCAGAATATCAATAATCGTTTCACGCGTTATCTACTGAATAAATTAAAGAGACATGAAACGACGGATGATCTCATCGATAGACACCTCACTGTATTTATTGGAGATCAGCGTGCGGGGTTCCCACTCCGTATCAGATCCTATATGGTTCAGTGTCATACCGAGTTTCACTTCCTTTCCGCCTGTGTTCAACGTAATCTGATGCTTATGCGGGAACTGGGTCTTATTCAGCGGTTTGAATTCTTCATAGTCCCAATTCAGCTGTGAATTACCGTTCACCCGATCCTTATACATGATATTTGCCATCTCGATAAAAGCCGTCTGCCTATCGACCAGCCAGCTGTAGTCCAGTTTCGAGGCTTCCAGACTAAGAATCATATCATTACCGCTCTCCAACATGTTATAAGGACCGGAACCTCTCTCTTTAGGCCTATCAAAATTCAAGTTCTCAGGCACGAAAAGCTCATTCCAGAACAGTGACTGGATGGTATTGAAGTCGATACCGCTGTTACGGAGGAAGTCAACAGAGATCCAGGGCACCTTCAGATATTGTTTATTGATACGGTCCATGATGAGCACATACTCCTTCGTCAACTCGATACGACCTGCCTCCACGAAGCCGAAGGCCATCAGCTGGAGACGGATCACGTCATGACGGCGCATTTTCAGGTTACCTGTCAGCGTCAGCTTCTGCGGGCCGACCTCCACGGAAAACTTCACCTTCGACGTGAAGAACTTTCCCGTCTGGGCATTATCCTGAACGCTAGAGATTAAGTCGCCCTTCTTAATTCTATTATTAACAGTAGTGGGGTCAGTTGAGATATTCTTGTGTGATTTACAAGACACCAGCACTAACGGCAAAGCCAACACGGCTACTTTTACAATACTGAGCAATTTCATTCTTTAATGTATTTTTTTTGTTTGATTTTCTTTTGTAACAGTTGATCCTCAGGCTTCTTCTGCTGAGCATCACGCCAGAATGATAGCGCACGTTCCATCTCCTTGTTCAGGGCATAGATGTCGCCCGCATGTTCGATGATCACCTCATTGCCAGGCGCATCCACATCACCTATGTTCTGCAGGGCCTGATCAATGTATATCTTAGCTTCGGAATACCGCTTCTGCATGAAGAGGATCCAAGCGTAGGTATCCAGATAGGTGGCGTTCTTCGGTTCTGCCTTCACCGTCTTGAAGCTCATGGCCTCAGCCGTGTCCAACCGCTCTCCCCGTTCACTGAGGTAATAGGCGTAGTTGTTCAGGCAGCCGATATTATCGTCCTTCCATACCAGACAGGAGTCGTAAGCGGCAAAAGCCTCTTCAGCAAGTCCCTTCTGATGCAGGATGTCACCCATCACGGCATAAAAGTCGGACACGATATGCGGATCACTGTTGTCAGTAATCACACCGATACCGTTCTGGAAAGATGATAAAGCCTTGTCGAGACTGTCGCGCTTATAGTAGGCGATACCCTGATAGTAATAGAACGCCATCTCATCGGGATTATACTGACGGGCATCCTGACACAGGGCAATCACACGATCCAGATCCTCATCCTCCCAAGCATAGCCCACCAGTTGCAGACGGGCTGCCGCCTGATCCGGTGCCATCTTCAGCACCTGTTCCAACACCGGACGGATGCTGTCCTTCGGCATCTTCTTCGCACTCATATACGAGGCACAGTAGAAAGCCATCTCCACATCTGCCTGAGGCTGGGCGAGCATCTTACGGAACAGTATCAGCACCTTGGTGCTGTCACCCTCAGCCTCACTGGAAGCGATCTCCTGACGCAAGAGATGCACCTTTTCCTCCGGTGTCGCATTCTTATTCAGCAACACCCGCTCTGTCAGCGAGTCAGCCACTACCTTATTGCCCTGTGACTGATAATAAGTACGCAACGACATCAGCACGCGGTTGTTGTCAGGCTCTTCCTTCAGCACTTGATGATAGATGTTCAGCGCCTTCTTGGCCTGTCCGTTCATCATCAGCGACTCGCCATACATCGCCAGATAGTTCAGGTCGTTAGGGTATTGTTTGGCGAGGGCCTCCATCTCAGCGACAACCGCCTTCTTATCACCCTTTCGGGAATAGATCTCACCCTTGGCCAGGGAGAGCCGTTCATTCTTACCGTCGACCGCCTCCATACGGTTCAGTACACCGATGGCCTGATCATAGTCCTCTACCTGTTGATAGAGCTGGAACAACAGCTCCAACATGTCCTCGCGATCCTTGTTACGGGCATAGATGCCTTCGACCACAGGTATCGCACTGGCATAATCCTGCTGGCGGATATAGGACTGCGCCAACGTCTCCACATAGATCTCGTTGTCCGGATCGAGAGCGGCAGCACGCTTCACGCACGCAATCGCTTTCTCCGTATTCTTCAGGAGCGAGTAATACTGCCCGAGGAAGAAATACACCTCTGGGGCATCAGGATTCAATTCCTGACAATGACGCAATAGGTCGAAGGCGGCATCATTGTTGCCCTTCTCCCGTTGGATCATCGCTTCCAGAAAAAACTGGTCATAAGTCTTCAGCTCCTGTGCCTGAACCGTCAGACCCAGTAGCATGACAACCATTAAAACCAACTTCCGCTGTATCACCATCACTTCACACCTGTATGACCATAGCCACCTTCGCCACGCTCTGTCTCGTCGAGCACCTCCACAGGCACAAACTGTCCCTGTTCATGACGAGCAATCACCATCTGGGCGATACGCTCGCCGTCGTTGACGACAAACTCCTCCTGCGACAGATTGATCAGCAGCACACCCACCTCACCGCGATAGTCGGCATCAACCGTACCCGGGGAGTTCAACACGGTGATGCCCTTCTTCAGGGCCAGACCGCTACGCGGACGCACCTGGGCTTCATAGCCTGCGGGCAAGGCGATGTGCAGACCTGTCGGAATCAGTCTGCGCTCCATGGGTTTCAGTACGATCGGTTCCGACAGATTCGCACGCAGATCCATGCCTGCGCTCTGTTCTGTCGCATATGCTGGTAAAGGCTGATGGCCCTTGTTGACAACCTTGATTTCTAACATCTTTTTAAAATTTCATTTTAATCACGTGCAAAAGTACGGATTTCTTTCCAATTAGCCATAATTTTCCGAGAAAAATATGGTTTTTTAGCCGAAATTCATTACTTTTGCATCTTGAATATGATGAATTGGCAGCAACTGATATCCAATAAGCGTCTCGGGCAGGAACATCGTCACCCGGAGCGCCATGACGACCGCACGGAGTTCAAGCGCGACTATGACCGTCTGATCTTCTCGGCCCCTTTCCGTCGTTTGCAGAACAAGACGCAGGTGTTTCCCCTCCCGGGCAGCATCTTCGTACACAACCGTCTGACCCACTCTTTAGAGGTGGCGAGTGTGGGCATGTCGTTAGGTAATGACGTGGCCCAGCAACTCATCAAACGACATCCCGAACTAAAGGATACGCTCTTTCAGGAAATCGGACAGATTGTGGCGACGGCCTGTCTGGCTCACGACTTGGGCAACCCGCCTTTCGGCCATAGCGGTGAGAAGGCGATGCAGGCTTATTTCCTAGAGGGTGCCGGTACGGAGTTACAACGTGAGGTGTCGTCTATTTTCTGGAATGACCTCACCCACTTCGAGGGAAACTCCAACGCCTTCCGTCTGCTCACCCACCAGTTCAAGGGACGTCGATCAGGTGGTTTCGTGATGACTTATTCCACCTTGGCAAGCATCGTGAAATATCCTTACTCTTCAGCGGCTGCAGGCAAGAAAGGAAAGTTCGGTTTCTTCAACTCTGAGAAAGACGCTTATCGCAGGATCGCCCAAGAGTTAGGCATTCCCTGTCTATCGGAGGCAGGTGAACCGCTGAGATATGCCCGTCATCCGCTGGTGTATCTCGTCGAGGCTGCCGATGATATCTGCTATGAGATCATGGACCTCGAAGATGCCCATAAGCTGAAGATCATCTCCCATGAGGAGACCATGCAACTGCTCCTCGACTTCTTTGATGCCGAGAGTCAGCAGCATATCCTCCAACGTATCAAGGAGGAAGGTGTGACGGATAACAATGAAAAGGTGGTCTATCTACGGGCGTGTGTCATCGGCAAACTCGAGAACGAGTGCGTCCGTGTGTTCGTCGAACATGAAGAAGAAATTCTCAACGGCACCTTTGACGGAAGCCTCATCGACCGGATCAGCGCCTTGCAACAGGAGGCCTACAAGCGTTGCTGCGACTTCTCCGTAAAACGCATCTACAAGAGCCGTCCTGTGCTCGATGTGGAACTATCTGGTTATCAGATCATCCAGACGCTCATGCAGAAGTTCATCGGCGCCGCCGTCCACCCGGACCGTTTCTACTCGAAGCACCTCATCAGTCGTGTCTCGAGCCAGTATGACATCGATGCCCCTGACCTCGAAACGCGTCTGATGGCAATCATCGACTACATCAGCGGCATGACCGACGTCTATGCCCTCGACATCTATCAGAAAATCAACGGCATCTCACTGCCGATCATATAGAAGCAACATGAAGAAAGTCATGATGACATTATGGACCTTGATGGTCGTTCTGGGTATGCATGCCCAGATGGTTGACCCCGTGCACTTCACCTCAGAGTTGAAGATGGGTGATGGCACAGAGGCCGAGATCATCTTCCATGCGAGGATAGACAATGGCTGGCACGTGTATTCCACAGAGATCGGAGACGACGGTCCCATCGAGGCCACCTTTAACGTGGAGAAGATGGAGGGCGCCGAACTTGTGGGTAAATTGACGCCTGTGGGCAAGGTGATCAAGAAGATGGACAAGCTGTTCAACATGGAACTGAAGTACTTCGAGAAGGAGGCTACCTTCGTGCAGAAGATCCGCTTCACAAAACCCCAGTACGACATCGACTGTTATCTGGAATATGGTGCCTGTAGTGATGCCAGTTGTCTGCCCCCATCGGAGATTGCCCTGAAACAGAAAGGCAAAAGTCCCGCAATAGGAAATGATAAAGGAGAAGATAGAAGTGAAAAAACAGAAGTGAAGAGTGAGAAGACAGAAGAAGGAAGTGAGAAGTCTGAGGCAGACTCCGCATCAGTAGCAGATTCTTCACTTATCACTTCCCACTCCTCACTTCCTGCAGATCTCTGGGCGCCTGTGACGGAGCAGTTGCGCGCATTAGGAACTGGCGAGGAGCTGGCGAAGCAGTCGTTGCTGTGGCTCCTGTTGATGGGTTTTGTGGCTGGTCTGTTGGCCGTCTGCATGCCCTGCATCTGGCCGATCATCCCCATGACGGTGAGTTTCTTCCTGAAACGTTCTAAAGACGATAGTAAAAAAGGAATCCGCGATGCCTTTACCTATGGGCTTTCGATCATCGTGATCTATCTCGGCTTAGGTCTGCTCGTGACAGCGCTCTTCGGCAGTGATACACTGAACGCGATGTCCACGAATGCCGTCTTCAACGTGTTCCTCTTCCTCTTGCTCGTGATGTTCGCCCTCAGTTTCTTCGGCTGGTTTGAGATCAGACTGCCAGACAGCTGGGCCAACAAGGTGGATGCGAAAGCTTCAGAGACCAGCGGTCTGTTGAGCATCTTCCTGATGGCGTTTACGTTGGTACTCGTCTCGTTCTCCTGCACAGGTCCGATCATCGGCATGCTGCTGGTGCAGACCACCACCACAGGCAACTGGCTCGCCCCAGCCGTGGGTATGTTTGGTTTCGCCTTGGCACTCGCCCTACCCTTCACGCTGTTTGCCATGTTCCCCTCGTGGCTGAAGTCGGCGCCGAAGTCGGGCTCATGGATGACCACGCTGAAGATCGTGCTGGGCTTCATTGAACTGGCCTTCTCGCTGAAGTTCCTCTCTGTGGCCGACCTCGCCTATGGCTGGCATATCCTCGACCGTGAGGTGTTCCTCTCGCTCTGGATCGTCATCTTCGCCCTGTTGGGTGCTTACCTCGTGGGCTGGCTGAAGTTCCAGGTGGATGAAATCGGCGGCGAACTACACAAGCCGATGCCTGTGGTCTGTATCATGGGTGGACTGGTGTCGCTGGCCTTCGCCGTATATATGGTGCCTGGTCTCTGGGGAGCTCCCTGTAAGGCAGTGAGTGCCTTCGCACCACCGATGAACACACAGGACTTCAATCTCAATTCGAAAGTGGTAGAGGCTGAGTATCTCGACTACGAGTCGGGCATCGAGGCGGCCCGCGCCCAGAACAAGCCTGTCTTTATCGACTTCACAGGCTTCGGCTGTGTGAACTGTCGTAAGATGGAGGCTGCCGTCTGGGCTGATGCCCGCGTGGCCGACAGGCTGAACAACGACTTCGTGCTCATCTCGCTCTATGTGGATGACAAGACGCCGCTGAAGGAGCCGATGGTAGTAACGGATGCCCAGGGCAACCAGAAGACACTGCGCACCGTTGGTGCGAAGTGGAGCTATCTGCAGAGCCATAAGTTCGGCGCCAATGCCCAGCCATTCTACGTGATCCTCGATCCTGAGACAGGCATGCCACTCACTGGCAGTCGTGGTTTCAACGAGGATGTACAGGCCTACATGGACTTCTTAAACCAAGGACTTAGAAACTTCCAAAAATAAAATGGTAAAAAAGTAAAAAGGTAAAAGATATGGAACAGACAAAATGTTTGATTATCGGCAGCGGACCTGCAGGTTATACGGCTGCCATCTATGCCGGACGTGCGAACCTCAGTCCCATCGAGTACTGCGGTCTGCAGCCTGGCGGTCAGCTCACTCAGACTACTGAGGTGGAGAACTTCCCCGGCTATCCACAGGGTGTGGATGCCAACCAGATGATGATGGAAATCCGTGAACAGGCCGAGCGCTTCGGTGCCGACATCCGCGACGGTGAGATTGTGAAGGTGGATTTCTCAAAGGCCCCTTATGTCTGCACGACGGACAGCGGACTGGAAATCGCAGCCGAGACTGTGATCATCGCAACGGGTTCATCGGCGAAGTACCTCGGACTCGACGACGAGCGGAAATACAACGGACAGGGTGTGAGTGCCTGTGCCACCTGCGACGGATTCTTCTATCGTAAGAAGACGGTGGCAGTGGTTGGCGGTGGTGATACCGCCTGTGAGGATGCCCTCTATCTGGCAGGTCTCGCCAAGAAGGTATATCTGATCGTGAGAAAGCCCTATCTGCGTGCCTCGCAGGTGATGCAGCAGCGTGTGATGGAACGGGAGAACATCGAGATCCTGTTTGAGCACAATACGCTGGGTCTCTTCGGAGAGAACGGCGTAGAGGGTGCCCATCTGGTGAAACGCAAGGGCGAGCCCGATGAGGAACTGGTGGATATCCAGATCGACGGTTTCTTCTTGGCCATCGGTCATACGCCGAATACCGCCATCTTCAAGGAGTGGCTCGACACCGATGAGGTGGGTTATCTGAAGAACATCAACGGCACGCCTGCGACGAAGATTCCTGGTGTATATGTGGCTGGCGACTGTGCCGACCCTGTCTTCCGTCAGGCGATTGTGGCTGCCGGCAGTGGCTGTCAGGCCGCCATCTTGGCAGAACGTTATCTGTTAGGTCGTTAAAATGAAGAAACTGTATATTGAAACGTATGGCTGCCAGATGAATGTGGCAGACTCTGAAGTAGTGGCCTCCGTCATGCAGATGGCAGGCTACGAGACCACTGAGGAACTGAGTGAGGCTGATGCCGTGTTCCTCAACACCTGTAGTGTGAGGGATAACGCAGAACAGAAGATCTATCACCGGTTGGAGGCCCTTGCCGCCGAGCGCAAGCGCAGGTCTTTAATCATTGGCGTCCTCGGCTGTATGGCTGAGCGAGCCCAACAAGATCTGTTGGATAACCATCATTGTGACCTCGTGGCAGGTCCTGATGCCTACCTCTCGCTGCCTGACCTCGTGGCACAGGCCGAACTGGGGCATAAGGCCATGAATATTGAACTTTCCACCACAGAGACCTACCGCGACGTGGTACCCCAGCGTATCGGGTTGGGACATAAGATCGGTGGTTTCGTGAGTATCATGCGTGGCTGCAACAACTTCTGCCATTACTGCATCGTGCCTTATACCCGAGGTCGTGAGCGCAGTCGTGACATCGAGAGCATCCTCAAGGAAGTGCGCGATTTGCGCGACAAGGGCTATAAGGAGGTAACGCTGCTGGGACAGAATGTAAACTCCTACAAGTTTGAGGACATCACTTTTCCGCAACTGCTGCGCCGCGTGGCAGAGGAGGCACCAACGATGCGTATCCGCTTCACCACCTCACACCCGAAGGATATGAGCGACGAGACGTTACAGGTGATTGCCGAGATGCCAAATGTGTGCAAGCATATCCATCTGCCCGTACAGAGTGGCAGTGACCGAATCCTGAAACTGATGAACCGCAAATACACCCGTGAGTGGTATATGGACCGTGTAGCCGCGATCCGTCGTATCATCCCTGACTGCGGTCTCTCTACGGATATCTTCGTGGGCTACCACTCTGAGACGGAGGAAGATCACCAGTTGTCGTTGAGTCTGATGCGCGAGGTGAGCTACGACTCCGCCTTTATGTTCAAATACTCAGAGCGTCCTGGCACCTACGCCTCGAAGCATCTGCCCGACGATGTGCCTGAAGAAGAGAAGATCCGAAGGCTGAATGAGCTGATCCAGTTGCAGACGGAGATGAGTGCCCTCCAGAATAAAAAAGATGAGGGTAAAGAATTCGATGTGCTCGTGGAGGGTTTCTCGAAACGGAGCCGCGAGCAGCTCTGTGGCAGGACGGAACAGAACAAGATGGTGGTCTTCGACAAAGGCGGACATCATATCGGTGAGACGGTCAAAGTCAGGATCACAGGTTCTACCAGTGCTACCTTGCTTGGTGAAATCAGCAACGGAACACAGGACTAAAAGGACTCTGCGAAAAAGTCGTTAAAGTCGTGAAGTCCGTTGCCTAAATATAAGAATATGAAGGAATTTTTGAATGTCCTGCGGCGATTTGTGCCGCCTTACAAGAAATACCTGGTGCTGTCGGTGGTGTTCAACATCCTCTCGGCAGTACTCAATATCTTCTCGTTTGCAGCCCTCATTCCCATTCTGCAGATCCTCTTCCAGACGAGTGATGCAGAGACGGCCACCAGTCTGATGGCCTGGGACTGGGCTAACATCCAGGCGGTGCTGATGAACAACATGAACTACTATGTGAACGGTCTCATCGCCGAGTGGGGACAGACTACCACTCTCCTCTTCATCGGCTTGTTCCTTGCCGTGATGACGTTTCTGAAGACTGGCGCTTACTTCCTCTCGGCAGCGACGATCATCCCCATCCGTACAGGTGTGGTGCGCGACATCCGCAACCAACTCTACCAGAAGATCACTGCCCTGCCACTGGGTTTCTTCTCCGAGGAACGCAAGGGTGACATCATCGCCCGCATGAGTGGTGATGTGCAGGAGATCGAGAACTCCATCATGGCATCGCTCGAGATGCTGTTCAAGAACCCGATCCTGATCGTCAGCTACTTCGCTGCCCTGATCTTCATCTCCTGGGAGCTCACACTCTTCACCCTCATCATCGTGCCCATCATGGGATGGTTCATGGGTTGGGTTGGTCGTAAGCTGAAGGCCCAGAGCATCAAAGCGCAAGGCCTCTGGAGCGATACGATGAGTCAGGTGGAGGAGACGCTTGGTGGTCTGCGTATCATCAAGGCTTTCTGTGCAGAAGGCAAGATGAACCGCCGTTTCGATCGCATCAACTCCGCCTACCGCAACGATATCATGAGGGTCAATATCCGTCAGTCGTCTGCCCACCCGATGTCGGAGTTCTTAGGTACCATCATGATTGTCATCGTGCTGTGGTTCGGTGGCATCCTCGTGATCAACAACCACACCCTCTCTGGTCCGATCTTTATCTACTATATGGTGATGCTCTACTCCATCATCAATCCGCTGAAAGACTTCTCGAAGGCGGGCTATAACATCCCCAAGGGACTGGCCTCGATGGAACGTGTGGACAAAATCCTGATGGCAGAGAATACCATCAAGGAAGCGGCCAATCCGAAGCATATCGCCAGCTTTGAGCATCAGATTGAGTTCCGTCATGTCAGTTTCAGATATGGGGAACAATGGGTGCTGCGCGACATCAACCTCGCGATCCCCAAGGGCAAGACCATCGCCCTCGTGGGACAGAGTGGTTCAGGCAAATCGACCCTCGTCGATCTCATCCCCCGCTACTACGACGTGCAGGAGGGTGAAGTGCTGATCGACGGCATCAATGTGAAGGATCTCGGTATCTTTGACCTGCGCCAACTCATCGGCAACGTGAACCAGGAGGCGATCCTCTTCAACGACTCCTTCCGCAATAACATCTCCTTCGGTGTGGATCATGCCACCCAGCAGCAGATCGAGGAGGCAGCAAAGATTGCCAATGCCTACGACTTCATCATGCAGTCGGAACAAGGCTTCGATACGAACATCGGTGATCGAGGAGGACGACTCTCTGGCGGTCAGCGTCAGCGTGTCAGCATCGCCCGTGCCATCCTGAAGAATCCGCCCATCCTCATCCTCGACGAAGCCACCTCTGCTCTCGACACCGAGAGCGAGCGTCTGGTACAGGATGCTCTGGAGCGTCTGATGAAGACGCGTACCACCGTAGCCATCGCCCATCGTCTGAGTACGATCAAGAATGCAGATGAGATCTGTGTGCTCCACGACGGACAGATTGTGGAACGCGGTACCCACGAGGGTCTGCTCGTTCAAGACGGCTATTACAAGAAACTTCACGAAATGCAAAAGTAATTATAGCAACGGACTACAGGACTAAAAGGACTCTGCGAAAAAGTCGTTAAAGTCGTGAAGTCCGTTGCCAAAGAAGAATATGAGGCAAAGGTTGATCTATTTGATGAAGATGTATATGCTGACGGTGGTGGTATTTATCGCTGCCAAGTTGGTGTTTATGCTGGTCAACTATGAGGGGCGTGCCTTTGACATCGGCGATATGTGCGCCGTGATCGTTCACGGTCTCACGCTCGACCTCTCCACCAGTCTCTACTTTCTCATTCTGCCTTTCCTCACCACACTCGTCTCCCTCTGGTGGGACGACCGCCGGTTACATACCTTCCTACGCATCTACTATGGCATTATCGCCACGATGCTGATGCTCGCTTTCGTGGCTGACACTAGCCTCTACCCCTTCTGGGGCTTCAAGCTCGATGCCAGTTGTCTGCAGTATCTGGAGACCCCCGCAGAAGTCAGAGCCAGCGTGTCAGGTTTCTATATGACCCTCCGTATCATCCTGTTGATCCTCGGTTCCTACGCCCTCTACCGTCTCTACAAGGCGATTCCCTTCTGGGCGAAAGATCCCAGCCGCCGTCAGGCAGCCACAGTCACCAACCTGCTGTTCATCCCCCTGTTCATCATCGGCATCCGGGGGGGGCTCGACGAATCGACGACGAACATCGGACAGGTGTATTTCTCACAGAACCAGTTCCTGAACCACTCGGCGGTCAATCCCGTGTTCAGTTTCCTGTCATCGTTTGAGAAAACCGCCAGCAACATCGTGGATTACGATTTCTTCAGTCAGTCGGAGTGTGACAGCCTGATGAAAGACCTTTATCCCACGACCTCTGTGAATACGGATACGTTGCTCACCACCTCGCGCCCGGATATCGTGATTGTCCTGATGGAGAGTGCCGGTGATATCTTCGAGAAGGTCATGCCCCGTCTGCGACGTCTCAAACAGGAAGGCATCGACTTCACCGCCTGCTACGGTAACACCTGGCGCACGGATCGCGGTACCGTCTGCACCTACAGCGGCTATCCCTCCTTCCCCACCTCTTCTGTCATGAAGATGCCCCCGAAGACTAACCACCTGCCAGGTATCGCTGCCGCTTTGCGAGAGGTCGGCTACCAGACCTATTACCTCTATGGTGGCGACATCAACTTCACCAATATGCGCAGCTTCCTCGTCACAACGGGTTGGGAACAGCTCCAATGGAAGGCCGACTACACGAACGAAGAACAGAGCTCTGCCAAGTGGGGCGTAAGAGACGATATCACCTTCAACACCCTCTACGAACAGATTGCCGCCATCGATACGGCAGCCAACCATCAGCGTCACCTCTTCGGCTTTTCTACCCTCAGTTCACACGAGCCTTGGGACGTGCCACTGAAGAAAATCAATCAGGAGATACCCAACGCCTTCTACTACCTCGATACCTGCATCGGCGACTTTATCGACCAACTGAAGCAGTTGCCGCAGTGGGACAACCTGCTCATCATCTTCCTGCCAGACCACAGCATCGACTACGGGCCTTATACCGAAGCCGTGCAGATGCGCAACAAGATTCCGATGGTGTGGGCAGGTGGTGCTGTCAAGGCACCGAGGAAGATCACGAAACTCTGCAACCAGACCGATCTGGCTGCCACTTTGTTGGCACAACTGCAACTGCCCCACGACCAGTTCCGCTGGAGTCGTGACGTGCTGAGTGCCTCCTACCGCTATCCCTTCGCCGTTCACAACTACAACAACGGCTTCTCACTGACCGACTCCACCGGCTTCATCGCCTACGACCTCGACTCCTATCGTCTTGTCACCAACGAGAGCAGTCAGGCTGCGCGACTGGAGCGCATGGGCAAGGCGATCCTGCAGGCTACGACAGCCGACTTGAAAGCCATGGGCACTAAATAAGAGACAATGATGAACAAACGCAGTTTTCTACTCCTCGCCCCGCTTGCAACCACCATCTACAACCTGATGCTGGTTTACGTGGTCTATTTCCTGGCTCGCATCCTCTATCTGCTGCTCAACTACTCGTATTTCGCCGTTGATATGACCTACGGTCACCTGCTGGAGCTGTTCATGGGCGGACTCGTGTTCGACACCTCAGCCATCCTCATCACCAACAGTCTCTATATCTTCCTCATGCTCCTGCCCTGGCACGGGAAGGAGACACGCCTCTATCAGCAGGTCTGCAAATGGGTATTCCTCTGCATCAACGGTCTGGCTTTGTTCGTCAACTGCTGCGATGCCGTCTATTTCCGCTTTACGATGCGTCGCACCACGACCACTATCTTCAGCGAGTTCGCCAACGAGGGCAACATCCTCTCTATCTTCTTCAAAGAGCTGGTAAACCACTTCTACCTCGTCTTCATCTTCGGTGTCATCATCTGGGCACTCTATAAGTGCTATCGTTCCACGCGCCTCCGTCAGCGCCATTACGTCTGGTGGCAGTATGATGTCGCCATGCTCCTGTCGCTGCTCTTCGTGGCGCCCTTCACGGTGGCTGGCATTCGAGGCGGCTTCACCACAGCCGTGCGCCCCATCACCATCTCGAATGCTAACCAGTATGCCGACCATCCCATAGAGGCCGCCTTAGTGCTCAACACCCCCTTCTCCCTTTATCGTACCATCGGCAAGGATGTCTTCGTGGTTCCCGACTACTTCAGTCCAGAGGACCTGGAAGTGATCTACAGTCCGATCCACCAGCCTGACATCGTGACCAACGACAGCGTGGACAGCGACACCACCTTCGTCAAGAAGAATGTCGTCATCCTGATCGTTGAGAGCTTCGGACGCGAGTATATCGGTGCACTGAACAGATCCTTGGATGGTGGCAGGTACAAGGGCTACACCCCCTTCGTCGATTCACTCATCGCCCATAGTGTCACCTTCACCCATTCCTACTGTAATGGTCGGAAGAGCATCGACGGCATGCCTTCCATCCTCTCCAGCATCCCGATGTTCGTGGAGCCGTTCTTCCTGACGCCAGCCTCCATGAACCATGTCAGCGGCATCGCCCGTCTGTTGGGCAACGAGGGCTATGAGACCGCCTTCTTCCATGGTGCCCAGCGCGGGTCGATGGGCTTCCAAGCCTTCGCCAATGCCACAGGTTTCAAGGCGTACTATGGACGCGAGGACTTTAATGCCGACTCGCGCTTCGGCAACGACGATGACTTCGACGGCACCTGGGCCATCTGGGACGAGCCCTTCCTGCAGTATTATGGCGCCAAGATGTCGGAGATGAAAGAGCCCTTCATGACAGCCGTCTTCACGGCGAGCAGTCACCATCCCTATGTGGTGCCCGAAAAATACCAGGACGTCTATCCCGAAGAGGGACTTATCATCCACAAGTGCATCCGCTATACCGACATGGCCATCCGTAAGTTCTTCGAGCGGGTCAGCCACGAGCCTTGGTTCAATAACACCATCTTCGTGCTCACCAGCGATCACACGAACCTCTCCGACCATGCCTACTATCAGACCGACCTGGGCGGTTTCTGTTCACCTATTAT
>Ga0265300_10002028_pt1 | contig 18070 bp, 16 predicted proteins | sample AusTroGonzalo_MG_FD_193482 | JGI IMG/M metagenome (GOLD analysis project Ga0265300, IMG submission 193482) | Bovine rumen microbial communities from tropical cattle in Woodstock, Queensland, Australia - Gonzalo_03 | ecosystem: Host-associated > Mammals > Digestive system > Stomach > Rumen ...
CTCATGCTGCCGATGCACAGATTAACCTGCAAAGGGGCGTCATCATTACAACGACCAAAGCCATGGAACCGCTACCTGGTCCTAAGCCCTTCGGATATGCCAGCTACCACAGCGGCGACTATGCCCTCTACTACTATAACATCAAGGCCAACGTAGCCGCAAGAATTGCAGCATACAAGAAAAGTGCAAAATAATGATGAAGAAAATACTATCCTTTATTACTGTTGTAAGCATACTTATCGGAATGGGTATGCTTGCCAACTGCTCTGAGAACGACAACCCAAGTAAGGAAGATGTTTCCCAAAAGGCCGACCTCGTAGTCTATGGCAAGATATTCACTGCCGAAGGCAACCAGATGGTAGAAGCCTTTGCTGTGAAGGACGGTAAGTACGTCTATGTAGGTGACAAGGCGGGAGCTGAAGCCTACGTTGAAGATGGAAAAACCGAGGTGGTGGACTACACCGGCAAGGGACTTGTGATGCCCGGCTGCGGCAACGGCCACGCACATTATTCGATGGGCTATGCCATCAAGTCGGTCGGTACGACGTTTGGAATGGATGTTACCATGGACCAGTTCTTTAAGGACATCGTCCCCGCTGCGGTCAAGAAAGCCAGGAACACTGGTTCGACGAGTGTCTTTGGCCAAGGGTGGAATGCGCAGACCTTCAGTAGGGATATCGATTACCGCAGGCAGATGGATGCCATCTGCAGCGATCTGCCCATCTTCTTAGGAGACGAGGAAGGCCACAAGGCTCTGGTGAACACCAACCTGCTGGTGAAGGCTGGCATCATGAAGGCCGATGGCACCGTGCTCATAAGCGAGATTCGAGGTGGCGAGATTGTGATGGGCGCAGACGGCAAACCTACTGGCTATCTGTCGGAACAGGCATGTAAATACGTGCGTTCGTTCATGGACAATGAGAGCCTTTATACCGTTGACATCGCAAAAGCGAACATGGCAAGTTGTCAGGAGCAACTCTTGGCCGAGGGCTATACAATGTACCTTGACGGCTACTCCTCCTATTTCTTCAACGATAATTTCTATAAGGGTGTCCAACAGATGGACCAGGCTGGCGAGTTGCACTTGGTAATAGGCACGGCATGGGAGATGGAAAGTTGGATGGATGTAGACGACAACCTGGCCAAGGCCAAAGACACGCAGAAATATGCCTCCAAGCACATCATCCCCCGATGGCTCAAGCTCTTTATGGACGGCACGGTGGAATCTGGTACGGGATTTATCGAGCCACTGTATGTTGACGGTCATCAGGGTATTCCCAACTGGTCGGAAGAAGAGCTGAAAGACATCACGCGCAAGGGTAATGAAAAGGGCATCACAATGCATGTCCACGTCATGGGCAACAAAGGAGTCGAGCGCGTAGTTAACGCCTTCGTCAACGGCGGAAAGGACGAGATGCGCAACACGCTGATACACGTTTACCAAGTTAATGAAGCGGATTATAAGCGCATAGCCGACCACAACATCCAGGTCAGCGAGGGATTGCTGTGGCACCATGCCTCGAATGAGGAGCAGGAAGCTGCGCCGGAGATTTTGCCCGCAAGCCTCGCCGGCAAGGGCTACCCGATGAAGTCATTCTTCGACAACGGCATCAACATCTCTTCACACTCGGACTACCCCGCATTGGCCGGCGCTCCTGACAACCCGTTCGGCATTATGGAGATTGCCGTCACTGGTGTAATGACTGGAGAGAATGGCAAACCCTTTTGGCCTGAAGAACTCATCACCCGCGAGCAGGCTCTGACGGCACTGACCATCAACGTAGCCAAGCAGATGTTCATTGAAAACGACAGGGGTAGCATCAAAGAAGGGAAATATGCAGACTTCCTACTCGTCGATAAGGACGTGTTGACCTGCCCCGTGACAGAGATCCACACAGCCAAGCCTGCCGTCACCTACTTTGAGGGGAAAAGGGTATTCTCAATGTAAATAATATATATCAGGGGTCTATACACGCTATACAGACCTCTGATACATTTACCCCTTGCGTTTTTTTAGAAGTACTTTACATGGATGAATATAGCTAAGATGAAGGCACCAAACAGTACAGCAATCATGAAGCCAAAGAGAATGAAAGCCACGAGTACGCGCCAGACAGTGCTTGCGTAGCTGTAGCCCGACAACTGCTTGACGGGGATGAAAAGCAATAGAAAAGTCAACAGGTTGTAAACCGCCTCTGCCTTCAGACTGAAGCACAGCAGCGAGGGAATGATGTTGTAGAGGATAAGCATGTTGGAGATATAAACCATCGTCACAAAGCACTCTGAAAGGCGCAAATCGGGTATGGCAGGGCCACGGCGAATCAGTAGCCAAAGGGGGAGCGAGAATAACAGCAGACCGCCGAGAATGATGAATGAAGAATGTTGGCTGAGCCAGTCCCAAGAGTTATCTAATATCCGGTCAACGTCTTGATGCGCCTGCAGCCTCATTTTCTCCTTGTTAGGATCGCTTTTCTTTTGGTTTGTTTCTTCCGTCTGTTTTTTTTCAATTACTATCTGATTGGTGATTTCTAATACCTCTGAATGATTCTCTTTCTCGCGATTGATGCCTTGAATGTTCAGACCAGAATCAATCACAAGCGAGAGAGCTAGCAACAGGAAGTACATCTTGAATGGGGGAAAGTAGGCCATCTGCATGCCTGAGATATAGTCACGGATCATATAGCCTGGGCGCAGAATCAGGTCTCGCAGTGTGCGGAACATGCCACGATTGCCCACGCCCCATACATCAAGGAACAGCAGCAAGGCATTCTTGAACGAGTAACGTCCTATTCTGGCTGACTGCCCGCAACGAGGACAGCAATTACCCTGATACTCTTCTCCACAAGTCAGACAACTATGAAGTTCTGGCGACTTCTCTGCCACTTGATAGGGCCGTTGCTGCCACTCACTAAACGCTTTCCGTTTCTCAGCAATTTTATTCATAAGCCAAATAGTAGTTCTATTGATTGCAAAATTACGAAATAAAACGTAAATAAACAACAAGTTCCACAAATAATAGATAATATGTCGTGTTTATATTTTACATTTCACTCATTTATTCATATCATTAACACCGCAAAGAAGTAAATGAGAATAGGTAATAAGTTTGTCGAACCCGCCAAAGAATCGCCACTGACCTCCTCAGACCACGCGGTTAATTTGGCTTAAATTTCTCTGGGTCTGTCACAATTATTAAAAAATATTTAGTAATTTTGCAGCATGAATGAGGAAAAAATGAATAAGAAATTAGTTGTTAGTCATGTTTGCGAACAAAATATGAGGGTTTTGCGAACAAAATATAGTAACCAAGAGCTTCAGAGGGGATATACTATGTTCCGTAGAATATCATTTTGTTCGCAAATTGTTCGCAAAAAGAGAAATCAGCAACCCTCTATTGCTCGTAAGTTGCTGATTTTCAGTGTGGACCAGCCAGGGCTTGAACCTGGGACCTCCAGATTATGAGTCTGTTGCTCTAACCAACTGAGCTACAAGTCCGATGCTTTCGCAAAAAGTGAGTGCAAAGGTACGGATAATATTGCAATTATCCAAATATTTTTTGCGAAAATAGATAAAAAGTGCTAACTTTGCAGGCAAAACGAACATTATAATGGGATATGTTGCAACGATAGGTATGTTTGACGGCGTACATCTGGGTCACCAGTTTGTGCTGCACCATGTGGTGGAGACGGCTCGTGAACAGGGCTTGCTGTCGATGGCCATCACCTTCGACCAGACGATGCCTCGCGACCAGGTGCTGACATCGCTCGATGCCAAACGGCTGTTGCTTTCGAAGACGGGCATCGACCGCATCGAGGTGTTGCAGTTTACTGACGAGCTGCGCCAGATGACGGCCCGTGAATTCATGCGGCAGGTGCTGAAGGAACAGTTGGATGTCAAGATTCTGCTGACGGGCTATGACAACCGCTTTGGACATAACCGCGAGGAGGGTTTCGACGACTATGTGAGATACGGCAAGGAGTTGGGTATCGAGGTGAAAAGCCTCCCCCCAGCCCCCTCCAAAGGGAGGGGGAGAACAATCAGCTCCTCATTCATTCGCCAGTTGTTGACGGAAGGTCATGTGGGAAAGGCCTCCGAGGGATTAGGCTATCCGTACACCATCTTAGGACGCGTGGAACATGGCGAGCATGTGGGTACGAAATTAGGTTTTCCAACTGCCAATCTGGTGCCTGTGGACGAAAAGCAGCTGATACCCGCAGCTGGCGCCTACGCTGTCAAGGTGAGGGTGGAGAATAGCGTAGAGTGGAAGCACGGCATGATGAATATCGGCATGCGTCCCACCTTCGACGGCCACAAGAGGACATTGGAGGTACACATATTCCGACTGAACGAAGACCTGTATGGCCAACAGATGCTGGTATCGTTTGTAGAACGACTGCGCGAAGAGCAACGTTTCGAGAATGTAGAAGCGCTGATCAGCCAACTGCAACAGGATGCCATACTGGCCGAACAAATACTGAACCAAGACTCTGAAAGAATTATATGAAGAAAGCCATTATTTATCTGATAGAATTCTTAGCCATCCAACTGATTGTAGGATTCATCGTTGCGACGGTATGGAAACTGATTACCAAGTCGGAAGACACCACGACAGGGCTGCTCATCACAACAACGGTAGCCACAGGTGTGATAACTATCGCTATCTTCTTGCTGGCCCGCTGGGCTGAGGTATCGCCAAACTGGTTACGGACCCGTCCCTGGACGGTATTGACATGGAGCGTGATAGCCGCGTTGGGAGCCCTCATCCCATCAGCATGGCTGCAGGAACAGATACCTGAACTGCCCAATTGGGTGGAAAGCGAGTTCGACATGATTCTGACTAATCGCTGGGGCTATCTGGCTGTTGGTCTGTTGGCACCGCTGTCTGAGGAAATCGTGCTACGTGGCGCCATACTGAAAGAACTGCTGAAGTCGCCAAAGTTGTCCCCATGGGGCGCTATCGCCATCTCGGCCTTGTTCTTTGCCCTGATTCACATGAATCCGGCACAGTTGCCACACGCCTTTATTATTGGACTGTTGTTAGGTTGGATGTACTGGCGCACAGGGTCTATCCTCCCTGGTGTGGCCTACCATTGGGCCAACAACAGCATGGCCTACATTATATATAATATATATCCCAACCCGGATATGAAGCTCATTGATGTCTTCAAGGGTTCCCAGCAGCATGTGCTGATGGCATTGGGCTTCTCGTTGCTGATTCTGGTACCTGCCATCTATCAGTTGCACTTATGGATGAAGCGGGCAGATGAAAGATGAGAGATGAGAAGTGAGAGATATGAAATGTGAAGAGTGAAGAGTGAAAAGTTGATAGGAACGGTGATGCTGCTGGCAGTGCTGATGACGACAGGCTGCAAGCAGTCGGAGATGCCCCAGGAGAATTCGGTCTACTACTGGCGAACAGAGTGGCGGACAGACTCCGTGGAGCGTGCCTTCCTGCAACAATATCACATCAACAAGGTGTACTGTCGCTACTTCGACGTGGTGATGAACAAAGACGGGGAACCAATGCCCAATGCGACCATCCGTTTTGTGCAAGGACAACTGGAGGGCATCAAGCTCATTCCCACCGTCTTCATCACCGAGAACTGTATGCACCAGCCCCATAAGAGTCTGGCTAAGAAGCTGGTAGACAGAATTGTGCAGATGAACGAGACCAACGACATCAAGGGTGTCGAGGAGATACAGATAGACTGCGACTTCACGGCACGCAACCGCAAGAACTATTACGACTTCCTGCAACAGGTGAGGGACGAGGCCCAGAAGCATGGCATGCAACTCTCCACTACCATCCGTCTGCACCAGTTGTCGATGCCGGTGCCACCTGTGGACTATGGTGTGCTGATGATCTACAACACGGGCGACCCCAACAAGTTCAACGAACGCAACCCCATTCTCGACATGCGCGACGTGCACCCCTACCTGCGCTATCTCGCTGACTATGAGTTACCGCTGGCGGCCGCCTATCCAACCTTCCGATGGATTCGCATTTTCGAGGGCGTACACTTGGAACATACCGTCGAGGCTGACGAGATTCTGACGGTAAAGCGCGCTATGGAGAAGGAGCGCCCTGAGTTGCGCAACACCATTCTGACTTATCATTTAGACAAAGATAACATAAACCATTATAAACCCGAAACGTATGAAGCGATTTATCATCATTAGTCTGCTGGCAGCAATGGTTCTGCCTTCGTTCGCCTGTGCTGGCGGCGGTACTGACAACTACTACCTGTTCTGTGTGTGCGACAAACAGGAGTTCAGCCAGCGCGTGAATGCGCTGACCAACAAAAACTGGCAAGTATATCTTGGCGATACCAAGGACTACTTCTGGTTCAATGCCGATGACGTCATCAAGGCTGCCCAAGACAAAGGCGACCAGCTGATGGTCAGCTACGTCAAGCATCTGAAGCTGTATCTGGAGTGCGCCGATGACGTGGCATCAGAGCAGTGGAACTATCCCACCAAGGAACAATTGGAAAAGCGCAAGCAGAAACTGTTTCAAGTGCAGGGATACGCCTCTGAAAAGATACGCAGCAAGCTGCGCAGTCAACATGCCCTGCTCTATATGCGTGCCAATATGCTGTTGGGCAACCATTACGAAAACGTCAACTTCTGGGAGCAGACCGCCAGCCAGTTTATCGAGACCGTCTATAAGGACATGATGAAGAACATCTATGCTGGCGCACTGCTGAAGAGGGGACGTGCCGACGAGGCAGGAAAAATCTATGCCGAACAGGGCGACTGGAACAGTCTGATGACGCAATACTACAAGAACCGTTCGTTCGAAGCCATCCGTCAGGAATACCAGCGCGATGCCAACTCGGCTGTGCTGCCCTTCCTGTTGCAGGACTTCGTGAACAATGCACAAGAAGCCATCGATGCCGAAAAGGAACTCAGCGAGGGAAAACTCTTTATCCGTAAGATTGTACGCAGCGAGGCCGAGCAGATGATGAAGTTTGCCGGACAGGTGGTGAGCGAGGGTAAGACACGTGTGCCAGCCCTGTGGAAGTCCGCTCAGGCTTGGCTGGAATACCTCTATGGCCAAAAACAACAGGCCCAGAAGGATATCTATACCGCTACCACGTTGGAAGGTACAGAGCGTATGAAGGATGTTGCCCGCATCATCCAGCTGTATATCAATTCCAGCGAGCAGCCTGTCAGTGCACAGTATGATAGCTGGCTGGCAGGCGAGCTGAAATGGCTGAAGAGTCACACGTCAGGTCCCGATGAATTTTCTAATTATTATGACAATGCCCTCCACCGACTGATATATCAGGTGTTAGGCCAGAAATATGAGGAGGCTGGACAGCCGCTGACTTCGCTGGCCATCTACAAGGCATTCAAATGCTATCGCTATGACTATGTGGTTGACACGATGAATGTTCAGACGCTGCAAAAGTATTTCTATTACTGTCAGAAACCAGCCAGCACGCCGCTGGAAGAAGTGCTGAAGCCCCTGCAGGACTTAAAGATGGACGAAATGAACGACCTGATAGGTACCAAATACATGCGTCTGTGCCAGTGGAGCAAGGCCACACAATGGCTCAGCAAGGTTCCCCTGCAGTTCTATAACGAGAAAAACTATGTAGTCTATGCGGTCAATCGCCGATACACGGTAGAACCTTGGATAAAACGTCAGTGGCTGAAGTCGGACATTGAGTACAACCACGACATCCATTGGCGACTGCAGCAGCATCCGAAGGTGACGTTCTGTCGTGAGATGCAGCAGATGGAGGGTGAACTGAACGTACTGAGCGGACTGACGCAACAACAGCGTTGCTACGACTTAGCCGTACGCTATGCCCAGGCTCACTTTACGGGCGACTGCTGGTACCTGATGCGCAACGGCAAGAGCATCTGGGATGAGTTACGTGTCAACGAGACCGACCTGGCAAAGAAAGCTCTGGATTATCTGCGCCAGGCCAGTGCCTCGTCCGATTTCCTGCTGAAGGAAAAGGCTCTCTTCGCCATGTCGTACTACTATCTGCACAAGGATCCGTGGTACACCTATAAATGGGACAGCTCAAAGATGGAAGACGTGATGCAGATTAATCCGGAATCGCCACAGTATCAGGCATTAACAGAACTGGCACGCTTTGAGCAAGCAAACTCTCAGCGTACCAGCAGTTATGTTTCGCGCTGCGACAACTATACGTCGTTCCTCAGCAACTGGAAAAAGTAACTGAAATTAGTAGTTTTCAGCCTTTACCTGGAAATAAGATTGTGGATGGTCACAGACGGGACAAACCTCTGGGGCCATCTTTCCTATAACGATGTGTCCGCAGTTGGCACATTGCCAGATGACGTCGCCGTCCTTTGAGAAGACGCGCTCCTTGCGGACATTGTCCAACAGCTTGCGATAGCGCTCTTCGTGAGCCTTCTCGATAGCTGCTACACCCTCGAACTTCTCGGCAATCTCGTCGAAACCTTCCTCACGGGCTTCCTTAGCCATGCGGGCATACATGTCTGTCCACTCGAAGTTCTCACCACCGGCTGCTGCCTCAAGGTTAGAAGCGGTGTCCTTGATGCCACCTTCTAACAGTTTGAACCACATCTTGGCGTGTTCCTTCTCGTTGGCAGCCGTCTCCTCGAAGATGGCTGCTATCTGTACATAACCGTCCTTCTTGGCCTTCGAAGCCCAGTAGGTATACTTGTTACGAGCCATTGACTCACCGGCAAAAGCCTCTTGCAGATTCTTCTCTGTCTTTGTTCCTTTCAGATCTTTCATACTTGTTTTTTGTTTAGTGAATAATAAATATGTTTCTTAACTCTTAATTCGTAATTTCAACGCCTTATCCTCTGCCGCCTCCATCAGTTCACGTTCACCAGGTCCCTTGTCGTTCAGCCCACAGAGATGCAGAATGCCATGAATAATGACGCGATGCAGCTCCTCTTCGTAGGCCTTGCCAAACAGTTCAGCATTCGAACGTACCGTATCCAAAGAAATCACCAGGTCGCCATTCAGCACGTCGTCCTCACAATAGTCAAAGGTGATGATGTCCGTATAGTAGTCGTGACCCAGGTATTCGTTGTTCACCTCGAGGATGTGCTCGTCGTCACAGAACAAATAACCCACTTCGCCCACCTTCTTACCATAGGTAGCGGCCACCCTTCGAATCCAAGCCGTCGTTTCGCGACGCTTGATATTGGGGAATTTGACGTTTTCAGTATTATAGGTAATCATAATTACTCATTTCTAATTACTCATTACTCATTTGCGTTTCGGAAGAAATGCACCTACCTCCACGCCAAAGTGCTGCAATTCGCGCACCATTGTCGATGAAATAGACGAAAATTGCGGTTCAGCATACAGCAGGATCGTCTCCACCCCACTCAGGCTACGATTGATGTCAGCCTGTTCACGTTCGTATTCAAAGTCCTTGACGGAACGTACGCCTTTCACGATAAAACGGGCATTTTCTGCGCGTGCAAAATCGACAGCCAGCCCGTAATAGGGCTTCACCTCAATGGCTGGCACGTCCTGATACAGGTCGGCAATGGCCTTGATACGCTCCTCAGCCGATGGCATATCCGGCTTATGCACCTGGTCGCCCACCACACCAATCACCAGACGGTCGAACAACGGCAAAGCCCGACGCACAATAGAGTCGTGGCCCACCGTAAAGGGATTAAAGCTGCCTACAAATATACCAGTCCTCATCATATCTCTTACATATCATATCTCTCACTTCTCATCTCTCACCTCTCATCTCTCATTTAATCAAAGAGATTCGGTTCCATAATATTGCCAGAATACGGATTACGTCCGAAGTGCTTATAGGCCAACTCCGTTGCCATACGTCCACGAGGCGTACGCTTGATGAAACCCTCCATGATAAGGAAAGGCTCGTACACCTCTTCCACCGTACCGGCATCCTCGCCCACAGCAGTAGCAATAGTGGTAATACCCACGGGTCCGCCACGGAACTTGTCGATGATGGTCAGCAGGATGCGGTTGTCTATCTCGTCCAGTCCATACTGGTCAATATTCAGCGCTTTCAACGCAATCTTGGTAATCTCGGAGTCGATGCGTCCCGTTCCCTTGACCTGCGCAAAGTCGCGCACGCGACGCAACAGGGCGTTGGCAATACGGGGCGTACCACGTGAACGACGGGCAATCTCCAGCGAGGCATCCGTGGTGATTGGTACGCGCAGGATGGAGGCCGAACGCTCAATAATCTTCTGTAACGTCTCCGGGTCATAGTACTGCAAGTGCATATTGATACCAAAACGGGCACGCAACGGGGCTGTCAGCAAACCACTACGCGTCGTGGCGCCCACCAGCGTAAACGGATTCAGGTCAATCTGTATAGAACGCGCCGAAGGGCCCTTGTCTATCATGATATCAATGCGATAGTCCTCCATCGCTGAATAGAGATATTCCTCGACCACAGGCGACAAGCGGTGAATCTCGTCGATAAACAGCACGTCGTTCTTCTCCAGCGACGTCAGGATACCAGCCAAGTCGCCAGGTTTATCAAGCACAGGACCACTGGTAATCTTGAAACCTACCCCCAACTCGTTGGCAATAATGTTCGACAGCGTGGTCTTTCCCAGTCCTGGAGGGCCATGCAGCAGTACGTGGTCAAGCGGTTCACCACGATACTTGGCAGCCTCGACAAATACCTCCAGATTCTCCACCACCTGCTTCTGACCGCTAAAGTCGTTGAAGGCCAGCGGGCGCAGGGCATTCTCGAATTCCTTCTCGCTACTGCTCAACTGCTCGTTTCTGATGTCAAAATCTTCGTCCATCATATTTCTTATACTTCTTTGAACTGCAAAGATACAAAATAATTCATAATTCATAATGCATAATTCATAATTATTTGTTAATTTTGCAAGCAAAACGACAAAAACTGATTTATGAAACGAACATTCTTCGCCTTTTTGATGGTGTTAACAGCCTTAGGAGCCAAGGCCATCACAACTGTTCCTATCAAGGGAACGATTATCAAGCCCACTGACCAGCATATCCAGTATACGGGCCGTATTAGCTTCACCAATCCTGAACGTCCGACATGGAACTACCCGGGTGTACAGATTATCGCTGCTTTCGAGGGCACGTCGCTGCGCATGATGGCCAAACCCCGCAGTGGTTACTTCATGGCACAGATTGACCAGGCAGAACCCTTCAAGGTGGCTTTTCGCGGAGAACGTGACTCTGTGGTGACACTGGCAACAGCATTGTCCGAAGGCCGTCACCTGGTTCGTCTGATGTATATTATTGAAGGTTATGAATTCTTCCCTGAGTTCTGGGGCTTTGTACTTGACAAGGGACGACAGCTCGTTGATGCGCCCCTCCTTCCGTCAAGAAAGATCGAATTCATCGGCAATTCCATTACTTGTGGCTATGGCAACGAAGGACTGAAGAAAGAGGAACATTTCGACTATGCCACTGAGAACCACTACTACTCATACGCCTCCATAGCAGCTCGCAATCTGGAGGCTCAACACTGGGTGGTGGCTCGTAGCGGCATTGGCGCCTATCGCAATTACGATGGTCCTAAAAAGGGTAATCCAGAGTCATGCATGCCTGTACAATATGAGTATGTCGGCTATGCCTGGAAGCCGGAACTCCGCAAGGAACAGACCTTCTTGAGGGAGAAGTGGGACTTTAGCCGCTATCAGCCTGATGTTGTCTGCATCAACCTCGGCACCAACGACCTTTCGACACCCAACTACGACCTTTCTTTATTGAAACAGAGCTATCAGAAGTTCCTGAAGGTGGTACGCCAGCATAATCCCAAAGCAAAAATAGTGCTCCTCACGGGTTCCATGCTCTATAATCAGGAACTACAGATTGCCAAACAGCTACTTGACGAGTTGACGGAGAAAGCCCATAAGGCTGGCGACAAGGAAGTGTACCGCTTTGACATGAACCACATCGACGGTGAGGCATTTTATGGCAACGACTGGCATCCCAACGTCTATCAAGACGAAAAGATGGCCAACGAGCTGACGGCCTATCTGCGCAAGCTGATGAACTGGTTCTGAGAGATGAAAAATGAGAGATGAGAGATATGAAATGTGAAATAACGAGAAGTGATATGAAAAGAAATGTATTGACATGCCTCATGATGCTCATTGCCGCTATGGCTATGGCACAGAAACCCATTGAGATGAATCTATGGCCCGAAGGACCCAGCACCAGCAATGGCGATCCGAACGACATGGCCAAGGTTACCGTTTACCTGCCTAACGCAAAACATGCCACAGGCCGCGCCATCGTCTGCTGTCCTGGCGGTGGTTACTCTCATCTGGCTATGGAGCACGAAGGATTCGATTGGGCTCCCTTCTTTAATGGTCAGGGTATTGCCCTCATCGTATTAAAGTATCGTATGCCCCACGGCAACTACAAGGTACCTGCCGAAGACGCTGAAGAGGCTATCCGTCTGGTACGCCAGCATGCTGAAGAGTGGCATATCAATACCAAGGACGTAGGTATCATGGGCTTCTCGGCAGGTGGTCATCTGGCCTCAACGGTTGCTACCCATGCCACAGGCGACGCCGCTCCCAACTTCCAGATACTGTTCTATCCCGTCATCTCCATGGAACAGGGGACCGCCCATCAGGGTTCGCGCGACAATCTGCTGGGTAAGAACCCCAAGCGTAAGCTGGTCAACGAATACTGCAACGAGCAGCACGTCACCAAACATACGCCACGCGCCTTCCTCGCCCTGGCTCACGATGACCGCGCCGTACCACCCGTGAACAGTTTGAACTACTACGAGGAACTGTATGCCAACAAGGTACCCGCTGCCATGTATATCTATCCCTCAGGAGGCCACGGATTCGGCATCCGCCAGTCGTTTACCTACCATTTTGAGATGATGCTCGAACTGAAAGCCTGGCTGCGCAGCTTCTAAACAATTACTCCGAAAGTATTAAAAAATACTCCGAAAGTATTCGAAATTACTTTCGGAGTATTTTGCGTTAGGATTATCTTATAGCAAACTCTTAATGGATTGTTCAAGATCCTTGATTTGCTGCGAACGACTGACGAGGTTGTTGCCGCGGTCTATCAGGAAGTACTCTGGCAAAGTCTGTATGTTATAGACGGTCAGGAAACCGCTATTGTTTTCGTCAGCACGTACACTGATCCAAGGCAGGGCGGCCGTCTGCTGCTTCCAAAAGTGTTCGTCGCCATCAAGGCTGACTTGATAAATCTCGAAACCTTTGGCGTGATACTTATTATACAGTTCACGAAGAGCAAGGATGCGGGCTGGCGAATCCTGATGCCCGAAGACGTGGAAGTCGAGCAATACCACCTGGCCCTTTAAGTCTGTCAGCTTACGGAGCTGTCCCTTGTTGTCGTTCAAGGCGATTTCTATCACACCGGCAGTCTGAATCTTCGAGGCGTCGATGGTCTTTGCCTGCTCAGCCTCGATGGTACGCACATTCTTCATGCCCTCGATGGCGATGTTATGCAGGTTCTTGCCACGCTCGGCATCGGGCCAGTAGGTATCCCAACTGGTAGCCACAGCGGCAAACACCTTGATGTCGTCAGCATCGTTGCGAGGGTTGAAGATTAGCGTATTGCCCAAGGCCTGGAACAGGGCAAAATAAGCGTACGGCTTCGACGGGTCGGGGAAGATATACTCACGTTTTACTTCGTCCTTATACTGGCGAATCATGCCCAAAATACTGTCGTTTGCCTGCTCGACAGTCAGGTCTGCGTTGCGACTGACGGCCAAGGCGCGCTGCTGTAACTGCATCTGGCGCAGGGCTAACTCCTTAATCTTACTACAATTCTCAGAACCCGTAACCTCATACTGTGAGGCCATCTGTGGATAGGCGGCATTCACCGTTACCGTCTCCGTAGAGTCTATGGAAAGGGAAATAATCTGATCATGGATGCGCAGACGATAGAACTCCGGGGCCTGTTGGGCTGCACCAGCCAAACTGAACTTACCATCGGCATCGAGACGGACAGAGTCGATGACCTCAGGCCCCATCAGACTGATGTTCTCCAGATAGAGCACAGAGTCCTTAGCATTCGTAATGCTACCTTCTACGTGGAATTTCTTTTCGCTGCACGAAACCATGCCCAGCACGGCCAATGCAAAAAATACATATTTCTTCATCGTCTTTTATTTGATATTTTATTATACTTCTTACATCATACATCTTACTTCTTCTTCCGTGGTTTACGGATAGCCCACCCTTCTTCGCTGAAGTCAGGTATTTCGCCCTTAAGTTTGATGCCGTCGGGATTCAAGAATTGCATCCAGTCTTCTTTCTTGTATGTCTTGGTAGGCTTGCTGGGCTTTCTAGTTTTACTAGTTTCTCTAGTTTTACTAGTCTTACTCGTTCTTCCTTCGCTGGCATCATTACAACGCACCTCGCGCTTCTTGTACAGCTGACCGTTGATGTATTTCATGACACGTTCGGCATCCTCCTCAGGCACCTCAAAGTACGACATGTTCGTCAGCAGGTCGATATGACCCACAGCCACATGACCGTGTACGTTTTTATTCAGGAACTGCATCAGCTCGCCGGGATAGAAGCCATCCTTCTTGCCGAGGTTGATGAACAGCTTGCGATAGCCCTCACTGGTAGGTGTCGCCGTCTTCTTGCCTCTGCCTTCATCCTTCTTACCTCTTACCTCTTCCTTCTTACCTCTTACCTCTGAAATCTCTGGTGCATCAGCATAATAAGCCAGGAACTTGCCAAACTCCATCGAGACAATTTTCTTGATGAGGTCGTCCTTATCGACATACTCGAAGTATCGACTGATGTCTTGCATGAACGGGGCTATCTGCTCCTCATTGACATCGGCCTTTACAATCTGGTCCATCACCTTATAGAGTTGCTTTTTACAAATCTCTTCTGCCGATGGAATGGTGCCTTCTTCGAATTTCTTGCCGATTTCCTTCTCAATATTGCGAATCTTAAACTTTTCGCGCAGGTGAACGATACTGATACTCGTGCCCTTCTTGCCTGCACGACCCGTACGACCAGAGCGGTGAGTATAGTTCTCAATATCGTCGGGCAGACCGTAGTTGATGACATGTGTCAGGTCGTCAACATCCAAACCACGGGCAGCCACGTCGGTAGCCACCAACAGCTGTACGGTATGCTGGCGGAACTTCTGCATGGTCAGGTCGCGCTGCTGTTGCGAGAGGTCGCCATGTAGCGACTCGGCATTATAGCCATCCTTGATGAGTTTGTCGGCCACCTCCTGCGTCTCAATCTTCGTACGACAGAAGATGATGGCGAAGATACGTGGATAGTAGTCCACCAATCGTTTCAATGCCAGATACTTATCCTTGGCATTCACCATGTAGTAGATATGGTTCACGTGCTCGGCACCCTCGTTACGGCTGCCCACCACAATCTCCTTGTAGTCGTGCAGATAACCCTTGGCTATGCGCTCTATCTCTTTGCTCATCGTGGCCGAGAAGAGCAAAGTGTTTCTATCCTCAGGCACACCTTCCAAGATGGCGTCAATACTCTCCGAGAAGCCCATGTTCAGCATTTCATCGGCCTCGTCGAGAACAACGTTATATACGTCCTCCAATTTCGCCACACTACGATTCATCAAGTCAAGCAGTCGTCCGGGTGTGGCAACAATGATCTGTACACCCTTACGCAAGGCGCGAATCTGCTGTTCGATGCTGGCACCGCCATAGACAGCCTCGATGTGAATGCCATCCAGGTATTTTGCAAAGTCGCGCATGTCGTCGGCTATCTGCAGACACAGCTCACGAGTCGGTGCAAGGATCAGGGCCTGTGGCAGTCCCCTGCCTATCTCTCCCAACTGTGGGCGAGGCTTTTCGGCTATCCGTTGCAATACGGGAATGCCGAATGCTGCCGTCTTACCCGTACCCGTCTGGGCCAGTGCAATGACGTCATTCCTATTACCTAACAAATAAGGTATTACTTCCTCCTGTACGGGCATGGGCTGTACGAAACCCATCTCCTCAATGGCGTGGCGAATCCCTTCGCTAACACCCAATTCTTCAAATGTCTTCAATATATATATTCTTAATTCGCCTGCAAAGTTACATAATATCTTTCATATTACGCACCACTCTAACGTTAAAAGAGTGAAAACGACACGGAAAGCACAACAAATCGCCCATTTCAACGTCAACTCGAAGTTTGAAACAAAAAAATTATACGATTTTTCCCGAAATGAGACTTTTTTTTCCTACCATGGGACTATTAATAATGTAAGAATTAGTATTTTTGCAGTCGAAAAGAACAACAAAGGCAAAAATGGAAGCATCTGAGTAATAAATGATTAAAAAACAAAAATATGAGAAAGATTCTGATGACGCTTGCAGCCGTCCTTTGCTGCACTATGACAACGATGGTGCTGACGTCGTGCTCTGCTGACGACAATCCCACACCGAATCCTGTACAGGAAGAAATGGCCGAGGCAACCATCCTGTGGTATGGCTGTGGTGGCAAAAACGTGGATGCTTATATCTTGGCTAATTTCCGTCAGTTCTACGAGGCACAATCGGCACATCTCGACCGTGTAAACGTCGTGGCCCAGTACAAGACATCGCTCAATCCGACGGTTTATAAGAAAAAAAGCTATGAGGATGCCGTCGAATGGGCAAAGAATGAGGTTAAGAATAAGACCGATGAGCAGTTGGAGGAATATGAGGCGGTCGATTACTTCTTCCTCTGCCATCCCAAGGAAGGCGAAACATACCGCTTCGCCATCAGCCCTAAAAAGCCTCTGTACAAGGAGTTCAACGAGACGGAGCCTTACGGACAGTCGAATGCCGACTGCACCAATCCTGATTCGCTGACCAGCTTCATCAATTGGGCGGCTACCAACTATCCCGCCAAGAGGTACATACTCATCATGGCCGACCACGGCGGCGGTTATATGCCTCATCACGATGTGGCCGAAGCGGCCAGCAGCCCACAGCACCGCGCATTGATTTTCGACGACGGCTATAAGGTCAACGGCGAAAGCAAGTGTTTCTCAGCCAAGAGCTTTGCTCGTGGTGTCAGGAGTGCCAATGTGCACATCGACGGCATCGTTCTCTATCTCTGTCTGATGAACAATATGGAGTTCCTCTATGACGCCAAGGACGTGACCGACTACTATGTATGTTCTACTTATCTCATGAATGCCGGAGGCGGAGCCTTGCAGTCGCTTGTCGACAATTTCGGTGCCGGCCTGGACACCAAGACAGCACTCGCCAATTTCGTCGATGCCAATGTCGACAGTTGGGATGCCGAATTCTATAATCCAAATGACAGCGCACCCGAATATTACGATTTAACCATGACTGATACCAAGCGTCTCGACGACCTGGCACCAGTATTGAAGGAGTTTACCGACCGCCTGGTCAATACCTATCAGAACGGAACGGCTGAACAGCGCGCTGCCATCGACTCTTGTACCGCCAATACCGTTAAGATATACAACGGAGAACCACTCTACGATATGGCGAAATATATGGAGAGCCTCTTCATGACGCTGCCAGACATCTTCGACCAAGATCTCCTCAACCGTGTCGAGACGGCCTTTAACGCCTGTATTGTCCATCAGCGCTATGCCAAATACCTGACCGAACACAATTATCAGGCAGACTACAGCGTGATGCTTGCCGTGAAGGGTACATACGTCACTTATACGTATGATGGTACTGACATGAACCTGGAAAGCTGCCGGGCCTACTACCCCGACGGCACTTGGAAAGACTATAAATACATAGACGACGGTGGTGACAGCAGCGACGGCAGCCTCGCCCACTATGAGTACACTAAGGAGGGTAGCTGGTTTGACACCTTCGCTAACACCTATCAGCAAACCACCTTCGACCGTTTGGTGGGCTGGAGCCGCTGGTTGCTCATCAACGAGTCGGCACCCCCTGCCTGGAGTCCATCGTCCTTCAATTTCTTATTACCCGATGACGACATGTCAGGAAACCCAACTATATAATATAAGAGGATGTGCCTATTTGATGTGACCCCGAAAAGTTGGACATTAAATTAAACATTAATTATTCAACTCTCTATAGTAGTGAGCTCGGTATTGTACCGGGCTCATTCCTTTTAACCTCAATTTTATTCTTTTATTGTTATA
>Ga0265300_10002032_pt1 | contig 18055 bp, 20 predicted proteins | sample AusTroGonzalo_MG_FD_193482 | JGI IMG/M metagenome (GOLD analysis project Ga0265300, IMG submission 193482) | Bovine rumen microbial communities from tropical cattle in Woodstock, Queensland, Australia - Gonzalo_03 | ecosystem: Host-associated > Mammals > Digestive system > Stomach > Rumen ...
GCGTTTTATGTGTTGTGAAGCGAAAACTTATTTTTTTAATAAATTTTCCGAAGGTTTAAAGCGCACTTTGGGTTTGGCGGGCACTTGCACTTTTTCGCCTGTTTTGGGGTTGTGGCGCGTCACGGGGCGGGCCATTTTCAAGTGGAAAGTGCCAAAATTGCTGATGACCACTTTGCCGTCACGTTTTAAGCCGTGTTTAATGATTGCAAAAACTTTTTCCACTGACGCTTTGGCAATTTTGCGGTCCAATACGTCACGGGTTAAATGTCTGATAACGTCGTCTTTATTCATAAACTCAAATCCTTTATTATTTATTTCCGCGGTTGACAAATCCCATGGCGTGTAATAACACGTGGGGTTGTTGGCCTTGGCAGACAATCTGCCAAATCGCGTCTAAGATAGGGGTATGTAAATTGTTTTTGCGGGCGATGTCATATACGCTTTGGACGGAGTTAACCCCTTCGGCAATGGTGCCGACTTGTTTTTTTGCTTCTTCCAAAGAGAGTCCCGCGCCCAATTTTTCGCCCAACCGGCGGTTGCGGGAGATGGCGGACATACCGGTCAAAATCGCGTCTCCGAATCCGGCCAGGCTGTACACCGTTCCGCCTTGGCCGCCTTGGCTGACGAGCACGTCGTTCATTTCTTGCAAGGCTTGGGTAATCAGTGCGGCCTTTGTGTTGGCCCCATCGCCGATGCCGTCAATCACACCGCAGCCGATGGCGAGCACGTTTTTAATGCCCCCGCCGTATTCAACACCGCGGCGGTCTTCAGCGGGAACAACGATAATCGGGTCGCCGTTCATTGCGTCGGCCACTTTTTGCACTAATGCTTTGTCCGGCCCGGCCAGCATAATTTTAGTCGGTACGTTTTGGGCTACTTCCAGCGCGAAACTCGGCCCGGAGAAAGCCAATGTCTTTCCTGCTAATTGGGGTAATTCTTCCTCAATCACTTCGCAAATAGTCTTGAAAGTTTTGTCTTCAATCCCTTTGGAAGCACTCACCACCGGTATTACTTTGCCGTCTAACAACGGTTTTAACTGTTCGCGGCAGAAGGAACGGATGGCTTTGGAAGAAATAACAAAAATAATCAAATCAGTATCTGCCACGGCTTGCGCCACACTGCCGGTGAGGCGGATATTGTCGTGGAGTTTAAAATTAGGAATATTCGGATGGCGGCCGATGGTTTTGAGCACATTGAGTAATTGTTCATTGTATTCCCACAACGAGACGGCAAAGCCTTTTTTGGCCATGTGTTGGGCGATGACGCTGCCCCAAATACCGGCACCGAATACAGTTACTTTATTTATGTTCATGTTGGGTTCTCTTTTTGGCACCGTCTTCGAATTTTAATTCTTTCTGGGCCAGCAGACGTTTGATGTTGGGAACGTGCTTATAAATGACCAATAACCCGATAGCCGTTACCATAATGTTTACGGCCATAGGGTGCTTGCCGATGAAGAAACTGCATGCCGGCAAAACAATACAGGCACAAATAGATCCAATAGAAATACGTCCCCATAGGGCTACACAGATGACAAACGAAGCAAAGGCTAAGGCAGTGGGAATAGGAAGTAACGCAGCAAAGACACCTGCCGAGGTGGCAACGCCTTTCCCGCCACGGAATTTAAGATAAATGGTCCACATATGCCCTAAAATAGCAATCACACCGCACGCAATGGCTACCCAATAGGTATCCGGACTGAAATGGCGGGCTAAACAAACAGGGATAAAGCCTTTCATGGCATCTACCAAAAATGTGCTGATGCCGGCCCATTTACCGACTGTGCGGTACACATTGGCTGCGCCCGGGTTTCCCGAGCCGTGTTGGCGGATATCTATCCCCATCACGCGTTTGGCAATTAGGTAGCCGGTGGGAATGGCTCCTAAAAAATAACTCAGTAATAATAAAGAAATATTTGTAATGGTCATATATTCAATTATAGTATATTTTGCAACTTGAAAAGGGGGTTTTTATAAAAAGAAGGTGGTTTTTTCAGCATTTTTTTGTATACTTAGAAATATGAAAACATCTATTTTACGTTTATTTGCCGGCCTTTTGGCCGTAGTGGTAATCCCTGCTTTGGTGCAGGCAGAAGTGTATACGGATGAGTACATGGTACAAAAGCAGTATCTCATCAACGGTAAGAGTACCTGTCAGGCTATTCGTATCCACCAGAACTGGTTTGTAACGGCAGCCCATTGTGTGAAAGATTGTGCCGAGCAGGGTTGTCAGTTAAAGATGTTGCTAGCCGTGGGGGAGAATATTACGGTATCGGCTGACCTCAATGCTTCGCATGTGTATATACCGCCGAAGTATACCGAAGAATTGGCACAAGAAAAACCTAAAAGTGCGGTGCTGATAGGATGGGATATGGCATTATTGCACTTTACGTCGTCTACTTATAATTTTGAATCTACCGACGGAGTTGTGGTGGAACGGGCCGTATTTGACAAGGCATTAAAAAAGGATAAAAATTTAAGAGCCCAATGGAAAGCGGCTATCGAACCGGTTGTGCGGCCGTTAGTGCTGTTTTCATCGGAACATATAACTCATCTTAATGACAACTTGGTTGTGCCCCGCTGGGATTGGGGAGAAATGACGTACTTTTCCGACCCTAATTATATTTTATATTTAGGAAAACGGCAGGCGGTTTGGGTTTCAGATGGTTTCGGGGTAGAAAAAGGTAACAGTGGCGGAGGTGTGTTGTTAGATAGCAATGGCGGAATTATGGGGGTTGTTTCGGTTAAAAAGGATAATGATTTGCCCCCGCAGGTATTAGAGCAGTTTCCCGAGTTTGCCCAAACTTCCGACTTCTTTATGTTTGTCGGCTTTTCGCAAAAGACAACGTGGAAGTTTGTCAAAGAAACGTTGCGCCAGTTTAATGATCGGGTGAAAACGACGAAATTGAAAGTGGAAGAGCCGCCGGAGCCGGTGTTTTCCAGTGCAACGGCACCTGCTTTATAAAAGTTCTTTTGAGTTATTGGGCGCGGGATAAAATATCCCGCGCTATTTTTTGGACATCAAAATCTTCCGCCGATTGTAACGGAATGCGATAAGTGTTTGTATAGCGGTTAAACCAAGTGCGTTGGCGTTTTGCATACTGGCGCGTGAGAGTACAAATACGTTCTAAGGCGGCAGAACGGGATAATTCGCCGTGCAAAAAGGCAATGGCTTGAGGGTATCCTAATGTTTTGAGGGCAGGTATATCCGGAGTATAGCCTTCGTCCAGTAATTGTTGTGCTTCTGTGCACATGCCGTCAAAAATGGCTTCCGTACGGGTTTGAATGCGTACCGCAAGCGTTTCTTTTTCCCAATCTAAATAACACCACAAAGCATTGGTGTCCGGCAGTTGGAAAAAACGACCGCTTTTTAAGGTGCTGGCCGGTCGGCCGGTGAGTAAGCAAAGTTCCAACGCGCGCATCGTCCGCTGGACATTACCCATAGGGATAGCTGCCGCGGAAACAGGGTCTTTTTCTTGCAGGGCCGCATGCAGACCGGCTTTTCCTTTTTCTTCCAGTAAGGCAGTCAGTTGGGTGCGGGTTTGTTCTGTTCCGGCGGGGAGAGGATCTAAACCGACAAAATAGGCATGCAGATAAAGGCCGGTGCCGCCCGCAAAAATGAGCGGAGAGGACGGATGCTCTTTGCGTACGCGCTCAACGTGTGTGCAAAAAGAAGCTGCGTTAAAAGAGTCTGTTACAGGGAGAAAATCTACTAAATCGTAAGGGACTCTTTCTACCAGATATTCTTTGTTTTCCCACACGCCTTGCGGTTTAGCGGTGCCGATAGTGAGACGTTGATATACTTGGCGTGAGTCGGCCGAAAGGATACGCCCGCCGGTCAAACGGGCCAGGGCCAGCGCAAGTTCCGTTTTGCCCGAGGCTGTCGGGCCGCAAAGGACGATGGGAAGCATGTATACATTGTACTTTATTTGGCGGAAGAGGGTTTAAAGCAAAAAATCCCGCACCGGTGTCGGTACGGGATTGTATTGCGAAAGATTGTTACAGTGGGCGTTAAGCAAACTGCGATTCGTCTTTTTGAATCTTATTGCAAATTTTGTTGCATTTGCAGTTGGGAACGCACACTTCGGGCAGTTTGAGCAACATGCGCGTGTCGCAATCGTTAAAATCATCGGCCATTTCGCTGATGAGTTTGGCATCTTTCGGATCCATCTTGGTGAATTCGATGCCGATTGTATAGACATTTTCGCGCTGTTTTACCCATGCCATGCGGGCTTCCACTTCCATTTTATGGGTGCCGGGAAGTTGCAGGCTGATGGAAAAGCGGTCTGCCATCGGCGCGCCTAAAAAACTAATCATACGCATACCGGAGGCTGACAAGTCGGCCAAAATGGCGACTAAAGAGGTTTCTTTACCGTCTTGTGTCGTGTAATGCAAATTGACGGGTTCAATTAAATTGCTGATGACCGACATGCGCGGATGTCGGCGTTTTTCCGGAAAATATTTTTTTGTCATAGTTAATCCCTCGCAAATAATAAGGTGCCTTCTGCTTTTTCAATTGGTACTTGTACTACACTTCCAACAGGATAAGAGTTGCGCGTCTTCACCCAAAAACTTCCTGACGAACGCCCCTTGTCACTGCTTTCCATCAATACTTCTTGCACGGTGTTTACTTGGGCCGCATAAGCATCTTCGGCCAAACCTCTTACTTTATTTAACAAAATATCAAGCCTTTGTTCCAGTACCTCTTGCGGTAATTGCTTCATCGCGGCGGCTACGGTGCCTTGGCGGGGAGAGTATTTATAACAATAGGCAGTAGAGAAACAGGCTTGGTCTACGAGTGTAAGCGTTTGGGTAAAATCGTTCTCTGTTTCCGTCGGGAATCCGACAATTAAATCAGTAGACACTTGCATGCCGATTTCTTTTAAAGCGGCAATTTTATCCAGTAAAATTTCACGCGTATAACCCCGTTTCATTTCGCTCAGCACTTTGCTCGAACCGCTTTGCACCGGCATGTGGACATGGCGGGCAATCTTAGGATTATCTTTAATACTGCTGATAAACTCCGGCGTAAAATAAATGGGATGCGGGCTGGTAAAACGTACCCGCGCCACGCCGTCAATTTCGCTGGCGCGGTTAAGTAAATCGGCAAAAGAGACATTTCCGTCTTTATAAGCATTGACGGTTTGCCCCAGGAGCATAATTTCCTTAGCGCCATTTTGAACTTTGTGTTTGACTTCTTGCAAAATATCTTCGGCCGGCAAGCATTTAATCGGCCCTCGTACCGTTGGAACAATACAATAGGTACAGGCAAAATTACATCCGCGCATAATAGTGGTGTAGCCTGTTAGCGCAGTCGGCAATGGCTCCCCTTGCGGAGTGGTGCGGGGGAACAAACCGCTTTTATCCAAAAGATCACCGAAGTATTCAATGCTTTTGGCACCGGCGAGAATATCCAAAAAAGGATAGCGTTTTTTTAAGGCGGGGCCTACTCGTTGAGCTGCACACCCGGCAAAAATGACGGCTCTGCCCGGCCGTTCCTTTTTCCACGCGCCCAGACGTCCCAAAAAAGAAATAGCGCGGTGCTCGGCATGGTCACGCACGGTGCAGGTGTTAATCAGTACGGCGTCAGCTTGGTCTAAGTCGTCCGTGCAACTAAACCCGCGCGCTGCCAAATGGGCCGACATTTCTTCAGAGTCGGCCAAGTTCATTTGACAACCATACGTTTGGATAAATACTTTTTTTGTCATATACAAAAAAGGCGGCCTGTTGACAAGCCGCCTTGGCGAACATTAAAAGATTTCGCTAAGTTTTTGAATGCTTTGCACCAAAGGAGCCGTTAAGTGTAATTTAATTACGCGGCGTCCTTTTTCTTCCAAGGCTTTGAAATCGCCCAGGGCTTGTGCGTTACACAACTGACCGAAAGAATATTTCTGGCCCGGAATTTTGATATCCGTTTGCGGATCGGCCGACAAAATGAGAAATACCCCGTTGTTGCCATCACCTTTGTGCAACTGACCGGTGGAGTGCAAATAACGCGGCCCATAGCCGAATAATACCGCCCGTTTGGTGCGCGTCATGATTTTATCGCGCAACGCGAGCAGGGCTTTATCCACTTCTTCCGACGGATATAAATAGGGAAGAAGGGCAATGTAATCGTTGCTTTCCAAAAGGGAATACACATCTTGGGCTAGCGAAGATAATTTCACTTCATCGGCGATATCTTTGGATACTAAGATAGGTGCAGCGATCGTTTCCGGGATGTTGCCGGCGGCTAGTTCAGCCAGCACGGCTTTGGTCATCGTTTTGGCCGCTTGCACATTGGGTTGGTCAAACGGATCGATGGCTAATACAGCACCGGCTGCGGCGGTGGCAATTTCCCACAGCAAGAATAAAGCACCTAAATGATATGTGGACGGAATTTGAATGGTCATCACGGGATAACCGCGTTCGGCCAATTCTTTAGCGTATTCTTTTACATGTTTATCATCTTCCGTTCCGGTGGAAAGATGGACAAAATATCTGTCATCTTTGTAATCAAAATTGGGATGTAGTTGTTCACCCACAACCGGTACAATGCCTTTGCCTTCTTTGCCGGTAGATTCGGCTACCAGTTGTTCGGCCCATAAGCCGAAAGTAGCAATGTCTTTGGGCGTTAAAAGGGTGAGTTTGTCTTTACCGTGGTTGACATTGCAAGCACCCATTAACGCACCGAGTTTTACTGCGGCATTGTCTTTGGCGGGTGTTTGAGGTTGGAACGTTTCGGCTTCTTTTTGAGCAATGTCTAAAATCTTCTTTACATCAATGCCCATTAATGCGGCCGGTACAATGCCGAAGAAAGAAAGCGCGGAAAAGCGTCCGCCGATATCCGAGGGGTTAATGAACGTGTGGCGAAAGTGATGTTTTTTAGCCAGTTCTTCTAGGCCAGTTCCCTTATCGGTAATGGCAACGAAATTTTTCCCGGGTTCTTTAACGCCGGCTTTGGTCACTTCGTCTAAGAAATAGGCAAATTGGGAAGATGGTTCCACAGTGCCGCCCGATTTGCTGGCAAAAATGAAAAGCGTTTCTGCGGGGTTGATGCGGCTGCGGGCAGACATTACCCAATCAGGGTTAGTAGTATCCAGCACAATCATTTCCGGCCATTCGTTTTGTTTGCCAAAAACAGTGCGGAATACTTCCGGCGCGAGCGAAGAGCCGCCCATGCCCATTACGACAAAATGTTTGAAATTTGTTTTGGCGTCTTGTGCAAAATTCAGCACTTCTTCCAAGTGTTCCAAGGTCCAATCATATACTTTTTGCCAACCTAAAAACTTAACGATAAAGTCCTGATGTTCTTTATCTTGTTTCCACAGGCTGGGATCTTTGGCCCAAAATTTTGTGTCAAAGTCCAGGTTTTCCAGTTTGATAAGTCCTTCCCGAATAATCCCATCGGTAAGCGGGGTTTCTTGTGTGTTCATAATCTCATCCTTAATAGGGCCCGAGGCCTTATTTAAAATTGGTATTTTCTATTGCTTTTACTTTATTCAAGCGTCCTTCGTGGCGGGAACCCGTCTGGAAAGATGCTTGTAAAAAACGAGTGACCAGTTCTTCGGCAAGAGCCGGCCCGATAATGCGCGCTCCCAAACAGAGCACGTTGAGCGCATCGTGTTCTACGGCTTGCTGGGCGCTGTATGCATCGTGGCAGACACATGCGCGCACACCTTTTGTTTTGTTGGCAGTCACGCAAACGCCTACGCCACTACCGCAAATTAAAATACCGCGGTCTACTTGGTTGGCGGAGACGGCTTTGGCTACTTTGTCTGCATAGTCGGGATAATCGGCCCGTTCGGTGCTGTACGTGCCCATATCCACTACTTCGTGCCCCAAGCGGGTCACCAATTCGATAACGGTTCCTTTTAACGGGAAACCGGCGTGATCACAACCAATTGCTATTTTCATAAATTAAAAAGCCTCATCCACCAGTTCACACATACAATGGCCCATGAAAATGTGACAGGCCTGAATATGCGGTGTATTGTTGGAGGCCACCACGAGCGGCAAATCGCAGATGCCTTTAATCGTGCCGCCATCTTTACCTAAGAAAGCAGCGGTAAAGCACCCTTTTTGTTTGGCCAAGGCCAGCGCTAAGTACACATTTTTGCTATTGCCGGAAGTGGAAATGCCGATAACGACATCGCCTGCTTGGGCAAAGCCGTCAATCTGGCGGGAAAAAACGACATCATATGAATAATCGTTACCGATAGCGGTAAGCGTAGAGGTGTTGGTGTTAAGTGCCAGAGCCGGCAAAGAGGGACGTTCTTTTTTGAAACGGCCGACAAATTCCGCCGCGATATGCTGTGCGTCACCGGCGCTGCCGCCGTTGCCCATTAAAATGACTTTATGCCCGTTTTTGAACGCCTTGATTACTTGTTGAGCCAGTTCTTCTACCGGGGTGGCTAAATTTTCTTTTACATAAGTGACGGCTTGAATCAGTTCATCTGCTTGTTTTTGTACAAACATAGTGTTCCTCTCTTTTATATTTTTTCAACAGCACTTTGTTCAATCCAACCTTTTATGCCTTGTGATTTTACAATAACTTCATACCATGAATCCCGTTGGTCTTCAATGGTTACTAAATGCCCTTGCGCAATCCCTGCGCTGGCAGGAAAATTTGTCCCCGGGCCGCTGCGTATTTCAGCGGTGGGAAGAGCGACTACTGCCAAAGATTGATTGTCCTGCTGGGCACGTGCCCAGTACCAACAACCCGTTAATAATGCACACAGACAGGTGAAAAGCCATAAGTACTTAAAATGGCGCGTAAGTAACCAAATACAACCTATTGCGCAGCATATCCAAAACATCAGGAAGGTAAGGCCGGTCAGTTCCCGTTGGGAAAGACCATAAAATGCTTTATGCAGCGCTTCCGGTACGCCGGAAGGCACGAATTTTTCTCCGCCGGCCGCCAAGGCCAGGGATAAATTGTGACGAATGTCATTGTCGCGCGGGTTTAATTTAAACGCGCGGTAGTAATTCGCCGCCGCCAATCCTTTGCTTCCCATTTTAAAATAGCAGTTACCTATATTGTAATAAACAAAAGGGTCATTTGGGGAGGTGCGCAGTAAATTTTCGTATTCCGTTAGTGCCGCGGAATAACGCCCTTGGCGGTAGGCATCTTCAGCTTTGCGCAACGAGTCTTGTGCCTGTGCCGGCAGACAAGAGAGTAACCCCAATAATAAAAATGCCCATGCTATGTGTTTCATTTGGTTTCATCCTCCATGAGGTTGATGATAGCCAGTGCCTGCGCCGACAGGTTAGCCGTACTTTGCTCTCCCAGTTCGGCAGGAGCAAAACGTGCCGCATCGAGTCGTTGCCACAACTCGGTGAATGATTCAGCCGTAGCAGGACGAACTCCCTTTCTTTGTAAGGCCGCAGTGATATTTTGCAATTGCAAACTGCCGGTGGCAATAGAAAACCGTTGCAACAAATAATCGGCCAGTACATCGGCGATTACTTCACTGTGGGTAGCTTGTTTCAAGCGCGATTTAGCAGTTAAAAAGGGTTTCTTTTTTGCTAGCGATTTGCGCCCGAATAAAGTAAATAAAGAACATACCCCAAATAATGCGACGGCTACCCAGTTCAGCCATTTGAAATCGGCCAACAGGTCTAATGTACCTGGTTCGGGAGCTTCTGTCGTTTTGAGATAGGAAATATCTCTCGCCAATGTTTGTATGCCGTTGCCGGTGGGGGCTGCTGCGGCAAAATTAAAACCGCTGTCTGTTTTAGATGAAGGTGAAACGGAAAGTACCAGCGGACGAGAAGACAATGTTTTATATTGGCCTTGTTGCGGATCAAAATACGACCATGCAATCGCCGGAATTTCATAAATGCCTGACGAGGTAGGTACATAAACCGCTTTGAAAGATTTGTAATGCAGCAGTTTGCCATTGGATGTGGTGGCGCTGCCGCTTTCGGACGCGGCGGGATAGACTTTAAAACCTTCCACGGACGGAAATTTTAATTCTCCGGTAGATTTGAGGTTGCTGTCTCCGGTGACCGTAACTGTCAGGTTGACGGCGTCTCCGGCTTCCACGTTTTTAGGTGAAATTTGGGCCGATATGTTAAATTCTTTTCCCACCGCACCATAAAAAGACGAAGGTTTATCTTGGGGTAAGGCGCGTATGTAAAGTGAGAATGGAGCCGATTCGGCCGTCTTTTCGGGAGAGATGGCCGCTCCGCCGAACAAGCGGTCCAGCGCGGCCAACGGAGAAGAACCCACGCGGTAATGTACCACGGCTGAGCCGATAGTAGCTTTACCGGCGGCTGCACCGGTCAACTGGTAGCGTTGTTCTTGATAGCGGTATAGTGTACCATTGATACGTTGGGTGCCTTCGGTGGAGCCTAAATCTTCCATGAAAATGTTAGATACGGACGGCTTTTGGTATGGAGCGTCGTAGAATGCACGCGAATAATAAAAACGGATGGCTAAATAAATAGATTCATTGACGTAAGGAGTGCGGTCGCTAACGGCAGCCACCAGAAAAAAAGGTTCATTCCCATTTGCATAGGCTTGCTCTGCCAAAGAGGCTTCAAGCGGGGGTAAATTTTTATTCGATTGAGAAGCGGCTTTAGGTGTCGGCAGTTGGAATGAGTCGCTCGGTGTTGCGGGCACGGAAGCCGACGGGCGTTGTTGGCCGCTGTGATAGACACGGACGGTGATGGGTTCTGTCTGGTAGGTTTGGTTACCGTAAGAAAATTTCACCGAGCCGATAGTAGCTGTTCCTACAAAACGGGGTAGCATCGTATAGCGGAAAATGAGCGTGGTTTCGCCGTTAATGGTGGATTGTTCCCGGGCGCGCGAATAAACGTTAAATGCCGGCAAACTGGGCAGTTGGGGTGTGGAAATGTTGCCGCGTACGCCTTCTATTTGAACGATAAGGGTTAATTCATCATCCAAGGCAAGGTCTTGCTTGTCCACCGATGCGCGTAAGGACACCTGTGCATAAGCGGAAAGCACCGTGAATAATAAATACCCGCATAATAACCATTTCTTCATTTTTGTTCTTACCAATCTTTTTCTACGTATTCGCTTTTATTTGTTTTGCCCATAGAGGGATTGTGCTTGGTTTCATTTTCTTTGGCCATTTGCATTACGCGGTCAGCGGCATCTTTGTCCGCTTGTTGTGGCTGTTGCTGCTGCGGTTGCTGGCCGTCGGCGCCGGAGGAAGAATCTTCTTTCTGTGGTTGTTCTTTCCCGTCCCCCTGGTTAGGCGATTTTTGATCTTGGTTCTGATCGTTATTTTGGTTGTTATCGTTTTGCTGGTTTTGTTGTTCTTCTAAAATTAATTGCAAATTGTGCAGAGCCTCTTTATCTTGCGGGTTTTGGGTGAGTACTTGGCGGTAGGCGTCGATAGCTTTTTCTTTATTGCCGGCGCGGTAATAGGCATTACCCATGTTAAATAAAGCGTCCAATTTTCGAATACCGTTCAATAGAGCGGTCTTTTCAAAGGTGTGTTGGGCGGCGGTATAATCTTTAAGATAATAAGCCGAAGCCCCGGCCCCCATAGAGGCTTCTTCGTTAGTGGGTTGTTTATGTAACAGGTCGTTATAAGAAGAGAGCGCTTGACCATATTTTTGCTGTTGATATAATACGCCGCTTTTGCGCAAGTCACCCCGCGTGCCAGCGAAGGCCGTACACGTAAATAAGCAAATCAAAGCGATACACAACAGATGTTTCATATCTATTTTATTGTACCTTTTTTGAAGAAATCTTTTCCTCTTTTTGCAAGGGGCGTTTACGCCCGCGCGGCCATAACAAATAAGCCGCTAAACACAAAATAGCCGCAAATAACGGAATGCTGTAACGCACTTTGTATATGTTATGACGGGACGTTTGCGATAAACTGCGGTCCAAATTGCGTACGGAGTCTTCCACTTTGGCGGCCACTTGCGACGGAGAGGTGTATTTAATATATACGCCGCCGGTGGCTTGGGCCAGTTCCAACAGTGATTTTTGGTCCAGTTTAGAGACGACGGTATTACCTTGCCGGTCTTTTTTATATTCTAGCACCTGCCCCGTAGGAGAAATCTTTTCAGGTATCAGCGTGCCTTCTTCGGTCCCTAAACCGATAGCAATAATGCGTACGCCGTTTTTCTGCGCGGCGGTTTTGGCGGCTTCCAACTCTTCGGGGGAGTGGTCTTCTCCGTCAGTAAGTAAAATGAGCGCTTTTTGCCCCGGATATTTGGCCAGCATTTGTGCGGCCAGTTGCACCGGCGCCGCCAGAGAGGTGCCCGATACAGGCAACATGTCCGGTTCGAGCAGGGAAATAAAATAATTTAAAGCTTCTTCGTCGGTTGTAATCGGACATTGGATAAATGCTTTAGAAGTAAAGGCAATCAGTCCGATACGCTCATCTTTCAAATGCGTAATCAGCATGCGCAACATGGTTTTGGCATTATCCAAGCGGTCTGGCAGGAGATCTTTTGCCTGCATGGAAGCCGATACGTCCACCGCAATAACCGTCTGGGCAAACGAGCCTTGCGCTTCCACAATTTCTGTGCCCCATTGCGGACCGGCCAAAGCAACAAACAATAAAAATACGGTTATTATGAGAAGCGCATTGCGCCATTTGCTTTCCGGACGGAGATGGGCGGTTAATTGTTCAAAAGCGTGTGTGGAAAACAAAAGGTGTAACGCATGCCGTTTACGCACGCGCCCCAACCACAACACCAGTAACATTCCGGCAAGTGCGGGTATAAAAGCAAGCAGGAAAAAAGGTTTTGCAAATATTTCCATAAATTAAGGCACCTTTATTAAAATTACTTTTTCCGTCAATAAGCCTAATAGCACACACGCTAAAGCCAAGAATAAAAGCGGTTGGTATACATCTTTACGGCTGACGATAGTGCTGGGGGAAAAAGTCGTTTTTTCCAATGAGTTAATAGTATCGTAAATATGGCGCAATTCGGATTCGTTGGTAGCGCGATAGTATTTGCCGCCGGTTGTTTCGGCAATTTCCATCATAAGCCCTTCGTTGATTTCATCCTTGGCACTGGCATAGACGGATTGGTCGGGCGGACTGGCCGTACCGATGGCATACACGCGGATACCGTAAGTGGCCGCGGCTTTGGCCGCCAGTGACGGTTCAATGGTGCCGGCGTTGGAATCACCATCTGTAAGCAAGATAATAATTTTGCTTTTGGCTTTGCTTTGTTTCAAATGATTAGCTGCTACTCCCAGCGCGTCCCCAATAGCCGTATAGTTCGGATCTACCATACCAATATACATGGAAGAAATATACTCTTGCAATGCTTCATGGTCCAGAGTGAGCGGTGCCTGCAACATGGCCGATTTGGCAAACACCACCAGCCCGATACGGTCGCTCAATCGTTTTTCAATAAAACGGGAGGCCGTTTGCTGGGAAGCGATAAATCGGTTGGGGTAAAAATCTTGCTTTTGCATGGAGGCCGATACGTCCATCAATAGAATAATATCAATGCCTTCCGTCGGCGGTAATACAGTGCGGTCTACCCGCACCGGGCGAGCAAGTGCTGCAATCATAAACAGGAATGCTGCTGTATAGAAAAGGAGCGCCATCCAACGTGTCAACCATGCCCGCAACGAAAATAAAGATAGAGACAAATGTGAAAACGGATAGGCAATCTGGCGGGTGAAAGCACCTCTCCACAAGGTCTGTCCCCAAAATACGGCCAGCGGTAAAATTAAAAATAGGAACGCTAACGGGTGCAAGAATTCCACTCGTCCGGCGCTCAAGCGTAAGAACCAGTAGCCAATAATTCCTGTGACGGAAATAACACCGGCCAGCATCATGGCGGCTTGCAATGCTTTGGGGTTTTGTTTTAAAAACAAAGAGACCACCAGTAATATCAGTAATACGGCTAAACCGCCTAAGAATAAATACAGTAAAATCATAGAGATTCCTCCTTACTCGGAGTGATCTCGACGGGTACAGGTGTCGTCAGGCGGACAATGTCCTGTAAAATTTGTACGTCTTTATTGCGCACGCTTTCTTCCGGTTGTAAGCGGGCAAATTTCACTAAATCGCCGGAGTTTAAAAAGTCGCGCAGCGGGAATAAAAGTGTTTCCAGTTGAGGGACTGTTTTGGCACGGCGCAACAGTTCCGGCGTAGTGTCGGCAGATACGTCCAATTTAAAACGGCGCCACAGGTATTCGCGCAGGATATCGCTTAATGTAATATAAAACAGTTTGTATTCTTGCCGTTCCCATAAACCGCTTTGCAACAAGGCTTCGATTTTGGACTTGGCAATTACTTCGCACGGGCGGTTGTCTTCCGCGTGGGCCAGTTTCAGTTCGCGTGATTTTTTGATGTGGTTTCTCCACGCGTATAACACGGCAATAATGCCGGCTATCACTAGTAACACCAGCAACCACTTTAACCAACTGGCCGGCACGAACGGAGAACGGATTTCGCGGAATTCGTTGTCCTTAAAAACGGGTACTTTCTTGATATCCAGTACAAATTCGTCTTGCGCGTGGGCAAAAGTTTTATCTTTTTGTTGCAAGTTGAAAGTAATGGTAAACGAAGATTTTCCAAGCGTAAAGGCTTGGGCCGTTAATTCGTAACGTCCTGTGCCGGGAGAAAGCTGCGTAAAGGCCTGTTTTTGTAAAGAAAATTCTGCGGGGATTGATTGTTCGTCCAACACTACGCGGTAATCCGGTGTGAAAGCAAAATCGTATTGCAAGGAAAAAGGTTGCGCGATGCCCACTGTGTCGGGGTGGTGTTGTTCGGTGATGTTAATTTCCTGCGCGGCCAGCGGCACGGAGAGGAAAAGCAAAAAAACTAAACACAGTTTCTTCATATCAGTTCCTTACCTTTTTGGCGCGTGCCTGAAAGAATTTAATTACAGGATCCGCTGAAGATTGCGCGGTGTTGACCACAATGGGATCTATTTTATAGGGGTTAAACAGGGCGCGCAACTGAGCCATGTGTTTTTGTTGGTAATCGGCCAGTGCATGGTTTATTTCACCCGAAGAAAGCCCCAACAGGGCTTCTTCCCCCGTTTCCGGATCGTCCACATTTAAGCATAAACCCAACGAGGGTATTTTTTGTTCCAGTTTGTCTTGTAGCAGTACCGGTATTAAATCAAATTTGCGTGCGGCCAGTTTAAAAGGAGTGGCGAATTTTTCAATAGGGGATAAGAAATCGGAAATCAGCATTAAAATACCTTGCCGCTTGAACATTTTGTTTAGCGTTTCCAAGGCTAGCCCGATATCGGTACCTTTGCTTTGCGGTTCAAACGCCACCACCTCGCGGATGAGGCGCAGAATATGTTTGCGCCCTTGCGGGGGGGAACAAAAAGTTCTATCTTATCGGAAAATAACAATAGCCCTACTTTATCGCTGTTTTTGAGTGCGCACAAGGCAAAAAGGGCCGTTAGTTCGGCGGCGGTTTCCTGTTTTAAGCGGGCCGCGGAACCGAATTGTTGGGAAGCGGATACGTCACAGGCAATGAGAAGCGTTAACTCGCGCGATTCGTTATATTTTTTAATGTACGGTACGCTCATACGGGCGGTGACGTTCCAATCAATGGAGCGCACATCATCCCCGGCGATATATTCGCGCACTTCGGCAAATTCCAACCCCTGCCCTTTGAACGTGCTTAAATATTCGCCTGCGAACGTTTCCGACACCAACTTGCCTGTCTTAATTTCAATTTGGCGTACTTTTTTTAGAATTTCCGCTGTATCCACAAGGACTCTCCCTGCCGAGCACTACGGTACATCTACTGTGTCAAAAATTTGTTTTACAATTTGGTCCGAAGAAATATTTTCGGCTTCGGCTTCGTAAGACAATAACACGCGGTGGCGCAAAACATCGGTGCCGATAGCCTTGATATCTTCGGGCGTTACATAGCCGCGTCCGTTGAGGAAGGCATAGGCTTTGGCGGCTTGCGTGAGGAAAATGGTGGCACGCGGGCTGGCCCCGTAAGCGATAAAGGAAGCCAGTTTTTCTAAACCGGCAGCCTTAGGATCGCGCGTGGCAAAAACGAGATTGACGATATAGTTTTTGATTTTATCATCCACGTAAATCGTGTCCGTAACATGGCGCGCTTTGATAATCATTTCCGGCGTGACTTGCGTGTTGAGTTCAATTTTCTGGTGGGAGGCCATGCGTTCCAAAATGATTTTTTCTTCTTCTTTGGTCGGATAGGTCACCAGCACTTTGAGCATAAAGCGGTCTACCTGTGCTTCGGGCAGCGGGTAAGTACCTTCCTGCTCTACCGGGTTTTGGGTAGCCATTACCATAAACGGTTCCGGCAGGCGGTATGTCTTATCGCCGATAGTCACTTGGCGTTCCTGCATGGCTTCCAAAAGGGCGCTTTGCACTTTGGCGGGCGAACGGTTGATTTCGTCTGCCAGCACAAAGTTGGAAAATACCGGCCCGCTCTTGGGATAAAATTGGCCGTCTTTGGGGTTGAAAATAACGGTACCCGTGATATCGGCGGGGAGTAAATCGGGCGTGAACTGGATGCGCTGAAATTTGGCATGAATGGCTTGGGCGAGTGTTTTGACAGCCAATGTTTTAGCCAATCCCGGCACGCCTTCAATCAAAATGTGCCCGTCGGCCAGCAAGGCTACCATCATTTTTTCTACGAGGGCATCTTGGCCCACGATTACTTTGCCTACTTCGCGGCGTAAATCTTGTAAAAATAAACTTTCTTGTTGCACCTGTTTGTTAAGTGTGGTGATATCCATGATAATCTCCCTTTTATCCGGTTTAATCTGCTACTTATATTATAGAAAAACGACGGCTTATTGGAAAGCCGTTTTTAGATTATTTTGGGGGTGTTGTTTTTGAAGTGCGCGCTGCGCGGGCGCCGGATAGGTATTAATGTGTATCGAGATAATTTTTGATTAACAAATTGGCGAGGACGATATAAGAAATGATAGCGGCTACTATAGTAAGACTCAAAAGAATTAGTGGAAAGTAGCATGTGTCACTGGAGCATTTGTCATCTAAGATGAAGCGAAGTCGATCTTGGAATTTGAAGAAAAGGTAGGCGCTACCCAATGTACAACCGATGGCACAGGTGGCCCAGTGCGTTATCCGGTTAGGTGAGAGGGATTCCATTTCGCCGGTGCGACGGTAATCTTCAATTTGTTTTTTAATAGAAAGAACGAAGTGTTTTGCCCCCGGTTCATTAGATTCGGAAGAAAGTTGTTGTTCTGCTTCCAGGTATTCTTGCGTCGCTTTTACCAGTTCTTCATCGTCATCATCTAATTGGTATTCTTCTATGTTGGAACGGCGGAAAGGATTCACCCCCATGGGAGGCACTTGGATATTAAACTCTTTAAACAGATGGGCGTGATCCAGCAAGCGGGCAATGAAAGGGAGGTCGCCGTTTAGGTTGTCAATTCGCATTTGTTGTCCGCCTTCTTGCAGAATATTCATCACGACATTGGTTATTTTAAAAAATCTGTGGTCGTAGTCAAATGCTGTTAACACGCACACATTAAAAGAAGTGTTTTCATAAAGGAAAAATTTATCGTTATGTGAATTTGTATTTTCCAGCATAAAACCATTCTCTCGGAAGTCCAAAGCGGTATAATAGTCCGATGAATCGTTAATGTACGAGAGACGCACTTCTTCAAGAAATTTCCGAATTACGAGGATAATAAGAAAAATTGACATCCCCACTATAAAAATTTGTCCAAAAAACCAAGCCTTCTCTTCCTCTTTCCACGCTTCACCGGACATCAACGATTCTATTGACACAAAACCGACAACAAGGATCGGCGCAATCCGTAAGATATTTAATAACAGTTTCCCTATAGAGTCTCCTATCGAGGCTACTAGTGAGTTTTTACCGGTAAAAGGATTGTTTAGTTTTAGTCTCATGGTTTTCACCTTATAATTATTTAATATGTCGCGGCGACTGTAAAGCCCGCAGTTGCCATTGAGCGTAGATATCTTTTATAAAGGATATAAAAAGTTTAAAAGTTAAGACAAGTACTCCCACAAAAACAAAAAGTATTTCAAAAATGTAGAGATCGAAAAGCGGAAATTCGGAAATCAATGCCCACCCCAGTATTAAGGAAGATAGGATCATCAGAATCCACACGGGGCATAGAATCTGTGC
>Ga0265300_10002033_pt1 | contig 18053 bp, 19 predicted proteins | sample AusTroGonzalo_MG_FD_193482 | JGI IMG/M metagenome (GOLD analysis project Ga0265300, IMG submission 193482) | Bovine rumen microbial communities from tropical cattle in Woodstock, Queensland, Australia - Gonzalo_03 | ecosystem: Host-associated > Mammals > Digestive system > Stomach > Rumen ...
TATGAGGAGGATCGTATTGAGACCCAGAAGGCCCATAAGCGTATCGTTGACAGCTTCCCCATAAGCCGTGTTTATCAGGCGCATATCCCCACATACCCGTCAGGTTACTGGCTCTTTGGATTCGCATCCAAGAAGTTCCGTCCGGTGATAGACCTGGATGCCGAGGCCTGGAACCAGCTTGGAATAAAGACCGATTATTACACAACCAACCTTCATAAAGGCTGCTTTGCTCTTCCCGCATATGTGGAGCGCATGCTGGCCGATGTGGAGCGCATATACGATTAAGTCATGTTGGAGAGGAACGTAGAGACATTCATAGGCTGTGACGCCTCATATGACGATGCCCGCATAGTATTGTTCGGAGCACCGTTTGACTCCACCACGTCATTCCGCCCGGGAACAAGGTTTGCCCCGCATGCCATCCGCAGCGAATCCTTTGGCCTGGAGACCTACAGCCCCTGGCTGGACCGCGACCTTGAGGACATAAGCGTATTTGACAGCGGTGACATAGAGCTCTGCATTGGCAGTGCTGAGAAGGCCCTGAACCAGATATCCGAGCGCACTTCAGTGATACTGGCCGACGGTAAGATCCCCTTCATGATAGGAGGAGAGCATCTGGTAACCCTAGGAGCCTTCCGTGAGATATTCAAGAAATACCCCGACGTGCACATCATCCACTTTGACGCCCACACAGACCTGCGTGACGACTATCTGGATGTAAAACTCTCACACGCCTGCGTAATCCGCCGCTGCCACGACCTGACAGGCGACGGCCGAATCCACCAGTTCGGAATCCGCTCCGGCGAAAGAGCCGAGTGGAGATGGGCCCGCCAAGGCCACACAGACCTGCATCCCTTCAATTTTGACGGTCTTGCCGAGACTGTTAAGGGTCTTGGTAATGTGCCCGTGTACTTTACCATTGACCTGGACGTGATGGATCCCTCAGTGTTCCCCGGCACCGGTACTCCAGAGTACGGTGGCGTTACATTCATGCAATTGTTAGAAGCAATTAAGACTGTATGTGATGGTTGCAATATCGTAGGCTTGGACGTTAACGAACTCTGTCCACCTTACGATCAAACTGGAGCCTCAACAGCAGCAGCCTGCAAGATAATTAGAGAATTGCTCTTAAGCATCAAGATATGATTTAGCTAATTTTTTCATTAGGGGGTTACAGGACCGTCGCCACCCTCGGCGCGTCAGAGGGAGGGGCCCGCTCCGAAGGAGTGGGAGGGATAGCGCGAAGCGCGTAGTCCGGTAACCCCCTAATGAAGAAATTAGCGGGGTTAGAAGAAATTACAAAAAAAGAAATATGGGAAAGGTATTAGTAATAGGCTGCGGAGGAGTAGCCCAAGTAGCAATCCAGAAATGCGCCCAGAACGACGCAGTGTTCAACGAGATTTGCATTGCAAGCCGTACTGTAAGCAAGTGTGACGACCTCAAGAAAAAGATTGAGGCTCAGGGTAAGAGCCGTTCCAAGATCACAACCGCTAAGGTGAATGCCGACAGCGTGGACGAGCTGATAGCCCTCATCAAGAGCGTAAAGCCCGATGTAGTACTCAACCTGGCCCTGCCGTATCAGGACCTTACCATCATGGATGCCTGCCTTGCATGCGGAGTACATTACGTTGACTCAGCCAACTACGAGCCCGAGGACACCGAAGATCCCGAGTGGCGCAAGATATATGAGAAGCGCTGCAAAGAGCAAGGTTTCACCGCCTATTTTGACTACTCATGGCAGTGGGCTTATCAGGAGAAATATAAGAAGGCCGGCATTACCGCAATCCTGGGAACCGGATTTGATCCGGGCGTAACCAGCGTATTCACAGCATACGCCCTCAAGCACTATTTCGACCAGATAGACACCATCGATATCCTGGACTGCAACGGAGGTGACCACGGTTATCCCTTTGCCACCAACTTCAACCCAGAGATTAACCTGAGAGAGGTATCGGCCAACGGTTCATACTGGGAGAACGGCCATTGGGTAGAGACCAAGCCCATGGAGATAAAGCGCGAATACAACTTTGAGCAGGTAGGCATGAAGGATATGTATCTGCTTCATCATGAGGAGATTGAGTCGCTTGCTAAGAACATTCCCGGCGTAAAGAGAATCCGCTTCTTCATGACATTCGGCCAGAGCTATCTGACACACATGAAGTGTCTTGAGAACGTAGGCATGCTGCGCACAGACCCCGTTATGTTTGAGGGTAAGGAGATAGTTCCCATCCAGTTCCTCAAGGCGCTGCTGCCCGATCCCGCATCACTGGGCCCGCGCACAGTAGGCAAGACCAACATAGGCTGCATCTATACCGGCACAAAGGACGGCAAGAAACGCAGCATCAAGATATACAACGTGTGCGACCATCAGGAGTGCTACAAGGAGCTGGGCTCACAGGCCATCTCTTATACCACCGGTGTTCCCGCTATGATAGGTACCGCAATGGTTATGACCGGAACATGGAAGGGTGCAGGCGTATTCAACGTTGAGGAGTTCGATCCGGATCCCTACATGGAGGGCCTGAACAAGTGGGGCCTGCCTTGGGTTGTGGATGAGAATCCCGTACTTGTAGACTGATTTTTTAAGCCCGATGAACGCAGAGCAACTGCATACTCCGTGTTACGTCATTGACCGTGACCGCCTTGAGGAGAACCTCAAGGTGCTGCGCGGTGTGATGGAGCGTACCGGATGCCGTATTCTGCTGGCGCAGAAGGCGTTCAGTTGCTATGCCGTCTATCCGCTGATATCTGAGTATCTCTGTGGTGCAACAGCAAGCGGACTCTTTGAGGCCCGCCTGTGCCACGAAGAGATGCCGGGATGTGAGAATCACATATTTTCTCCTGCATTCCGTGAGGAGGATATGCCGGAGATCCTGAGTATCTGCGACCACATAGTTTTTAACTCCATACGTCAGCTTGAGCTGTTTGGTATCCGCGCCAAAAAGGCTGGACTGCAGGTGGGGTTGCGCATCAATCCGCAGATATCTACGCAGCCGGCAGAGCATGCCATCTATGACCCATGCGCCAAGGGAAGCCGTCTGGGCGTTACGCTGGATGAATTCCGCGATGGAATGGAGCAGAACCCGGCATTGTTGGAACTGCTTGACGGTCTGCACTTTCACACACTCTGCGAGCAGAACTCCGATGATCTGGAGACTACCCTGAACGGCTTTGAGGAGCAGTTCCGTCCTTGGCTTAAGTCGATGAAATGGGTGAATTTCGGTGGCGGGCACCACATTACCCGTGCAGACTATGACATCCCGCGTCTGGAGCGCTGCATCAACCGCATGAAGGATGGTTACGGTCTTACGGTCTATCTGGAGCCGGGGGAGGCAATCGCCCTCAACGCCGGTTATCTGCATACTCAGGTGCTTGAGGTCCAGCATCATGTAGGAGCAATGGATATAGCCATTCTTGATACATCGGCCGCATGCCATATGCCCGATGTAATAGAGATGCCTTATCGGCCCCCTTTGCGCGACAGCGGTCAGTCTGATGAAAAGGCATACACATACCGTCTGGGCGGCCCCACGTGCTTATCGGGCGATATAATAGGTGAGTACTCCTTTGATACCCCGCTTAAGGAGGGGCAGATTCTGGTTTTTGAAGATATGGCCATCTACTCAATGGTCAAGAACAATACCTTCAACGGTATGCCACTGCCCGCAATCTACCTCAAGCAGGACTCTGACTACACCCTCCTTAAATCCTTCAGCTATCAGGATTTCAAGTCACGCCTATGAAAATGTGGAAAAGGGGACTGTCCCCAATTCCACATTTTCACAGACGCGGAGTGCGGATGATGTAGAGGATGTTGTTGATTATGTAGGCTAGGGCTGCCAGTATGACGAGGGCTGTCATTGCCCGGAAGTCATCACAGAAATAAGTTTGTATGCGAGAGCCACTTCCCCATGGAAGCCTTATTATGAATGAGAGGACCTGGACCGATAAGGACGTTAGGAATATGGCTTCGGTCAGTTTGCCAATCAGCCTGATCCTGTCGGGGGCTTTCCATGCGGCGGCTATGGTTGCCAGCATGATGATTACGAATGCGATTGCATCGAAAGTGGATATTGAGGATAAGAAAAACCTGAACATAATGTATGCCTTTTAGTTTCTGGTTGACTGGATTGCGATGATTATCCTTGAGATAAGGAACACCATCATACCCAGCGTTATAATGAATGATGAGATATTAAAGCATGAGTACCATGCATTCGGTGATACGGCACCGGCCATCTTTACATCGTACAGGGCAATCAGGATTTTCCATGTACATGGGATGAAAGAGAATGCGAGTGCGATCGATCCTAACGGCCTTACCCATCTCGGGGCTTTCCAGCCGCAGAACAGTATTGCCACGAGCAGGATGGTGAATACACTCAGTATCCATGGCGGTACCATCTGGAATAATATGGTTAATGGTCCCGGTCCTGAAAAATCTTCTATTACCTCTTCTATCAATTCTTCTTCCATAAAGCATTTGTGTTTGGTCTGATGCAAAGATATGATGTCAGAACGGGTGCATCCAATTTTTTCCGATGTCATATCCCCCTGTCCGCACATTTGTTTGATGTCAAATCCTATTGAAAGAATCTTAAACCATTTTGAGGGGGATTTGACAGTGGTTTTCTTAGTAGATTGTTTCTCTATTCACTATCTTCGTCAACAGAAATCCTTTGTTTATGAAAAGAGCCGTTATCATTACCTATTGGACGATTTCAGTGATTATAGTAGCACTGATAATCATGATGCTTGTTGAGAATCTCCCTGTTTCAAGAGCGTTGTTCGTGGCTACGATGTTCCTGCCCGGAGCACTTGCCGCTCAGTACATGCTGCCCAAGATCTCTTTTAAAAGGAGAGCAGAGGGCATACGTAATACTATTTATCTTGTTCTGGCTATCATCATTATGGAATACTTGCTGCTTGTATGGACATTATGCTTCCAGCCTTCAGGCAATTACAAGTTAATACAAGGTGTTTCTTATAATGTGCCGTTCGATTTCCCTAAGGATACTGGCGTATTCAATCCATTGTTTATATCGGTAATAGTATCAGCACTCGCCATTGGTGGCTCACTTATAGACCGATGGCTTACACGTAATCATCCGGAGATGGAGAGTCCCATAACGTTCTGCTCTGACAGAAAGCGTGTATCGCTGCTTCCCAGCCAGATACTGTATGTCGAGTCCTGTGACACCGAGGTCTATATCCATACTACCGATGGCCGCAAGCTGCGCAACAAGACCGGCATATCGCAGTGGGAATCGGCCCTGGGATATCCGTTTGTCCGTATCCATCGGGCATTTCTGGTCAACGGCAATCATATAGAATCATACAATCAGGACTCTGTAAAGGTGGGCGAGGAGTCTCTCCCGGTATCCCGCAAATACCAGAAAGGAGCCAAAGGTGACGGTTCTATTTGGCCCCTTTATTGAAAATGGGGCCAAATAGAACCGTCACCTTTGGCTCCCTCTCAGATCCGCGGAGTGCGGATAATGTAAAGGATGCGGGAGATTAAGTAGTTAAGAGTGCTCCACAATAAGATTGTGAATGCGTTGGCAAGGGGAGAGACAATATATTTCCAGATACTTTCTATTGACCTTAAATCATCTAAGGTAAAGCTTTCCTGACCATACATTTTTTCAAAAACATATGCGTGAATGCTGCAGTCCGGGAAATAAAAGATGAATTCGTCATATACCTTAACAAAGGCTACGGCAAAACAGAGTACCCCCCAGACAATGGCTATCATTCCGATAGAGTGGAGTTTGGCGGGACATTTTATCGCGATTAAAATAATTGCGGCAAGAAACAATACAAAAGTGACAGCCGTGGATACACTTGTGGATTGCAATATGAACGTGGCGTTTGATAAGAACATTATCAATTCATATTTCAGGGCGCATAATAAAGTAGTCATAACGGTTGCAATTTAAAGGTTTATCAATGACTGGATTTCTGGAAGAAACTGATAACATGTGACACCAAATAGATGAGAAGCCCGTACATCACCAGCAGGTTCATACTTTTCATTCCTCCTGCCATTACCGTAGGACTTATGTCACCGGCTTTCCATATATCACACAGACCTAAGAGGAACGAGTATATGTAAAAGAGAGCACAGAACCCTAACGCGATAGAGCCGATGGGACGGACCCAACGGGGAGCTTTCCAGGCGCTGAGGAATATCAGCACCAGCAGAATGGTAAGGATGGCAAGAACGCCTCCGGGTAGTTGTGAAAGGATGTAACTCATAGTTTTTGGTTTTAAGGTTTTTTCCTGATGCAAAGTTAATGGCCGATGCCCGTGAACTCCCCATGTTTTGGTCTACAAATCCCAAAGGTCGGTTTTGGAAACGGTGTCAAATCCCACGTTTCGGCCCCAAATCCCAAATATCGGGCATTTGAACGGTGATTTGCTGTGATTATCGGGAGTGATTTCATATCTTCGTGGATGTTATGAGAACATTGGTAACCATACTCTATTGGATGCTGTCTGTCGTGATAGCCGCTTTGGTCGTTTCCAGTGCCGGTTATACATTCCAGGAGTCCCTTTGGATGGGCACGATGTTTCTTCCGGGCGCACTTGCCGCCAAGTATCTTCTGCCCAAGGTTTCATTCAGCAAACGTAGTGAAGGTATACAGGGCGTCATTTATCTTGTATTGGCAATAATTGTTCTTGAGTATCTGCTTATCATATGCAGTAATACGGTTATTCAGAATCATAGGCACATTATGGAGGTGGGACATAAGTATAGTTACTATGAATCGCATCAGATGCCTATTCCGTCCATGATTGTCAATCCGCTGTTCATCTCAATATTGGTGTCAATCCTTGCCATTGGAGGCTCTCTGATAGACCGATGGCTCACCGTAAAGCATCCGGAAATTGAGACTCCCGTCACGTTTTGCTCCATGCGCAGGAAAGTCACGCTGCTTCCCAGCGAGATCATGTACGTGGAGTCCTGCGATACAGAGGTGATAGTTCATGCTATCGATGGCCGATCCCTGAACAACCGGACCGGAATCTCCCAATGGGAAGCGTTGCTCGGCCCCGGATTCATCCGCATTCATCGGGCTTTTCTTGTAAACAGCAAGTACGCAAAACTGGAATCACAGGACACGGTATCTGTAGGTGATGCCAAACTCCCTGTATCCCGCAAATATCAGAAAGAACTCAAAGACCTCATTCCAAACAGTTGAAATATGAATCAGGAATCGTTTACGGATGATGGGTGGTACGTAGCAGGGACCCAAGGGAAACCCGTTCTGTTGCTGCTGCCGGGTTTGGGAGTGTCGTACCAGATATTCTTTCCGCTCATTGATTTGCTTAAGGAGGAGTTTCGGATTTACGCTTTCCAGGTGGACGGTTTCACTTTGGGCCGATGCACGCGGTTTGATTCGATCGACGGACAGGCCGGACGTGTGATAGATTTCATCCGCTCCGAGTGTGGGGGCAGGGTGGATTGCGTATACGGACTGTCGCTGGGCGGCAAGATCCTGTCACGTATTCTTGAGCGTAATGAGGTGACCATTGACCACGCAATCCTGGATGCCGCGCCTCTGCTGCCGCTGCCGCGCTGGCTTGAGGGACCGCTGCGCTATTACCAGAGCATCAACGTATGGACCTGCTATCACTGGACCGGATTCTGGCGTTTTGTATTCCACTCGCACTACTTTGACGTTTTGCTTGACGAGTGCCGCAAGGTCTTCCCGTTTGGTGGCCGGAGGTCAGTCCTGGACGGTTACAAATCAGTCTACACCAATAAACTTGAGGCAATATACGGGGCCGATATCCACTTCTGGTACGGCACAAAAGAGGCGTTCGTGGCAAAGCCGCAGGCGGAGCATCTGCTCAAACTGTACCCATCGGCCCACGTTGAGGTATTCCAGGGGATGAATCACGGCCAGATGCTTGTGGATCATCCCGATGAGGTTGCCCGCAGGATTATCTCAATCATTTGATTGAAGGCTTCCCGCATTAACAGCAATCTTGATTACCCGTCCGGGAAACACCTCGCTCAGATAATCTGCAAATGTTTGCATCAATAAACAAGCCTGGTTATCAAGGTGGCTACTATGGTGCTGACAATAACGCTCACCAGACCGGGCATCATGAACGAGTGGTTAAGCAGATATTTACCTATCCTGGTGGTACCGGAACGGTCAAATGTGACAGTAGCGATATCGGACGGATAGTTAGGAATGAAGAAATATCCGTAAACCGATGGCAGCACACCCAGAAGTACCGGACCGGGAATGCCCAGCGAGTAGGCCAGAGGCAACATTGCAACCACTACGGCACCCTGGCTGTTTACCAGTACCGATACCGAGAAGAATACCAGCGCTATGGCCCATGGATACTTGCTCACAATTCCCTGCAGACTATCCTGCATCTGAGGCAGATAGTTTCCAAAATATGTATCGGCCAGCCATGCAATTCCGTAAATGGCAACTACGGCAACCATACCTGACTGCCATACGGCGCCGACAATTGCATGGCGCGGTTTGGCTTTGGCAAATATGATCATCAGTGCTGCGGCAGTAATCATCACAATCTGAATGATGATATTCATGCCTATTGGCTTGTTACCTACTACAGGACGGATATCGTGGCCTATTATCTGGAAGAAAGAGTAAAGCGTGATTAAAAGAAGTGCGCCCAGGAAAATATAGACTGACAACTTTGCGCTCTTGCTCACCTCCTGGTCAAGCAGTGATTGGGTCTCGCCGTACATGTACTTGTACATCTTGGGGCTTGATTTACGCTCCTGGAAAACGGGATCCTTGTCAAGGTCCTTGCCGCGCTTGTATGAGCAGAGCGCAGCAGCCATGAGTCCGCACAGACATGCAGGAATTGTGACCGCAATGACCTGAAGGTTGTTTATGTCAAATCCGTTGTCGTTGCTTATTATTACGAACGATGCCACCGCAGCTGCAATGGGCGAGCAGGTGATACCCACCTGTGAAGCAATTGATGCCACAGCGCAGGGACGCTCCGGACGTATGTTCTTTTTAAGCGATATGTCACAGATGATAGGCATCAGGGTATATACCACGTGGCCTGTACCAACCAGAACGGTCAGGAAAAATGTGCACAGCGGAGCAAGGAAAGTGATATGCTCAGGATGCTTACGTAGCAGTTTTTCGGCCAGCTGTATAAGCCAGTCCATACCTCCCGCGGCCTGCATGATTCCGGCGCATGTGACGGCTGCAATTATGATGTAGATGACATCGGTGGGCGGATTTCCGGGTTTCATGCCGAAACCCAGTACCAGAATAGCCAGACCTATACCCGATATTGCACCCAGTGCAAGACTTCCATAACGTGAACCTACATAAAGAGCTGCCAGAACAATGAGCAGCTGGATAATCATAACAAAACTCATAAGCAATAATTACTGTCTAGTCCTTAATGCAAATGTAATAATAATTGTCTTATAAAACAGATGTTTCTGTTTTGTATATTTGCAATAATTATGTCAGCGTTCCGCGAGTGACCAGCCGTTCTCGGCGTGGTAGATCATCTGGTGGGTCATGCCACCGTCTATGCAGATGTTCTCACCTGTTATGAATCCTGCTTTGGTTGAGCATAGGTAGAGAACCATATTTGCTATATCCATAGGGTTACCTACGCGTCCGGCCGGCTGCTGGTAGGCATCGGGCCCTGTATATTCAGTGTAGTCGGTGTCTATCCATCCGGGTGATATTGAGTTGACCCTTACGCGGCCGGCCAGGCTTACGGCAAGTGCGTGTGTGAGTGCGGCAATTCCACCCTTTGCTGCGGTGTAGCTCTCAGTCTGGGGCATGCTCATGCGGTCTCTTGATGATGAGATGTTGATTATCGCGGCACCCTGGGCAAAATATGGAGCAAACAGCTTGCTCAGGTAGAACGGGGCAGTGACACCTACGCTCAAGGCATATTGGAACTCCTCATATGAGCATGTATCAATGCCTCTCATTATGGGTATGGCGTTGTTTATCAGATAATCAATCTTTCCGTGCTTGCTGATAATGGTTTTTGCAAAATCCTCAAGCACATCCTTACTTGACAGATCACCAACGTAATGGTCACCGGGCTGTTTGTCAATTATATAAACGGTAGCTCCGGCTTTGGTGAACTCCTGTGCGATGCATTTACCTATTCCCTGTGCACCGCCTGTCACTACGGCAATCTTGTTGTTGAAATATTCCATAATTCTTTGTCTAACAGTTTACTCCATTCCTGAGGCTTGAGTCCCCAGGCGGGAGCAATGAGCATTGATGACGGGGTTTCTGATACGAACCGGTCATAGAATATATCTTTTCGGGCACACCTTATGAATTGCGCCACAATCTCTGCATACTCCTGTGCCGTAAAGAGTTTAATCCGGGAGGGATCTTCCTGATACGTCTGTGCAAGCCTGGTGCCCTTTACAACTTGCAGCTGATGCAGTTTTAAAGTCTTTATGGGCAGGGCCGATACGCGCTCGGCATGGATCAGATAATCCTGCTCAGTCTCACCCGGCAGACCCAATATAAGGTGTGCACCGGTATCAATGCCGCGCTCGTTAAGGTCATTGATGCACTCCACGGCACACCGGTATGTGTGATGACGGTTTATCAACTCAAGTGTATGGTCAATGGTTGATTCTATCCCGATTTCAACGAGCAAATGGGGGTGTCCCTCAGGTGCCTTGCGTCCAAACCTCTGCTCAAACCAATCGGCCAGGTCGGGCTTGATGCAATCAGGGCGGGTTGCAATTACCAGACCCTTTACACCGGGATATTTCAACGCCTCTTCATATAATTCTATGAGTTTGTCTGTAGGACCGTAAGTGTTTGTATATGACTGGAAATATGCCAAGTAACCGTAACATTCCCCCTTGCGGCGGTTGAACCGGATACCTTTTTCCAGTTGAGCCGTAATGCTGCCCGTATTGTCAAGTGCGGCATATCCGGGATTGAATGAAAGGTTGTTGCAATAAATACAGCCGTCATGTCCCAGACTGCCGTCCCGGTTGGGACATCCCAGCCCCGCATTAACTGCAATCTTGATGACTCTGCCCGGGAATACCCCGCTCAGGTAATCATTCATGGTCCTGTATTCCATCAGTAAAAGACTCTTAGTTAGAGAGTTTCTTCATCTTAATCAATACCTATCATCTGATGGACGGCGGGACGGATTGGGGGAACGGCATAACCCATCATCTTCTCTACGCAGAGTATGCGCAGCAGGGCGATTGGGTTAAGCTGACGGTTGATTTCATCGATATCGGCATCGGGCCCGTAATACTCCTTTACAAAAAGGCTCCAGAACCGGGTGGACACATCCTTGGTGATGTGGTAGAGTTCCTCCTCCAACTCGTCGGGGATGGTACAGCATTGCATATATATTATGCCCAGGTCAAACAGAGGGTTGCCGATGCTGAACTCGCTCAGGTCAATAAGGTACTTGCGGCCCTCCTCATCAAAAATCACGTTGCCAATGTGAAGGTCACCGTGCAGGGCTGTATTGCCATCGGGTAGGGTATCAATGAAAAGGATAGTGGCGTTCCTCTCTTGATCGGTAAGATAAGGGTTCTCCAGAATGTACTGCTTGCATTGGTCCTTTATGCTGGGGAACAGTCCGGGTGGGGGTGTAGTGGAGTGGAGTTTCTTGCAGATAGCGGCAAATTCTGCAGCATACTGCTCAATCTTTTCGGGGTGGATGCTCAGAGCACGTGCGTAAGAGAGCTTGCCGTGAATACGCTTGAACTGTATGCCTACACGGTTATCGGGGGTGTGTACCACCTGGCCGGGCTCGGGGCAGGGGAGTCCCAGATCATAAACTTTACAGGCCCTGTCATACTCATCGAGCCCCATCTGCTCCAAATTTGTGGAGTAGAGTTTGAGCAGAACATCAGGGTCATCCTTCTTGATATAACTCTCACCAAGCTTTCCGCCTCCGGAGAGCTCATAGTCCTTTAGGTCAATAATAGTAGGTTTCATAACGCAAACTTAAATAAAAATGCTGATTTTGACGCGTTTTAAACTACCCCTTTGCGTCAAATCAGGATTTTGATACGGAACCCGCGGGTGGTGGGCTCCTGGATGATATCCTTTACCTGAGCGCGGATGGCGTCCGGGAACTTGCCGGCGGCAAAGGGTGATTCAGTCATACCTTCCGCCATGAAATCCAGGGCGGTCTCAGAGGTGAGTTCAGTGTACGTGAGCCTGAAGGTCAGGGGACGGATTGATTTCATGTGATTCTGTATCATGTCATCGGCTATGGATATTGCTTGGGCGGCTTTATCGGCTATGTTGTACTTGATGCAGAATGCGTTCATGCCGGTATGCATGTCAAGCTTGTCAAAGTCATCACCGCTTATCTCAAAAACAAGTTTCTGTATGCGGTTTACAAAAGCCTTTGTGGCACTGCGGACTGGATGCTCAAATATCTGCTCTGCCGATCCGTCTTCATATATGATACCCTCGTTCATAAAGAATATGCGGGTGCTTACGTCACGGGCAAAACGCATCTCATGGGTCACAATAAGCATGGTCATGCCCTCTGATGCCAGCTGACGTATTACGCTCAGTACCTCACCAACCATTGTGGGGTCCAGGGCCGATGTAGGCTCGTCAAAAAGTATCACATCGGGGTGCATGGCAAGTGACCGGGCTATGGCCACACGCTGCTTCTGTCCGCCGGAGAGTGATGAGGGATAGACATCAGCCTTTTGTGACATTCCCACTTTTTTGAGCAGGGTCATGGCCTCGGCGCGGGCATCGGCATCACTGATTCCGAGCAGACGCATGGGGGCGTATGTTATGTTCTCAATCACAGTCATGTGATCAAACAGGTTGAAACTCTGGAATACCATACCCATACGGCGGCGCAGTGAATCCAGACGGTATCCCTTGGCCGTGATATCCTGCCCGTCAAAGAGAATCTGCCCGCTTGTGGGCGGCTCCAGCATGTTGAGCGCTCTGAGCAGGGTACTCTTACCGGTTCCCGAGGGGCCGATAATGCTTATTACCTCGCCCTTTTCTATATCGCAGTTCACGTCTGTGAGGACAGTTGCAGTGCTGCCGTCCGGATTATGGAAAGTCTTGCTTAAGTGTCTGATGCTTATCATGTTACTTTCTGATTAAGAGGAGGTTCAACAATTTGCGTATCAACCATGCCAGTAAAAAATAGATGATGGTGATAATGAGCAGTGGAATAAATGCATCGAACGTGCGGCTGCGGATAAGGTCGCTGGCACGGGTCAGGTCCTGGATAGCTATGTATCCCACTATTGATGTACTCTGCAACAGTTTGACGCAATCGCCGGCATACAGCGGAATACCATGGTGGAGCGCCTGCGGCAGTACTATACCGGTAAAGGTCTTGAAAGGTGTGAAACCCAGACTCAATCCAGCCTCGGTCTGACCGACAGGTACAGTGGATATGGATGAGTCAAAGATGCTTCCGGCCGATGATGCAAAACTGAGCGCGAATGTGATAATTGCCACTAATGATGCACTCATGCCTGAACTTGCAAAGACCACGTAGAACATGATGAGCAGCAGCACCAGAGTGGGGGTTCCCTGTATGAAAGAACCGTAAATCCCGGCTGCCGAACTCACCCAACGGCGGCGGCTGCGCAATGCGGCACATACTCCTATTCCCAGAATGGTGCCTATCAGGATTGCCAGCACTGTTATCTTTATGGTCTCCAATAATCCGTCCGTTATCAGTTTCCAGCGATTCTCCCTGATAAGGTTCATCCTGATACGTTCTGCAAGTCCTACATGGACTTTGCTGTCATGATCCACCACTACATATACCGGATGGCTTATATAATAGGGTGCTGTGAAATCCATAAAAGTCTTTCTCTCCTCGGTCACAAAGATGTTGCCACCTATGAAATCTGCCTGACCGGTCTGTATGGCTGCTACAGCACCGCCCAGATCCTGAAGTCTTATCTCTATGGGACGACCCAAATAATTGGCAAAACGGCCAAGCAGGTCCGGATCCAGGCCCATCCATTTCCCGTTTTCACCAACATAGCTTACAGGCTCAATATTGGAACATACCACACAACGTAAGGGCTGGGCATTTTCTTTAACATTGCCGGAATAGGGATCGGGTACTGAAGGCCCATCTTTTGTCCAGTAATCAATGATATCCTGTACAGGAACTGTAGCAAGGAACTTATTGAACTGCTCAATCAATTCGGTGTTCCCTTTTTTTACGCAGAAGGCTACTTCAAATGCATCTTCTCCGTAAAAAGCCACTTTGACTCCAAGCTTTTTGCGGGTACGTTCAAGTATATCAATGTCATCGCCCGCAAAAACATCGGCCAATCCCTGGCGTACGGCCTGCAGTGCATCGGCCTGTGTTGCGGTTGCAAAAACGTTAACATCAGAACGTGCTGAGTATTTGTGCTCATAGTAATTGCCTGCTGCCGTACTAAGTGTTAGACCGGAAAGGTCGGCCTCAGATTCAGGTACAAAACTCTTTTCCTTGTTGCCTGAACAAGAACAACTGATTGCAAGAAGTATAATTCCTGCAATCAGCTGTAGTGCTAAATTTTTTTTTATCATTTATCAACTATTAGTGTTCAGGACTCTGAACAGTGTTATTTAATCTCGTATTTCAAACTTTTGAGAACCGTAAGGTCTGATGACGGGCCGTACAGGATCTCATATTGTCCCGGCATGGCGTGCATCAGGTTAAGGTTGGGGTCAAACCACTCGAATGATTCGGGGGTGAGTTCAAACTCAACTGATACGCTTTTGCCCTGAGGAACGGAAACACGCTTGAATGAGCGCAGTGCGTGACTGGGACCTTCCGTGTCACCGGGACGGCGCAGGTAGAGCTGAACAACCTCTTCACCGTCACGCTTTGACGTGTTCTTTACGTTTACAGTTACGTAAACCTTCTCTCCGTCTTTGCGGATTTTTGCATTGCCGTACTCGAACTTGCTGTAGCTGAGACCGTAGCCGAAGGGGTAGAGGGGCTTCTCTGTCATGTAGCGGTAGGTGCGTCCCTTCATTGAGTAATCCTCAAAATCAGGCAGTTGGTCTGTAGATGCATAGAATGTGACCGGCAGACGGCCGTTGGGGTTGTAGGTTCCGTAAAGGACCGATGCAACCGCGTTACCGCCCTCCTCTCCCGGATACCAGGCCTGCAGGATGGCGTCACAGGCAGGCTCAATATCGGTCAAACCCATTGCAGAACCTGAGAAGTTTACAAACACCACCTTCTTGCCGGCAGCTTTGAGAGCCTTAACCAGTTCCGTCTGGGCCGATGGCAACTCAATTTTTGTGCGGTCACCGCCACGGAAACCCTCAATGCTTACGGGCATCTCCTCACCTTCGAGCGAGGGAGAGATACCGCCTGCAAATATCACTACGTCTGCATCGGCACATGCGGCAATTGTCTTTTCAACGCTTACCTCCTCTTCATAGCCCAAATCAAATGAGAGTGATGCAAGACCGCTGCGGCAGCTATAGTTGATGGTAATCTCATAATCCTGACCGGCTTTGGCGTCAAGAGTATAGACCTTGCGGGCCTCGGTACTGTTGCGTCCCATAGCCACTCTGCGACCATCCACACTGATTGATGCCTGGCCTTGATTCTGCATGTAGAATGCAACCGGACCGTCCTTCTCGGCATGGAAAGTCGATGTATAGACGGCGGCAAAATTCTCCAGATTCACATTGGGAGCGAATACGGTGGCGCCGCCTGTCGAGAAACGCAACGGAGTGGTATTGTGCCTGAGAACATCAGGCTCACCCTCGGCGCGTGAGTTGTTCCAGTATTTTGCGTCAAAACCCTGCTGGCCGCTGGCGCTGGTCTGGCTGAACAGACTGATCAGAGCAAGTGAATTGGATGCGTAGTCACAACCGCGCATGTATTCAACCTTTGCGCCGGTAGCCTCGATTCCGGCCAAAAGGGTAATGGTGTGTGACGGTGTTCCGTTGTAGTTACCCCACTGCATGACAGAGTCATTGGCGTTGGGTCCCATGACCACCACCTTATTATTAGTATTAAGAGGCAGGATGCCGTTGTTCTTGAGCAGAACCATGCTCTCCTGGGCCATCTTGAGCGCCAGGGCACGGTGTTCCTTGCTGTCAACTACGCTGTATGGAATCCTGGTCCATTCAACCTGACCGGGATCATCCATCTCGCCCAGCTCAAAACGGGCTGTCATGAGGCGTGTAATGGATACGTCTATATCAGACTCTTTGATAAGACCGTCTTTTACAGCCTGAACCAACTGTGCGTATGAGCTTCCGCACTCCAGGTCCGTACCGGTGAGCACGGCTTTTGATGTGGCGTGCTTGGCATCGGGCTCTGTGTTGTGATGGCCCTGGGTAAAGAAGTCATTGATGGCCCAGCAGTCTGATACCACAATTCCCTTGTAACCCCATTCGTTACGCAAAATCTGCTGGAGCAGACGGTTGCTGCCGCAGCAGGGCTCATCCTCATAGCGGTTATAGGCGCACATCACCTCCTTGACATTAGCCTCCTGAACAAGAGCCTTGAAGGCGGGCAGGTAGGTTTCACGCAGGTCGCGCGCTGCTATGTTCTCGGCGTTGAACTCATGACGGTTCCACTCCGGGCCGCTGTGCACTGCAAAGTGTTTGGCGCAGGCATGCAGCTTGTCATATTTGGAACCGGCCGGGCCCTGTAGTCCGTTTACTACCGATACACCCATCCTTGAGGTAAGGTAGGGGTCCTCACCGTATGTCTCCTGACCGCGGCCCCAGCGGGGATCACGGAAGATGTTCACGTTAGGGGTCCAGAATGTGAGACCCTGATAGCGTCTAAGACCGCCGTTCTCACTGTACTGGGTTGATTTGGCACGGGCCTCATCACTTACAGCCGTAAATACATCCTGCAGAAGTGCATCGTCAAAAGATGCAGCCATACCGATGGCCTGAGGGAATACGGTAGCAATACCGGCGCGACCTACTCCGTGAAGAGCCTCGTTCCACCAGTCATAGGCTTTGATTCCGAATTCAGGAATAGCAGGCGAGCCGTTCTGCATAAGAGCGACTTTCTGCTCCAGAGTAAGGCGGCTGACCAGATCGGCGGCACGCTCTGCTGCCGGCAGATCGGCATTCTTGTAAGGTTGGGCATAACAAAAGACTCCCGTGGCGGCGCATAATAGCGCAGTAATAATTCTTTTCATGACTTTTTATTTGGTTATATGTCGCTAAGTTAATAATATAAAGTGATTGTATTTGCTTCTTTTGATGCAAACATACTCATTTCTTGGATTTTGATTCCTAACTTTGGTGTCAAATCATAAGGAACGACATGACTAAGACTGAATTCGTGCTCCAATGGCTGGATGCAAACGGAATAGGATACCAGGTTCACTATCATCCGCCTCTCCCTACAATAGAGGAGGCGTTGGCATACTGGAAGAATATAGACTCCACCCACTGTAAGAACCTGTTTTTCAGGAACCACAAGGGTAACCGCCATTATATGGCCAGTTTTGAGTGTCACAAGAATCTGGACATTCATGGACTGGAGCATATAGTAAAACAGGGTAAACTGAGTTTCGCCAGTCCTGAACGTATGGACAGGTGTATCGGCGTCACTCCGGGATCAGTTTGCGCGTTCGGTCTTATTCATGATATGGGGCTTACTGAACATGCCGCTGTCAAGGCTCCGGACGGATCGCGTGATTTTGGTCGGATAAAGGAGGGCGTGGACCCAAAAGAACTGTTTGATAACGGTCACCGCGTAAAGTACTTTCTGGATGCCGACCTTAAGAATGCAGAGAGAATCTCATTCCATCCTTGTGAGAATACCGCCAGCGTAGTGGTATCAAACGCGGATTTCCTACGTTTCCTGGATATCTGGGGAGGTGAAGTGGAGTGGATTGAAGTGTAACAGGGCTCTTTTGTTATCTTGTCTCATCCAGAATCTCATCCAGAATCTCATCCGATATCCGGTCGGCTATCTGAAGATATTATCCAAACAAATGCGGGAAAATTATCTGATTATCTCCAATATCTCTTCCTCAGGAACGCTGAGGGTTATGATGCCTCTTGCATAAGGGGCAATGTCATACTGGTTGA
>Ga0265300_10002035_pt1 | contig 18042 bp, 13 predicted proteins | sample AusTroGonzalo_MG_FD_193482 | JGI IMG/M metagenome (GOLD analysis project Ga0265300, IMG submission 193482) | Bovine rumen microbial communities from tropical cattle in Woodstock, Queensland, Australia - Gonzalo_03 | ecosystem: Host-associated > Mammals > Digestive system > Stomach > Rumen ...
TGGCGAATGGAAGCAGGCTTTGGCTAACTACGAGCGTGGTAAGGATGATGTGAAGGTTGGTATCTATGTGGATGATCAGACCAATACACAGCCTCTGAAGAGTATCTTTGCTGATGGCTGCTATATGCTGGAAGGTAAGCACCACAAATCTGCCGATGTATTTGCTGTCGTTAGTGGAAAGGGTTATCCTCATAGCCACTATATCGACGCCAACAACCGTTCGAATGCTATCAAGACTCCAGATATTGCAAAGCAGGCAATTGATCATGGTCACTACTGGAACGAAATGACTGCCACTCATGCAGAAGATGGCGACCTCACCATCGGTGTTAGCTTGACTACAGGTGCTCCAGCTGAATCATGGATTATCCTCGACAACTTCCGTCTTTACTACGGCACTCCTGCTCCTGTTACCATGTCTGATGCTCCCGGCGTCGGTCCTGCTGTGACTGACGACACCTATGCCGGCATCGTGCTGAAGAAGAGTTTCAAGGCTGGTGAGTTGACGCCATTGGCAGTTCCATGTGACATCCCAGCTTCGAAGTTCAAGGCTGTTTATGCCATCGGTTCGCTTGACGAAGAGACTCAGACCGCTGTGCTTTGTCCTGTTGATCACGTCAGCGCAAACGTTCCTTGCTACGTAGTGGCTAATGAGGATGTTGATGAAATCACTGTTGACGAGAAGACCTATATTGCAGCTGCACAACCAGACCAAATTCCTGTGATGTGGGATGGTGGACTTGTTTATCGTGTTCCTGGCACCTTCACATGGAAGACCGCTACCATTTCAGATAAGGAGCTTGAAGCATCCTACTTCACCAATTTTGAATATGTTGATGCACAGAACTTGGATTTCGTTGCTAATATCGAAAACTTCCGTGCTCGCCAGTATTTGGAGAATACCAAGTATCCAGAGCCAGAAACTCCATCTGTGATTGGCAACTATTTCAAGCCTGCACCTCCACGTCTCGATATTCCTCACAACATCGGTGTTCCTGTTCCTGCTGACAAGGTGAAAGATGCCGTTGTGAAGTTCGGTTTCAAGAGCGACTTTAGTGATGCTCAGAGCCGTATGGTTCTTGATGGCTCAGATATGGCTTACATGCCAAACCTCATCCCAGGCAATACGTATTATTTCAAGGTTGAGGCTGGCGAAGAAGTGCTAACTCAGGGTAAGTTCCAAGTTGAAGGACCTGTTCGTATGATTTACGCGCCAAGTATCAACAACATCCGTGATATCGGTGGTTGGACTGTTCAGGACGGTAGAGTCGTTCGTTACGGACTGATCTATCGTGGTGGTGAGGCTAATGGTCTCCATCCATCCGTAGCAGAAGACCGTCAGACGCTCATCGACCTTGGCGTAGGCGCTGAAATCGACCTGCGTAAGGATAACAACTATGATAGCGGAAACGGTCAGGTAGGTAAGTGTGCTTTCGGTTTTCCAAAGGCTGACTACTTCTTCAAGGAAGGTGGTTACGATTGTAAGCTTGAGCACTTGACTAACACGGCTTCAAAGAACCGTTACAAGCAGTGGTTCCCATTCATCGTTGATCATATCAAGGAGGGTAAGGCTGTTTACTACCACTGTGTATGGGGTGCCGACCGTACAGGACTTGTATCTGTATTGCTCGAAGGTCTCCTAGGTCTCTCTCAGGAGCAGATGAACTTGGAATATGAGTTGACATCACTCTCATTTGCAGGTCTCCGTCCAAAGAGCGGATATGCTGATGGTGACCACCAGAAGCTGATTGAAAAGATCAAGACTTACGAAGGTGAGACTCTTCGCGACAAGTTCGACACATACTGGACAAAGGAAGTGGGCGTTAGCCAAGAACTCATTGACGAGTTCCGCAGTATCATGCTCGACGGTGATGATCCAACGGACATTAAGGATGTAAATCTTCAGAATGATGCTATCCAATCTGGTATCAAGACTGTTTACAGCGTCACTGGTACTGAACTGCCTATCAGTTCTCTCGATCAGCCAGGCATCTATGTGGTGAAGTACAACAATGGCACATCTAAGAAGGTTGTGGTGAAGTAAGTTCTTCGCCTATATACCTATATAGGGTAATCCGTAAGCGGACAAAGGTTGCAACAACAACTTTTGTCCGCTTTTCGTATGTCTTTTTTTATAGGCAAGGTGCAAAAAAAGGGCTACCCCGTTTCTCACGAAAAGGAATAGCCACAACACAAACACAAAATAAAACACGACAAACGATTCTGGTTAACACGACCAGAACGTTGTATCATTGAACTCCGTCAGCGCGGAGCTTCTCTTGCCATTTCCATGCAGAGCGCAGAATGTCGTCAAGTGGCGTGTCTGCACTCCAGCCAAGCACTTTGTTGGCTTTATCAACATTACCCCAAATGGCTTCGATGTCACCTTCGCGACGTGGTGCATATTCCCAAGGGAGTTTCACACCTGTTGCCTTTTCGAAACCTTCCACGATTTCGAGGGTGGAGTAACCATGGCCTGTACCGATGTTGAACACTTCTACAGGGTCAGTGTCTTGCTCGAGGACACGCTGCATAGCTTTCACGTGAGCCTTAGCGAGGTCAACCACATAGATGTAGTCGCGGATGCAAGTCTTGTCGGGGGTGTTGTAATCATTTCCAAACACTTTTAACTGCTTACGGATGCCGATGGCAGTTTGTGTGACAAATGGTATGAGGTTCATCGGAACACCATTAGGCAACTCGCCGATGAGTGCTGATGGGTGTGCGCCGATGGGGTTGAAGTAACGAAGGATGACAGACTTGATGGGGGCTCCAGAATGAATGTAATCTTGGATAATTTCCTCGTTGATCTGCTTCGTGTTTCCGTAGGGAGAGAGGGCTTTTTGAATGGGTGCCTGCTCTGTGACAGGAAGATTCTCCTTAGTGGGCTGTCCATAAACGGTGCAGGAAGAGGAGAAGATGATGCCTTTACTGCCATACTTGGTCATCAACTCGAGCACGTTCATGAGCGAGTTGAGGTTGTTGCGGTAGTAGAGCAGGGGCTTTTCCACAGATTCTCCCACTGCCTTTGATGCAGCGAAGTGGATGCAACCTTTAATGGAATATTTCTGGAATACGGCTTCTGTTGCCGCAAAGTCATTCAAATCTACTTTTTCGAATGCAGGACGTATGCCTGTAATTTTCTCGATGCCGTCAATGACTGAGGCATTGGAATTGGATAAATTGTCGATGATGACCACGTCGTAGCCTGCCTGCTGCAGTTCTACGGTGGTGTGTGAGCCTATGAATCCGGTACCTCCGGTCACAAGTATTGTTTCTTTCATGTCCGTGTAATTTAATAAAGTTTAGTGTTATTCGAAATTGAATGACGAAGAGTGAATTGTTATTCTACTGTTTTTGTTTTGCAAATATAGAACAAATAATTCATTCTTCATCATCCATTATTCAATTATTTTCATTAAAAATGCACTTTACATCACAAAAAGACTATTTTTCTTACTTTATGATGAATTTGAGGCGGCTTTCATCACCATCTTCAGAGGTTACATTCACAATGTAGATGCCCTTTGGCAAGGTGGCCACATGGATGGTGACGAACTTGTTGGCAGAGCTGGTAAAACTGGTAGCCTCCATCTTCATGCCAGCCATGCTATATACCTCGGCAGCGTTGATAGCTGCATCCTCGCTTTTGATGTTGACCACGCCATTTACGTAAGCGATGGTAATGCCACCTTCTTTGCTGTAGGACTGAATGGCATCTGGCTCAGGTTCTGGTTCAAACGGCTTCACATAGAGTGTGTCGTAAGAACTGAGTTGATTTGCCTTGGCAATGGTTGGAATGTTCATGACGTATGTGTCGTTGGCACCATCAGGATAACGTCCATAGGTCTGTGTACCAGGGTGTTGTTCGTATGTGAGTGTGTCTTTATATGTCTCTGTGACGATAATGACATCACCTCCCTTGGATTCCAGTTTGAAGTCGGTATGGATTTCTGCACCAATGATGTCAAGATTATCGCACCAGATGACTTTGTAGCCATGGGCAGGGATGATGGTGTTGAGTGTCACGTTGTCGGATGGCACTTGATAGTCATGCCTTTTGGGTTTCTTCGACTTATCTGTGACGAGGCTGATGTTCATGCCCTTGATGTCGATGTCTTCATCCGTTGTGTTGTATAGCTCAATCCAGTCATTCTTCTTGAAATAGTCATTCACATAAATGGAGTTAGCAGCACTCACCTCATTGATACGAACAGGCGTGATGCCCTCAGCTAATTTCTCTGCCTCAGGAATCTCTTCGAATACAGCCACGAGGTTTTGTGAACCAGATGTTGGAAGGGTATATTCATGCTCTTCCGACACAAAATCCTGCGCATTGTTTTTTTCAATTTGTGAGAGAGAAGCATCCCATAGAATATCAGTGGATGTCGAGCTGTTGTTATGCACCTCCACTGCAATCACATTCTTACCCCTTTTAAAGAGAGAGCCAGTCAATGTCATCTGTCCTTTATCAGGATTGTTTTGCGCATGTGTGGTTGAGAAATTTTCGTAAGTTATAGAGCCGGACGGCATGTTGTAACGTCCTGCTTCTACACCATTCACATACACGATCATACCATCATCGATGGTGTAGTCAAGGATGAACTCATCACTTGCCGATGGTGCAGCGCTAAGGTTGAATGATTTTCGGAAATAATAAGTGGGTCGTTTTTTGTTGGAGTCTGCACCAAAATCAAGTTGTGTAGCGACACTGTTCTTGTTATAGCCGAGTGGTGCGGTACCAGATTTCCATCCTGTAGATGTGTAGTTTGTTGACTGCCAGCTCTTTCCGTCCAAAGATCCTTGATCATAGTACGCCCAACTCTCTCCAGCAGCAAATATGCTTGTGGTCTTTGTTGTGCCCGTATTCTGCCATCCCACGAATGTGTAACCCGCAGGTGCTTGTGCTTTCAGTGTCACCGGTGCAAACAGGTAACCGTCAAACTCAGCGTAGGGGAGTTCCATATCGTTTACCATCACTTTCGCGTTGGTAGCCCCCTTGGTATTAATCGTCACCCGCTGACGTTCTACACTTCCCAGCTCCATATATGAGCAGTTCTTCAACGCATTTGTCGCACCGCTATTACGTGACCCCAATTTGTTCATCACATCATTCGCAGTTCCCCAGGGATTTACATATCCATCTGTAGCCAGATAAGTTGCTACATCATTCACAATCTCTTCCACCTTATACTGCTGGAACACTGAGCCACCTACGATGCAGAACGCATCGATGAACTTTTTGCGGAATACTGTATTCTTCAACAGATTCTTGAAGAGTGTTACCACTTCTAACTGCTTCCTGTTGCGCTTTCCTTCGATGCTCTCATTCCTCGAATAGTCATATCCGTGCAGCGTGTCAAACGTATAGTTCTCCTTATTGAAGAATGTGTTGAACATATCGCCAGAGCCCAAATTGAAGGCACCGTCAAGATCGAATAACACGAAATGGAACTTGCCGTCATTTACATCACGGAAACCCTTCAAGTTGTTCTGAGGCCAGTCCCAGTTACCTATATGCAGTTCCACTGCCATATAATTAATGTATTCATCGATATCCAGCATCTGGCTAATTTCTTCAAATGTTTTTTCATCTTCAGCGTTCTCACTCAATGTCATTAGACGGTCGAAACTTGCTTTTGAACCTTCCATCTGTACATAGCCAGAGTCGGGTGATACCTCAAACTGATCCATTTCATCCGTATCGATGCCATAGTTCGCGTATGCGTGATGCTTATTATTAGGTTCACGCATGTTAAGTACAGCATAATGGCTGCCGTTGATGAATACATGAACAGGTTGCCAAGCTTGATAATCCACATACAATCCGCTGCGTGCCACCACCTGCTGGATAGAAGCGTCTTTCACTCGGCAACTTCCATCATTACCGCCATTACGAATCTGCAATGTTTTGTTTTTAATATATGGTTTTTCCTTAAACAAGCTTGCCTGGAAAAAATTGTTGAAGTCGTACGTTTTTGATGCCTTCAGTTTAAAGGCTTTTGGATTGGAGGAACGTGTCCATCCACCACATATGGACATATCACATTCTTGTGCTATCAGACATTCGTTCTCCGTCGTGATGTACTCAAAAGATACTGGTCTGTCCCAATCCATGTTCCAGTTGCAGTTACTGCTCTGTCCATTACCAGGTCGTCCATTAGGTCCCTTTTGGAAGATTCCATAGTCCTTTGAATTGATGTTGTCATTCTTTGTTACTACAGAAATGATAGGGAAGGGATAATTGCGATCATTTTGAATATAGGAACGTGTCACGACTGTTGAGGGCAGATACCCGTCTTGGAACAGACGGAAACGATAACATGTGGTTTTACTCACAGTAAAAAGTCCTGTTTTGGACACCATACCGTTGTCAAGTGTCGGAGCGGTACCGTCTGTTGTGTATTTCAAAGTTGCTCCCTTAGGAATATTGACACTCACCTGCAAACTGCCCGTGAAGAGTTGTCCGTCCTTATCTACGGCTGGTGCTTCCAGTTGGGTATCAGCAAATCCTCCGCTCGCTTGATTTGATGTTCCAGGCGAAGGATTGCTTGTCACACCCCAGGTGTCACCTCCATCAGTTGTACGAGCATAGGAAGTACGTGCAATGGCAGGTGGAAAATCCTGTTGTGCAATAATTTTTTTGCCATCTGAAATGATGAAAGTGGCACCATCACAATCCAACTTGCCATCAATTTGCCGATATGATGCTGTTGTCCAAACCTCATGGTGGTCAAAGTTGAGTATTGCATAGCCATTAGCTGGCAATGCCCCATAAGTGTTGAGCAATTGCTTTTTCTTCAGATTGTTTGGGTCGTCAGTAACATAAAGTCCACCCAACGCCACACTTTTATCTGTAGGATTGTAAAGCTCAACCCAACTGCCATAATTGTAGGATGGATCGAGATATACATCCACATTGGCAGCCATAATTTCGTTGATGATCAAATTCTCTGATGATGCCTGTTCGCGCTTGACGGTTACACGGCATTGTGCCTTTTTCCCACTACCATCTTTGGCTGTAGCAATAATGTAGCACACACCAATGTCCACAGCTGTAATATGTCCTTTATTATCGACTGTGGCCACACTCTCCTTGGTGGATGACCATTCCACGTTAGAGTAAGTAGCATCAGAAGGGGCTACTGTGGCCATTAGGTCATATGTCTCGGCTTGCGATAATTCCACACTTGTTTTAGAAAGAGTGATGGAGGTAACATTGACAATCGTTCCCCAATATTCCAATTTCCAGTTGTCCAGACAAGTCCAGTCGGATCCGATAGTGTAATCCTTTCTGATACCTATTGTCAGCTGTCCGTCGTTATCTACCTCACAATCTACATAATTGTTGTAATAACCTGCTTTGAACCAATAATAGGCAGCCTCCATGTTGTTAGGAATGTAACGTCCTCCTTTTTCGGTCATTACATAACTAACTCCTCCTCCAAGAGAATTCTCCAGTGCTGCTGATGAAGCCAATCCAATAGGGGAATCGTAATAGCCCTTATTCGAACGAGCATACAAGCGAGCATATTGGTAATCCTCGTAATTGTCATAGATGTATGTGTTGCAATCATTGCTAGCATCTCCATAACGATAAAACGCATTGAGGCTAACGCGGTAGATGCCTGCTTTCAATCCCGATAGGTTTTGGTAAGTGTCATATGTTTTTTGATAATGCTCTGCGTTCTCCACCGGATCGGCCACTCCAAATTCCGTGCCACTCCATCCTGTGTGGACATCGTTGTTGTCAAACCTTGGATTCATGATATATGCATCAGTGATATCAATCCAACCCTCCTGCGCATTGATGGAAAACGATGCGCATAACATAACGAGTACTGTGTGTAGTTTTTTTACCATATTCATTGTGTTTGTAGATTCAAATTGGTTGTTTATGTTCATTGTTAGATGTTGTTTTTAAGTTTTTGGTCGTGGCTTTCTCCAGAAATTCACGCCCAAGAGATATTTGAGTGTACCATATGTGTTGGTTAAACCAAACTTATCCTTTCGGTAGTCGTAAGTGTGTGCCTCGAGAATCAAGCCGCTAAACATCCTTGTGTTGTTCCAAAAGATGGACATACGTAAGTTGAGGTCGGTTGAAACATTGTTCAGGATAGAATGTCCTAAGTCCTCGGCCTCGGTAATGTTCGACCTACGATAGCCGATGCTGGGAATGAACGATATGGCAAAAAAAACGTTGCGTCCAAGTACCCAGTTGTAGTTGTATCCCACGCTCACGCTGTAATCGTGATAGTTAACCCTGTTGAATAATAGCGTCGAGTCTATATCTTCTTTGATGTAGTCTGGCAGTGCTTCCTTGTCGAACGTGATGTTTTGGTGGTTATATTGGAAGCCGACGCTCCAACTGCCACAACTCTTTCGTTGTACTGCGTTTGCTCCAAAGGCAGCTGGCCAGGAGAAATGACGGTTGTTGAACATATACAAAGCACTAAATCCGTTACATCTGGAATCGAGGCCGTGAAACGTTCTGTCTTTTCCCTTTGTATCTATTCCGCTAACACTTCTGATTTCTGCTCCTTTACCGGAGTTGAACATATAATATTCGGCAAAAATCTTCGCTGTGTGAATGACGAATGTTTGTCGTAGTGAGGTACCGTTAGTCTTACCTGCTTTGATGCCGATGTCGTTCAGGTTCCATACAGCGCCATATCCGAAGATGCTGTAATAGACATATCCTCCAAGGATGACCGAAGGATCTGACTGAATCACCATTGTGTTGTCTGTTTTGGAAGATCGTAGAAAATAATAATCATGCCAGTAAGACAACTCTAGTTGAGTGGTTATGTTATACTTTTGAGGTGTCACATAATTGGTGTCGCATCCCATGAAGAATTTCTCCACTCCACTCATCACGCGTAATGGTAAGGATGGCCTTTTCTTTTTTTCTGTCACCACCACGCCATCAAGGGTCTGTTCACCAATATCATCAGTTACACGTAGGGAATCCTCTTGGGCATTTGCCGCCGAGCATAGTGCAGTGACCATCCATACTGCACACATGATTCTTTTCCATTTGTTACGCATAACTCTGTCTCTTCTTCTCCTAGATTTTTCCTAAAATTCTATCCATTACCCAATTGGTAGGCGTGGCGCTGAGCGAGTCACAATCGCATTTCTCTTTACCTTGTAAATGTCTCACCACTTTTTCAATCAGTCCCATTTGTACATGGGGAGGGTTGGGTACAATGATTTGTTCCTGTCCACGTTCTGTGTCGAGCACGATAGGTTCATAGTCAAATACAGAGAAAACAATCTTTCCCTTTGTACCGACAATGGAAATTCTGTCCCTTCGTGCCGATTCGTGTGTCACAAAACACCATGATGCACTGCCTGTCAATCCATCGCTGAATCGGAAACAGGCATTGAATGTGTCCTCTACTTTATAGAGTCCTGCCATATTTTGACAGAATCCTTCTGCCTCCATGATGGGGCCAAACCAGTATTGCAACAAATCTATTTGGTGTGCTGCCAGATCATAGAAGTATCCACCTCCTCCTGCCACTTCTGGCTGCAATCTCCATGGCATTTCTTGCCCGCTCTTATGGTCAAGTTCTCTGGGTGGAACGGCAAAACGTATCTGCACCGTCAGAACTTTTCCTATTTCTCCGCCCATCACAATCTGCTTCACTTTCTCGAAATATGGAAGATAGCGCCTGTAAAAAGCCACAAAACACGGAATTCCAGAGAGCTCGCTGATGCGATTCACTCTCAGGCAATCGCCATAACTTGCTGCCAATGGCTTTTCTATGTATGCAGGCTTGCCAGCTTTCATCGCCATAATGGCAAAGGTGGCATGAGAGGATGGGGGAGTGGCAATATATACGGCTGTCACTTCAGGGTCGCTCACCAAAGACTGGGCATCAGAATAATATTTCTTGATGCCATGACGCTCCGCATAAGATTTTGCCTTTTCTTTGTCGCGACTCATCACCGCAACCACTTCACTTCCTTCAATCTTGCCGAAAGCGGGGCCGCTCTTTTTCTCCGTCACTTCACCACAACCGATGAATCCCCATTTCACTATGTTTTGAACTTCCATTTTCTCTGAAAATATGACAAAATGCACATTTTGCTTTGCAAAGTTATAGATAAATTCTCAAATCTTCATTCTTAATCCCTAAATTTTCCTACCTTTGCAGCCAAATTAACAAAATATGACACATTTTTATGGCTCGTAATAAGAAGAAACAGCTCCCATTGATTGAAAATGTCACCATCACAGCATGTGCTGCTGAAGGCAAAGCCTTGGCACGTGTGGATGACAAAGTGGTTTTTGTGCCTTTTGTGGTTCCTGGCGATGTTGTGGACTTGCAAGTGAAGAAAAAGAAAAATTCGTACATGGAGGCTGTGGCCATCAAATTTCATGAGAAATCACCTCTTCGTACAGAGCCCCGTTGCCGTCATTATGGTATATGTGGAGGATGTAAGTGGCAATGCCTTCAGTATGAAGAGCAACTGCATGCAAAACAGCAGCAGATATACGACAATTTGACACGAATTGGCAAGATTGAATTGCCCGAATTCATGCCGATTCTTGGCAGTAAGAATATCTATGGTTATCGCAATAAATTGGAGTTTGGTTTTTCCAATAAACGTTGGCTGACAGAAGAGGAAGTGAAGCAAGATGTTCGTTACGATGTGATGGATGCTGTAGGTTTTCATATAACAGGTGCATTCGACAAAATTCTCGACATCACAGAGTGTCATCTGATGAATGATATCAATAATCAAATTCGTAATGAAATCCGTCAATACGCGCTTCAACATGGTCTTGAATTTTATGATCTCCGACAGAATAAAGGACTGCTTCGTTCGCTCATGATTCGTACTTCAAATACAGGTGAGTTGATGTTCCTTGTACAGTTCAGAATTGATACATCAGAAGAGCAACAACAGGCGGATGATTTGATGCAACATTTAAGTGAAAGCTTTCCTCAAATAACGTCACTTCTTTATGTTGATAATCATAAAGCTAACGATACGTTCGGTGATCAAGAGATTCATGTAGTAAAAGGAAAGGATCACATCTTTGAAAGGATGGAAGATTTACGTTTCAAAGTAGGCCCGAAATCTTTCTATCAGACCAACACGGAACAAGCATATGAACTCTATAAGGTGGCACGTGATTTTGCAGGGTTGACAGGAAATGAGTTGGTGTATGATTTGTATACAGGTACAGGTACAATTGCCAATTTCGTGGCACGTCAGGCTCGTCAAGTGGTAGGCATCGAATATGTGCCTGAAGCTATCGAAGATGCTAAAGTCAATTCTGACATCAATGGCATCACCAACACCCTCTTCTATGCAGGTGATATGAAGGATATTCTGAATAAAGAGTTCATCGAAGCACATGGCCGTCCAGATGTTATCATCACCGATCCACCTCGTGCCGGTATGCATCAGGATGTCATTGACACCATTCTCTTTGCAGCTCCTTGTCGCATTGTCTATGTCAGTTGTAATCCTGCTACCCAAGCGCGTGATCTCCAACTGCTTGATGCTGAATATAAAGTGATGAAAGTTCAACCTGTCGATATGTTCCCTCATACACAACATGTGGAAAATGTCGTATTATTAGAAAGAAGAAAATGAGCACTTATTCCGATTATAAAGCAGCTAACCACTACACCACTTACACGGTCAAGGAACCTGCAGAACTGATGCAGTTCCTGATGAATACCATTTCAGGTATTTCCCGTACAAGGGCGAAGGAATATTTGAGTCAGCGGATGGTGTATGTTAATAAGGAAATCGTCACGCAGTACAACTATTCTCTCAAACCAGGACAGATGGTGCAAGTGGCGAAGAATCGTCACAAACATGCGTTTTCCAATCCCTGGGTGCGCATCATTTATGAAGATGCTTTCATGCTTGTTGTGGAAAAGAAAGAGGGAATCCTTACCAATGCGATGCCTGGTGACCGTCATGAAAACGTGAAGGCTATTTTGGACGAATATGTGAAACGCCAGAGTCGCGCATTCTCTGTCCATACTGTTCATCGTCTTGATAAGGGTACATCAGGTATTCTTCTCTTTGCCAAACGTCGTGACATTCAGAAAATTTTTACAGACAATTGGCAGGATATCGTGACTGATCGCCGTTATGTTGCCGTTGTTCAAGGAGAAATGGAAAAAGACCAAGGTTCTGTCACTTCTTGGATCAGTGATAATCGCATGTTTATTTCCTATTCTACGCCATACGATAATGGTGGGAAACAGGCTGTTACTCATTATCGGACTTTGCAGCGTAAGAACGGTTATTCTCTTGTGGAATTCAAACTTGAAACAGGACGTAAGAACCAAATACGTGTTCATATGCACGACCTCCATCATCCTATTGTTGGTGACCACAAATATGGTAGTACGGTTGAGGCTTATGGTGACCGTAGCAATCCTGCCGGGCGTTTCTGCCTTCATGCTTATCGTCTTGCTTTCCGTCATCCCATTACGGGCGAAATTCTTAAATTTGAAACACCATTTCCTCAAGCGTTTACGCGTCTTTTATCCTAAAAACGTGTAATATTCACGGCATCTTTCAGGAGTTATAAGCGAAAAAACGGGGGTGGTGTGTAATAAATTATGTGAAAGATTTGAATTTTCGAAGAAAATGTGCTATATTTGCACGCTTTTTTACGCGTAAAGTATGAGACAATTAAAAATTACCAAGTCAATCACGAACCGTGAGAGTGCTTCGTTGGATAAGTACTTGCAGGAAATTGGTCGTGAGGAGTTAATCACTGTTGAGGAAGAAGTAGAATTGGCTGCGAAGATTCGCAAGGGCGGTATCGAAGGCAGAAGAGCCTTGGAGAAACTGACTAGAGCGAACCTTCGTTTCGTCGTTTCTGTGGCAAAGCAGTACCAGAATCAAGGCTTAAGCTTGCCCGACCTGATCAATGAAGGAAATCTAGGTCTGATCAAAGCTGCTGAAAAGTTTGACGAAACACGTGGTTTCAAGTTCATTTCGTATGCCGTATGGTGGATTCGTCAGTCGATTCTGCAGGCATTGGCTGAGCAGAGCCGTATTGTACGCCTGCCCTTGAACCAAGTGGGTTCACTCAACAAGATTGGCAAGGCTTTCTCTAAGTTTGAACAAGAGAACGAGCGTCGTCCATCCCCTGAGGAATTGGCTGCGCAACTCGATTTGCCTGTTGATAAGGTAGCAGACACGATGAAGGTGAGTGGTCGCCATATCAGTGTGGATGCTCCTTTCGTTGAGGGTGAGGACAATAGTCTTCTTGACATTCTTTCCAATCCTGACTCACCATCTGCAGACCGCACTTTGGTGACGGAATCATTGCAGAAAGAGATAGAGCGTGCACTTGATACGTTGACCACCCGTGAAAAGGAAATTATCAAGATGTTCTTTGGATTGGGTGAGCCTGAGAAGACATTGGAAGAAATTGGTGACCGCTTCAATTTGACCCGTGAACGTGTGCGCCAAATCAAAGAGAAGGCGATTCGCCGTCTGCGTTCGCAGTCGAAAAGCCGCTTGTTGAAGACATATTTAGGATGATGGGCATGAGAAGATTTGTGTGGGTGGCAGCGATGCTAGTAGTGACGTTGCTGGCAATGGCCAAACAGAAACCGTCGCAATACGGTAGAGGCACAGGGAAGGTTTATCTGTTTGGTGTGAGCCAGGAGTTGACAGACTCAGTTGTTTATGTCACCTTTATCAATGAGGTGGATAGTTTTGATTTGGCGAAGAAGACGAAGTTTCTTCCGTTCCGTTCTGAGTTCAGCTTGCAGTTGAAAGAGTATATGGAGGGTACATTGAAGAAAGATCACCAAACAACTGTTGTCTTCTATTCTAACAGCCGAAAGAAACTCTCAAAAAAATATTATAAGATAAAAAAGCGTTATCTTGACAATCCTTATACAAAGATTGTTCCGATAGAGGGCTTCCAGTTTAGGCATCCTTTGGATTCTTTTGTCAATGAAAAAGAATAGTCTTTTCAACAGAGTGTATGACACAGTTGCAATAATGTTTCTCATTGTTGCAACTTGTTCGTTTTTTGCATGTTCAAAAGATGATGATACGCCACCTGTTGTTTCTCCTTATGCAGAGAGTCGTACGGTGATGGTGTATATGGTTGCTGAGAATTCTCTGAGCCCGAATGCGACGACCGACGTACAGGAAATGCTGGTGGGTATGAACAATGACACGTTGAATGTGAATGATCGTCTGGTTATTTATTTGGACGATGTGAAGTCACCCCGTATTTATGTGGTAGATAAAACCACGAAAAAGACTTTGCTGTCGGATTTGACACCTGTCATAACATATGAGGAAGATGTGAATTCTGCTTCTGCAGAACAATTGGGCGCATTCGTTGATTATGTGAAAACCCATTATCCTGCCGAGAGTTATGGTTTGGTGATGTGGTCTCATGCCTCAGGATGGGTACCGTCCTCCTATGATGGTGATAGAAGTGGTGAGACTTCATCAATGCGGAAGGCTTTTGGGGTGGATAACGGGAAAAATATTTCTACTAAGTATGGCGGAAATAACGGGCATCAGATGGAAATCGCAGATATGGCTAGTGTTTTAGAAGGAGAGACCTTTGATTTCATTTTCTTCGATGCTTGTGTCATGCAGACTATTGAAGTGGCCTATGAATTGCGTCACCTCGCTGACTATCTGATAGCTTCGCCTGCTGAGATTCCTGCTCCGGGAGCTAACTACAAGACGATGATGAGAGCGATGTTCAGCAAAGAAGATGTGGTGACTCGGATAATGACGGATTATGAACGCGAATACAGAAATTCTTATGGTCTGGTCATTTCCGCTGTGAACACCAGCGTTTTGGAGGATTATGCTACCTATATGAAATCCATTGTGGCGCACCACCGTTCCGAGATGATGGAACTGGATGCTTCGTCCGTGCTGAATTATATGCACTATGGTACATGGACGACCAATTTTCCAGATTTCCTTGACATGCAGGGCGTGATGCTGCAAGTGTTGGATAATGAGGAATTTGCCCAATGGAAGGTAGAGACAGACAAAGTGGTGACTTGTGTGCATGCAGGGTGTTGGTATAGCAATTATCCTAAAGGAAAAGTGACGATTGATGATGCCCAATGCTGTGGCATGTCGATGTTCATTCCGTTTGAGAAATATGCCTTTAATTCATGGGCATTTAATGATGAATATTTGAAAACATCTTGGGCGAAAGCCATTTGGATAGAATAAAATGGAGAAAATATATTATAGAGTGGGGCGTCACAATTATTGTGTGAATTTCTGTGACGAAAAGAATACGGTGGCTTTGTTGCCATCGAGTGAGCCGTTTCGAATGGCAGAGGTACCAGAAGGAGAACCTTTGCTGTTCGAACTGAATGTGGATGATGCTTGGCGTCCTTCACAGAAGGGTAAGGAGATTGGGCAGTTTGACTGTGGAGGGAATAATCATGGTGTCTATCTATTGGAAGATGGAGGATATCAGATCATGGTGAGCGACATTAGTGGTAAGCAATGTTGTTTGATGCAGGCGACAGCGGATTTCTCATCAGCTATAGTATGTTTGAATGGCAATGAGAACATGCGTAAGTTTGGTTTGAACAATGCCTTGATGATGATGTATGCATTTGCTGGTGCTGATAAGATGACAGTCTTGATGCATGCATCTGTGATACGAAAAGACGAACGAGGTTATTTATGCCTTGGTGTGAGTGGTACAGGAAAGAGTACTCACACACAAAACTGGCTCAAATACATCCCTGACACGGATTTGATGAATGATGATAATCCTGTGGTGCGTGTGTGCGACGATGGTGTGGCACGTGTGTTTGGTTCTCCTTGGAGTGGCAAGACACCATGCTATCGTAATGTGGAAGCGCCTATTGGTGGATTCCTTCAACTGAAGCAAGCACCTTATAACAAGATACGTCGTATGGGTACGATTGAGGGGTATGCCTCTTTACTTCCATCTTGCTCTGTGATGAAATGGGATCGTCGTGATTATATAGGAACCAGCGATACTGTGTCGAAACTCTTAGAGTTGGTACCCGTCTTTTTCTTGGAAAATCTGCCCAACAAGGAAGCTGTTCAGATGAGTTATGAGGCCATGTCTGGAAACAAATAGGAAACGATGCAGAAGTTGTCAGTAGAAAATAACATATTCTTGCCGCAGGTAGTGCAACTGATTCAAGAGGGACACAAGGCAACGATTATTGCACGAGGCAACAGTATGCGCCCATTCATTGAGGATAGTAGGGACAAGTTGGTGTTTGGCAAAGTTGATCGTCTTATGGTGGGGGATGTGGTTCTGGCAGAGGTGGAAGACGGTCATTTCGTGTGCCACAGAATAGAAGCCATCAAGGATGGCATGGTGACGATGAGGGGGGATGGCAATGTGGAGGGAACAGAAGTGTTTCCTGAGGTGAATGTGCGGGCGAAACTGCTACAAGTGGTGCGAAAAGGAAAGACCTATACGTTGACAAACTCCCGAGTGTGGAAGTGCTATTCTGCTGTATGGCCTAAACTGCTCCCAATGAGGAGATACCTCTTGGCGTTGTATCGTTTGTTGTGGTTACACCAGTTGCCTCGGAGATGGACTCGTTCAGGGGCTGCCTCCTTTTAAAGAATGACATTAAAACAGTATATATATGAAGATAAAGAATGGTTTTGAATTGCGCGATGTGTGTGGCGAGAACGTCATCATTGCGCATGGCGTGGAGAACATTGACTTCACAAAAGTTATTACATTGAACGAATCTGCAGCCCTCATCTGGAAGCAGGTGGAGGGAAAGGACTTTACCGAGGATGATATGGTCAAGATTCTTCTCGATGAGTATGAGGTGGAAGAACCTCAGGCACAGGTTGATGTGAAGAAACTTTTGGAATCTTGGTTGAAAGCAGGATTGGTAGAATAATCACATTATGGCAAAGGTACAAATAGAAGCATCGTGGCTTGAAAAACTTCAGCCGGAGTTTGATAAGCCCTATTTTGAACAACTGATTCAGTTTGTGAAAACTGAGTATGCGCAGGGAACGTGCTATCCCCCTGGTGCCCTCATCTTCAATGCTTTCAATCTTTGCCCATTGCCCAAAGTGAAGGTGGTGCTCATTGGACAAGACCCATACCACGAACCCCAACAAGCACATGGTTTGTGTTTTTCTGTCAATGATGGTGTACCATTTCCTCCTTCACTTCGCAATATCTTTCAAGAGATTCAGACCGACCTTGGCAAGCCCATACCACAATCGGGCAATTTGACCCGATGGGCAGAGCAGGGTGTTTTGCTTTTGAATGCCACTCTGACCGTTCGTGCCCATATGGCTGCCAGTCATCAGAGGCGTGGTTGGGAAGAGTTCACCGATGCGGTCATCCGTCTGGTCAGCGCCGAATGTGAACACGTCGTATTCATCCTTTGGGGCAGTTATGCACAGAGCAAAGCACCGCTTATAGATGCTTCTAAACATTGTATCCTACGTTCTGCACACCCTTCGCCATTGTCTGCCTATCGTGGTTTCTTTGGCAACCATCATTTCAGCATTTGCAATCAGTATTTACAGCAACATAAGATAGAACCTATTAATTGGTAAAGTTATGAAAAAGATATCATTAATAATCTTTGTCTCCATTTTTTCTTTTAGTTATTCTTTTGCTCAAAAGCAAGTGAAATCAGTCACAATCTTAGGAGACAGTTATTCGACTTTTGAGGGCTATCAAATGCCTGAGGAAAACTTGACTTGGTATCTTCTCGGTCGTCAACAGAGCAACAATGATGTGATAGCTGTGGAGCAAACTTGGTGGCATCAGCTCTTGAAAAAGAACGGATGGAAACTCTGTATGAACAACTCTTATAGCGGATCGACTATTTCGACATCTGGTTATGGCAATGCTGATTACAGCGATCGTTCATTTGTCAAGCGTTCCACTAATCTGGGCAATCCCGATATCATCTTCATCTTTGGAGGAACGAACGATTCGTGGGTGCCATCGCCGATTGGTGAATATAAATATAGTGGATGGACGAAGGAGGACATGAAGTCAGTACGTCCATCGTTGGCAAA
>Ga0265300_10002036_pt1 | contig 18020 bp, 11 predicted proteins | sample AusTroGonzalo_MG_FD_193482 | JGI IMG/M metagenome (GOLD analysis project Ga0265300, IMG submission 193482) | Bovine rumen microbial communities from tropical cattle in Woodstock, Queensland, Australia - Gonzalo_03 | ecosystem: Host-associated > Mammals > Digestive system > Stomach > Rumen ...
GCCGGCCAACGACCTGACCGTCAATGCCCAGTGGCAGGTCAACAGCTATGACATCACCATCAACCAGGTGACTGGCGGTACCATTACCGTCAGCTTCGCCGGTGAATCAGCTACCAGCGCCATCAGCACCACTACCGACACTTCTGCCAACTTTGAATCATGGATACAGCTCTCTGTAGTGACTGACAATGGATATACATTCAATGACTTCGTGGTGACCACCGCTGACGGAACTCCTATCGAGACTCCGAACAACGGCTTCATCATGCCTGCCAGCGATGTGACTGTAACCGCTACCTTCAGCGTGAACAACTACACCATCACTTACATGGATGGCAACACCACGCTTGATGTCGACACCTTCGCTTTCGGCACTACCATCACTCCTATCGCCAACCCGACGCGTGAGGGTTACACTTTCACCGATTGGAATCCCGCACTGCCCACCACTATGCCGGCCAACGACCTGACCGTCAATGCCCAGTGGCAGGTCAACAGCTATGACATCACCATCAACCAGGTGACTGGCGGTACCATTACCGTCAGCTTCGCCGGTGAATCAGCTACCAGCGTCATCAGCACCACTTCCGACACTTCTGCCAACTTTGAAACTTGGATCCAGTTGAGCGCCGATGCTGATTATGCTTACGACTTCGTTGACTTTGTGGTAACTACCGCTTCTGGTGACACCCTCGAGACTCCGAACAACGGCTTCATCATGCCCGCTGAAAATGTGACCGTAACCGCCATCTTCACGCTCCACTACTTCAACGTCACAGTGAATGTCAGCGAAGACACCCCATGGGGTACCGTAACTGGCGGTGGAAGTTTCGTTTACGGCAGCACCGACACGCTGACCGCTACACCGATGGATGAACATCACATCTTCGTGGGCTGGAGCGACTTTAACACTGAAAACCCGCGTGTCATCACAGTTACTCAAGACAGTTCCCTCACCGCTTATTTCGTTCCTGAGGACATTGAAATCATAAGTAATGACACATTAATGGGTGGAGTTAACGTTAATATACCAGGTGGAGGTCATTTGACTCCCAACACTCCGATTGTCATCACCGCAACTCCCGCACCACACTATCACTTTGTAAGCTGGAGCGACGGAAACACCGACAACCCGAGAACCATTTTCCCGATGCAAGCCATTGGTTTGACAGCCATCTTCGCTATCGACCAGCATACCATCACGGTGCTGAGCAACGACGACAACATGGGTACGGTGGATGGCAACGTTACTGCCGATTATGGTACATTAATTCAGATTTCCGCAACGGCTTACACCGGTTATGAGTTTACCAGTTGGAATGACGGCAACACCGAGAATCCGAGATACATCACTGTGGAATGCGACTCCACCTTCATCGCCACCTTCCAATTGGCAGATGGTATCGAGGATGCTAACTTATCCAATGTTAACGTATACAGCTACAACAACCAGGTGGTCATCGCCAATGCCGAAGGATTCTCCGTTGAAATCTTCGACATGAGCGGACGTCTGATTATCAGCGAGAACAACATCTCCCAGTCTGTATGCAGATACACCATCTCTACCGACGGCATCTACTTGGTGAAAGTCGGCAACAACATGTTCAAGAAAGTGAAGATCGCCAGATAGGCGCTTCGCTTCGTCAAATGAAAGGTGACTTCTAACGGGGTCACCTTTTTTTTATATATAGCATTCTGTTGTATTAAAAATTTTTGTATTTTTGCAGCCCAATTTGAAAGAGGCTCTTCAAATTGACTTATAGACAGTTAACCTCATTGTAAAACCCTAAAAAAAGCCTGTGATTTCAGGCAAAAAAGAATTATGTCAGAAGAATTATTAGAAAACCAGGAACCCGTAGCTGAACAAGCTCCCGTTGCAGAAGAGGCCCCCGTTGTTGAAAAAGCAGCTGTGGCAGAGGAACTTCCCGAAGTGGAAAAGAAACCTCGCGTGATGCCTACCATCGTGAACGAGTACGGCGACCTCAACAATTTTGATTGGTCATCCTTAGACAAAAAAGGTCATAAATACGATGAGCAAGAGAAACTGAGACTGGAAGATGCTTACACCAAATCATTCAAATCCATCGATGAGCAAGCAGTCATCATGGGTAAGGTGGTGTCCATCAACAGCCGTGAAATCGTGGTGAACATCGGTTTCAAATCCGACGGTGTCATCGCCGCTTCCGAATTGCGTTACAACCCCGACCTCAAGATCGGCGACGAAATCGAGGTTTATGTGGAAAGCCAGGAAGACGCCAACGGCCAGTTGCAGCTCTCTCACAAGAAAGCACGCATCCTCAAATCATGGCAGCGTGTTAACGAGGCATACGACAATCAGGAAATCATCACTGGTTATGTTAAGAGCAGAACCAAAGGTGGTTTGATCGTTGACGTATTCGGCATCGAAGCCTTCTTGCCCGGTTCACAAATCGACGTTAAGCCCATCCGCGACTACGATGTATTCGTTGACAAGACCATGGAATTCAAGGTGGTTAAGATCAACCATGAGTACAAGAACGTGGTGGTTTCTCACAAAGCTCTTATCGAAGACGTTATCGAAGCCCAGAAGGCAGAGATCATCGCCCGCCTCGAAAAGGGTCAGATTCTGGAAGGTACCGTCAAGAATATCACTTCTTACGGTGTGTTCATCGACCTGGGTGGCGTAGACGGTTTGATCCACATCACCGACCTGTCATGGGGTCGTATTATCCATCCCGAAGAAATCGTTCAGCTCGACCAAAAGATCAACGTGGTTATCCTCGACTTCGACGAGAACAAGAAACGTATCGCTCTCGGCTTGAAACAGCTCACTCCGCATCCTTGGGACGCTCTTGACCCGAACCTCAAAGTGGGTGACAAGATCAAAGGTAAAGTGGTGGTCATCGCTGACTACGGCGCATTCGTTGAGATTCTGCCCGGCGTTGAAGGTTTGATCCACGTTTCAGAGATGTCATGGTCACAGCACCTGCGCACCGCTCACGACTTCCTGAAAGTCGGCGACGAAGTGGAAGCTGTTGTGTTGACTCTCGACCGCGAAGAGAGAAAGATGTCTCTCGGTATCAAACAGCTGATTCCGGATCCATGGGCAGACATCCTGACCAAATATCCTGTTGGCTCGAAACATACCGCTACCGTCCGCAACTTCACCAACTTCGGTATCTTTGTTGAACTCGAAGAAGGTGTTGACGGTCTGATCCACATCTCCGACCTGTCATGGTCCAAGAAAATCAAACATCCGGCTGAATTCACCAAGATCGGCGAACCCATCGAGGTTGTCGTTCTCGAAGTGGACACTGAAAACCGCCGTCTGAGCTTGGGTCACAAGCAGCTCGAAGAGAATCCTTGGGATGTTTTCGAAACCGTTTTCACCGTTGGTTCTATCCACGAAGGTACCATCACCAGCATGACCGACAAGGGTGCTATCGTTGCACTGCCTTACGGTATCGAAGGTTTCGCCTTCAACCGCGGTCTGATGAAGGAAGACAAGTCTACCGCCAAGGTTGACGAAGTGCTGCCTTTCAGAGTGATCGAGTTCTCGAAGGAAGCCAAGAAGATCACCTTGTCTCATACCAAGGTATGGCAGGAGACCAAGGAAGACGAAGAGAAACGCATCAAAGCTGAAGAGAAGAAGAAACTGAAAGACATCAACAAAGTGAACGAAAGCAACGCTGAAAAAACCACTTTGGGCGACTTGAATATTCTTCAGTCTCTGAAGGAAGACTTAGAGAAGAACGAACAATAATCGTTAATTTCTATAGCAAAAAAAAGACCGCTCATTTGGGCGGTTTTTTTTTACAGATATATTTCTAGCAACCTGCTCTTCCCTTCGGGAATGAGATTCAACTCGGGGGTGCAGGCGGGCACCAGCATCACCTCACCGGTGCGCAACTCAAACTGCTCGTCGTCGGTGAAGGCATGCACATGTCCTTCGATACACATATATATTATAAAGGAATCAATCTCTGTATAGGTCTTCTTCAAGGGTTGTTCAAAATAAATTTCATTTAAATTGAAGAAGTCGGAACGCAGAAGCTTGCTGGTGGTGTTGAATTTCTCCTCGTAATTCACCTTGCCAGCGGGAAGTGTGTTTTTCACAGTAGCATCCGCAGGGGTCGTGGAAGACGATGCCTGCTTCGTCTCTACATTGGAGGCATCAGACTCATTCTGAATAGATTCACCTTCGAAATGGATGGCATCGAAAGCTTCATCCACATGCAACTCGCGGCTGTTGCCCTGCTCATCTACCCTATTCCAGTCGAAAATGCGGTAAGTCACATCCGAAGGCTGCTGGATTTCGGCCAGCAACACACCCTTACCGATGGCGTGAACCGTGCCGGCGGGAATGAAAAACAAGTCACCAGGCTTCACCGGATGGAATTTCAGCAACTGGTCCACTGTGCCAGCATCCACCGCATCGCAATACTGCTCACGGGTCACCCCATCTTTGAAACCCACATACAGGCCCGCACCCTTGTCCGCTTCTATCACATACCACATCTCGGTCTTGCCGTTCATACCATAACGTTCCTGTGCCAGTTGGTCGTCGGGATGCACCTGCACCGACAAGTCGTCGGTAGCGTCAATATACTTAATCAGCAAAGGAAAACCCAAGCCATATTGGTCATAGACCTTGTCGCCCAGCAAATCACCCATATAGACCTCTATCAACTCGTTCAGGTCGTTATCTTCCGCAAAAAAGCCATTTGACACCACCGACACATTGCCCTCTATCGCCGAAATCTCCCAGCTTTCCCCGCAATGGTCCATATTTTCCACGGGACGATGGAGCACTTTCCTGATTTTATCACCACCCCAGATTTTTTCTTTGAAAAAAGGCTTGAATTTTAACGGATACAACATATTATTAGTGATTTGGAACGTATATTTGTCGAGTTTTAGGCTGATAATTGGGTTTATCCTTATCCGGATTACGACGATTGACGCTCTTGACGAACAGCCACTTTCCCTTGTCCTGCACAAAGCCCTGGTTCAGGCTGGATTCGGGCACCATAAACGACGGCAGATTCGGCATATTATCGTCCAAAGGAATCAACTCATCAAAAACAATCATCTTGGCATACACTTTGTCATACACCACCTGTTTGGTACGGGGATCTTTCTTTCCAGAACCCACATTATACGACTGATACTCATAATTGAGGCTCATGGTGGCATCTTTGGAATATGAAATGATGACCCTGCTGCATTTTTCAGTATATTTCTTGAAGATATTCGCCCCGAACACAGGCGTCATATCATTCTTGAAATGAAGCACTTCAATAATTTTCTCGTTGGTAAACAAGTCGTTGCCATTCCAGCCCAGCAAGGTGTAATAGGTCTTCTCGCCACTCTCTACCGGAATCACCTTGTAATACACTGCCCCATACCAACGGTTATGGGTACCCACGTAGGTTTTGGGATAGTCAATGGAATAACGCTTGTCGTAGAGCGGAATCACATCGTAATGTTTTCTGGAGGCGTTATATACCTGCAGGAAACCGAAATTCTCGTAGCTATAATCATCTTTGATGATATACCAAGTGAAAATCTTAAACAATTTGTCGGGAGAAGTCACCACCGAAAAATTCTTCACCGAATCCCATTGGAACTTGAAAGAACCATCCATCTGTAAAACATTCTCCATCAGATACATAAAATCCTCATTCCGGCTCAGACGCTCGGTTTCCGATGCCCCATTCATCACTTGGTCGCGCAGATTGATCAGCGAATCCTCCCATAAACGGAAGTCAATACCCTTCTTCTGCTTCTGCCCCAAGGAGGCGAAACAACAGAGTACCAGGCCGATGACAATAATATATCTGCGCATTATGATGCAAATAAACTGCAAAGTTACAATTTTTTTTGATAGCAGTAGTTAAGAAACGTTATTTTTATAATGAATATTGTACGAGATGCTGGACCAGGACCAGGGCATTGGGCATTGAGCATTGAGCATTGAGCTTAGAGATCAAGGGTTAGAGATTTGCTATGACGGCATGCCGAAGGCATGAGACGTGCCTTCAGGCACAATTAACACCACACGAGCGAGACGCTGTGTGGTGACAAGCAGACAGCGTCTCCTCAGCATATCGGAGATATGCGACCTCTCACCATCATGCGTCGTAGTCTATCGCATCTCTCCGAGATGCCAGTAGTGTATGAGTGTCTTCATCCACCACACTGCGCCTAACGGCTTGTGTGGTGTTAATTGCACTGCGTGCGTTACGCCTCTCCGAGGCTACTTGTCTACAACATGCTCAAATATGATCAAATCAGACGATTAGCCGCAATTTAAATGCATAACAAATTGATTAACAGCAAATTATTACCACTTAATTTAAAATATAAAAAAAACATTAAACACTTGAAAATCAAAAAAAATAATATTAACTTTGCCCTGTTGTATTTTCAGTTTTTTACGGATTTCGCAATGTCTGAAAGTTTAAATTAAAATTAGAAGTTTTTTTTATTTTAAAACCAATTCTATTATGAAAAAAATCATTCACCTCACATTAACAACCTTAGTCACAATTCTGCTATTTAACTCTTGTAGTAAAAATATTAGTAATAGTCAGCCCTCAAACCCCATTTTGAAAAGTTTGCTTCAAGAGCCCTTAATCTCAGCCATGATTCATGAAGTAAAACAATATGATATTACAGTTAACGAACATAATATTATGGTATTTAAAAAAGCACAAGATGTCGATAAAGTAATGGACATCTTGCAAAAATATATTGATTTATTTGACGAGCAAACAGATACCACAGAAATTTACCCTAACGACCCCATTCTATACGCATTTGAACAATATTTTAATTTTTCTTCTCTTAGAGCATATATTGAAGATGAAATAAATAAACTTGACAGTGAAGGTTTATTAACAGAACAAAACAATCCCGACAATCATTACATCGTAAGTGATGTAATGCGATCCCTATTAACACCAAACTGTGAAATCAAAGTCGGATCTTTAACATGTGTTATTTATGAAGAATTAGGAGTTGCTGTAATGAATGATTCTTATGAAGACCTTTCCGTATTGCATCAGACTGTAGAACAATCAGAGGACACAACAGATGCCATTCTTTCATTATGTGCTGAAAGACCCCTATTATTTGTGTTACAAGACAACCCCAATGTTAAAAATATTGTTGACTTTTCTTACGAACCTTCAGACCCTTCAAACACGCTTACATATACTTTCAAAGCACATGTACAAACCCAATTTAGTAATTTATCTTATGTATGGTCAATAAATTACATTCCAGTACATTACAGTAGTACAACAACATTTATCCACACTTTTGAAAGTGGTGGAGAGCAAGTTGTTACATTAGAGGTTTATTCTGGAGGAGTATTAATAGGAAGTAATACAAAGATAATCAATATTGGCAGTTGTAACGCCAATTTCACATTTGACCATATCAACAGTACATATTCATTCCACACTAATTGTTCTTCTATAGGTGGTAATATTACAAATTATTCCTGGAATTTTGGAGACGGGCAAACGAGTACAGCGCAAAATCCCACTCATACATATTCAACTGATGGGAATCATCTTGTGACATTGTATATTGTGGTGAATTCCACAAATTGTCACGCCTCGTGCAGTAAAACGATAAATGTAAGTGGAACAGGTTCTTGTTGTAAAGCTAATGATTATGAAAACAACCACTATACATCTGGCAACAGAAAAATCAAATTTTCTGCAAGAACGACCAATATTTGGCCTTTTATTCATAGAATAGCATCATCAACAAAATATTATGAAATAAAAGCAAACGGTTCTCTCAAACCTACAAAAGCAGATTACATAACCACTCGATTAGATGGCACTATCTATTCGAAAGATTGTATATTACTAAGATCAATAGAGTTCGTGAAAGGAAAACAAAACAAGCAGAAAATATCACTAGATTATGGTTTCGGACACGACATGCCATATCGCGTGAAACGTCACTCCGTTCAATCTTCTTTTTATGTAGAGAAAGGAACATTTACACATTCTGGCACAGGAGTTAAATTACACAACAAAAGCTGTCTTTAACCTGAAAAATTTATAATAATGAAAAGAACATTATTTGTTTCAACATTACTGACCTTTATGGTTGGGTGTTTTGCCCAACACATAGATTTTGACATTAATTGCAGCTTAACAAAACCAAACTATAAGATTGTCAATGACAATCACAAAATCAATAAAAAAATGTACTGGCTGCCATCCCATTTACAATTTTCCGTTGGGTATGTCTTCCCAAACAATCTTGAAATCAATTCAGGTATCGGATTCTATGCCTATAGCACAAATTATACATTGCAACCCTTTAACAATAATCTGGCTCCTATTCATCCATGGATTAGGAGTTATACCGCATTGAATATACCCATACAAATTGGATATAATATTGAATTATGTAAACAATTATACCTTAGATTCAAAACAGGTTTTGATTTTGATTTCTATTTTCCAAATTCAGGAGGAGGTGTCTTAGTTGAGACTATTGAGAATGATTATTACTACTATACAACAATGTGGGGCAACATGCATAGATTCAATATTTTGATTTCAAATTCTTTAAGTTTGTATTATGTAACAAAATTCAATATGAATGTAGGTTTATTGATTGGCTATCATGCAGGATTAAGGACCGTATGGGAAAATAGTGCCACATTAGTAGAGAGGGAAGCAATAAATGAAATGGGAAGCGAAAGTCATATCATCAATATCAGCAAAGGATCTTATTTGCACTGTGGCATCACCCTTGGGTATCGTTTTTCCCTAAAAAACAAAAAATTAAAAGAATAAAAGCAATTGCATTTTTTCCGAATGGTCATAGTTTAATTACAAGTTCCATTTAGAGATTATTAAAGTACGTATTACATAAAAATAAAAGGCTCATTACAACAATATAAGTTCAACTTAGAAAGTTATAAAAGCGGGTAAGAAGAATGGCCCGCCGATCGGCGGGCCATTCGAAAAAAAATGCGACATTTGCGGTCTCTAATCCAAATGCAAATGCAACATTTAAACGAGACGCAAAGGTACACAATTTTTCGAATGAGAAGAGACAAAAAAACACAGATGGAAATAGCACGGGCCATAGGAGTCTCACAGGCAACTGTGAGCAAGGAGCTGAGCAGGAACCGCTGCTCCGACGGGCACTATTCCGCAAAAATGGCGCAGATGTTTGCTGACGACGCAAAACAACGCTCCCACAAGCCTCGCAAGCTTAATGCGGACAAGGTGGCCTTCATCTGCGACAGAATGGAAAAACAGCAGTGGTCTCCTGAGCAAATCAAGGGGTACTGCGACACCAACGGCATCCAGATGGTCTCGGTGGAGTGGATATACCACTATATCCGAGAGGACAAGCGCAATGGCGGAACACTCTACAAGCACTGTCGGCACAGGCTCAAGCACAGGAAACGGTATGTGGGGGCAGGTTGCCATCACATACCCGACAGGGTCTCAATCCATCTGAGACCCGAAAAGGTGGAGGAACGTAAGGAGTTCAGCCATTTCGAAATGGACCTCATACAGAACGGAAAGGACTTCATCCTGACCATCACAGAACGTATGACACGGTTCCTGCTCATGGAACGGCTTCCCGATGGCAAGAATGCTGATGGTGTGGCCAAGGCTGCCATCAAACTCCTCAAACCTTACAAAAAATCTCTCTTGTCTATCACCACCGACAATGGTGGCGAGTTTGCCTCGCACAAACTGATTTCCAAAATCTTGAGAGTCCCTGTCTTCTTCACTGACCCTTATTCCTCTTGGCAGAAAGGCACTGTGGAAAATACCAACAAACTCATCCGGCAATATATACCCAAATCAATGGATATCAAACATTTATCTCACAACAACCTGATGGTTATTCAGAATATCTTAAACTACAGACCGCGTAAGGTGTTTTTTTTTCTATCACCTGCCGATTTATTTTATAACTTTGCCAGTTGAATCTATCCAACATGAGTTTTTTTATATTGTGATGCTTAAAATTTTTTGTATCTTTGCAAATTCTATTTAAACCAAACTGAATATGATCAATATCACATTACCTGACGGTTCCGTCAAACAGTACAACCAAGGTGTTACGCCTTACGAGATTGCCAGCAGCATCAGCGAAGGACTGGCACGCAACGTATTGGCTGCCAATGTCAACAACCAGATTGTGGAACTCAACCGCCCCATCAACGAGGACGCTGAAGTGAAGTTGCTGACCTGGAATGACGAGGATGGCAAGGGTGTGTTCTGGCACAGCTCCGCCCACCTGATGGCCGCCGCCATTGAGAGCCTTTACCCCGGTGTCAAGTTCGGCATCGGTCCCCATATCGAGAACGGCTTCTACTATGACATCGATTTCATGGATTACAGCATCTCTTCCGATGACTTCCCGAAAATCGAAGCCAAAATGCAAGAGCTGGCCTCTCAGAAAATCAAATTCGTGCGCCGCGAGGTGTCCAAAGCCGAAGCACTGGACTACTTCACCAAGAAAGGTGACGAATACAAATTGGAATTGATCAACGACCTGGAAGACGGCACCATCTCTTTCTATGAGAGCGGTCCTTTCACCGACCTCTGCCGCGGTCCGCACTTGTACGACACCGCCTCCGTCAAGGCCATCAAGCTGCTGAAAACCGCCGGTGCTTATTGGCGTGGCGATGAGAAGCGCAAACAGCTGACCCGTATCTATGCCATCACTTTCCCGAAAAAGAAAGAATTGGACGAATATCTCGTATTGTTGGAAGAAGCCGCCAAGCGCGACCACCGCAAACTGGGTCGCGAGATGGAATTGTTCACCTTCTCACCACTCGTGGGACAAGGTCTGCCTTTGTGGCTTCCCAAGGGTGCCGCCCTGCGCGACCGTCTGGAACAGTTCCTCCGCAAAGTGCAGAAAAAATATGGTTACCAGCAGGTTATCACTCCGCATATCGGTAATGTGAACCTTTATAAGACCTCTGGTCACTATGCCAAATATGGTGCGGACTCTTTCCGTCCCATCACCACCCCGCAGGAAGGCGAGGAGTTCTTCCTCAAACCGATGAACTGCCCTCACCACTGCCAGATTTACGCCGCCCGTCCTCGTTCATACAAAGAGCTGCCGCTCCGTCTGGCCGAGTTTGGCACCGTATATCGTTACGAACAGAGTGGTGAATTGCATGGTTTGACAAGGGTTAGAGGCTTTACGCAGGACGATGCTCACCTCTTCTGCACCTCCGACCAGATCAAAGAGGAATTCTGCAAGGTCATCGACATTATCCTTTATATATTCAAAACGCTGAAGTTCGAGAACTACAAAGCTCAGGTTTCATTGCGCGACCCCAACAACAGAGAAAAGTACATCGGTACCGACGAGAATTGGGAGAAAGCACAGCGCGCCATCATCGAAGCCGCCGCTGAAAAGGGCTTGAATACCATTGAGGTAGAAGGCGAAGCCGCATTCTACGGCCCGAAACTCGACTTCATGGTGAAGGACGCTATCGGCCGCGAATGGCAGTTAGGCACCGTACAGGTGGACTACAACCTGCCCGAGCGTTTCGGTCTGGAATACACCGATGCCGACGGTCTGAAGAAACGCCCGGTGATGATTCACCGCGCCCCCTTCGGCTCTATGGAGCGTTTTGTGGCTGTGCTGCTCGAGCACACCGGTGGCAACTTCCCCTTGTGGCTCACTTCCGAGCAGGTTATCATCCTGCCTATCAGTGAGAAGTACATGGATTACGCCCAGAAGGTGCAGGCTGCTCTGGAAGAGAAGGATATCCGTGTGGTGATTGACGACCGCAACGAGAAGACTGGCCGTAAAATCCGTGACGCCGAAACCCGCAAGGTTCCGTTCATGCTCATCGTGGGTGAGAAGGAAGAGGCCGACGGCACCGTTGCTGTCCGCCGCCACGGCAATATCGACAATGGCGTCATGCCGCTTGATAATTTCGTGGCATTGATTCAAGAAGCGATACATGCTGAATTAGCAAATTAGTTAATTAGTTAATTAGCAAATGATTTAATTTGGGATTGATTGGATTTTGATATGGCTAAAAATGTAATAATGGATAAGAGTTTCCGTTTTGCGCTAAATCTCATTGATTATTGTGACGATTTAGATGCAAAGAAAAAATTTGCCATATCCAATCAATTACTCAGAGCCGGCACTTCCATAGGGGCTAATATCCATGAAGCCCAAAATGCGGAAAGCAAGCTCGATTTCATTCACAAATTAAAGGTCGCTGCTAAAGACGCTGAAGAGACTGATTATTGGCTAGAGTTGTGTAATCAAGCAGAATCATACCCCGATACAAAAGAATTACTACCTCAATTACATGAAGTAAAAAAACTTTTGTGTTCCATTATTTCAAAAACAAAGAAAAACATAGATAATTCAACGAATTAGAACATTACCCCAAAAAGTAATTAACTAATTTGCTAATTAACTAATTAATTTAAAAACCGTGTTTGAGAGTTTAACCGACAGATTAGAAAGAGCGTTTAAGATCATCAAAGGTCAAGGTTACATTACGGAGATTAATGTGGCTGAGACGATGAAAGAGGTGCGTAAAGCACTATTGGACGCTGACGTGAGTTATAAAATTGCCAAGGATTTTACCGACACCGTAAAGCAGAAGGCTCTGGGTATGAACGTATTGAAAGCCGTTTCTCCCAGCCAGTTGATGGTGAAAATCACTTACGACGAACTGGTCAGCCTGATGGGCCACGATGCCATTGACATCAATATCAAGAGCGACCCCTCCATCATCCTGATGGCCGGTCTGCAAGGTTCCGGTAAGACCACCCACGCCGCCAAGCTGGCCAACATGCTCAAAAAGAAACGCAACAAGAAACCCTTGTTGGTAGCCTGCGACGTGTATCGTCCCGCCGCTATCGACCAGTTGAAAGTGTTGGGCGAGCAGATTGAGGTGCCAGTTTACACCGAAGAGGGCAGCAAAAAGCCGGTTGAAATCGCTAAAAACGCAGTTAAATACGCCAAGGAATACGGTTATAACGTGGTCATCATCGATACCGCCGGCCGTTTGGCCGTGGACCAGGAAATGATGGACGAGATTGGCAACATCAAAGATGCTGTCAACCCGCACGAAATCCTCTTTGTGGTCGATGCCATGACTGGCCAGGATGCCGTGAACACGGCCAAAGCCTTCAACGACAAATTGAATTTTGACGGCGTGATTCTGACCAAGATGGACGGTGACACCCGCGGTGGTGCCGCCCTGACCATCAAGGCCGTGGTGAACAAGCCTATCAAATTCATCGGACAGGGCGAGAAAATGGAAGCTTTGGATGTCTTCCACCCCGACCGTCTGGCGGAACGTATCTTGGGCATGGGTGATATCCGCTCCTTTGTGGAGAAAGCTCAAATGCAATACGATGAGGAGGAAGCCGCCAAGTTGCAAAAGAAACTGGCCAAGAACCAGTTCGACTTCAACGACTTCCTCACCCAGATTGCCCAAATCAAGAAAATGGGCAATATCAAGGATTTGATGTCCATGATTCCAGGTATGGGCAAAGCCATCAAGGATATGGATATTGACGACAACGCCTTCAAGAGCGTGGAAGCCATTATCCTGTCCATGACTCCCTACGAGCGCGAGCATCCTGATATTCTCAATGGTTCCCGCAGAAAACGTATCGCCATGGGTAGCGGTACTGACATTTCAGAAGTGAACCGCTTGGTCAAGCAATTCGATGAGACCCGTAAAGTGATGAAAATGGTGAACAACGGCAAAGCCAAGAATCTGATGCGGGCACTGAACGCCCCTGGAAGAAGATAAACGAAAGATAACTACATTCCGAACATCTCATCCTTGAAGTTGATGAGATATACTTTCTCAGTAGCACGGGTCAAGGCGGTGTACAGCCAGCGCACAAATTCTTTGTCCACCGCGTCATCTGGCAGATAACCCTGATCTACAAACACCACTTTCCACTGACCGCCTTGGGTTTTGTGGCAGGTTAGCGAATAGGCAAACTTCACCTGCACCGCATTAAGGAATGGGTCATTTTTGATTTTCAGATAGCGCAAACGCTTGTTCGCAATATCCTGATAATCCATTGACACCTCCTGATATAAACGGTTGTTGTCTTCCTGTGTCAGCGAAGCTGACTCACTGTCCAGGCTCTCCAAAATCAGCTTCACATCAATATTGGGATACTGCGGATAATCGCACAAGCGTACCGTTACATCCGCAAAATGAAAGCCGTAGATCTCTTGTATCTTATTGATTGCCAATATTTCCATAATATCCCCATTAGCAATGAAGCCCACCTCCGATCCTTCGTCCACCCAATAGTAATTGTTTTTCACTGCCATCAAATAATCTCCCGCAGCGATTTGATTCTCCCTGAACAAAATCCTGTTCCTAATTTCACTGTTGAACATAAAAGCCCTCTTGTTGGAGCGGGTGATGGTCACAATCTCATCATGGTCATAATGATTGTACAAGGTATTCAGTTCATCTTCCAAAGTCGCTCCTGAAATACGCTGAAAATCAGGGAACTCATCTCCGCTGAAAAAAGGGAAACTGTACTCCTGATATTTCAATTTCTGTCGCAACTGATTCGCATTATACAAGATACCCGAATCCAAAGCCTGACGCACCACATCCGTCAACTGGCAGGACACCAGATTCAAGTTAAACGAATGTCGGAGATAATCAATTTGCAAGGCAGGACTCTCATCCGAGTGGACTGGGGGCAACTGGGCATCATCCCCGATAAAGAGCAATTTATTATTGCTTCCTTCAAAGACATAATTAATCAAATCGTCCAACACACTCCGCGAGGAAAACAGATCGGAACGTTGTTGGGAATCGGAAATCATCGACACCTCGTCCACAATGAACAATGTGTTATTCAGCTTGTTATCCTTCCGGCTGAAATGCAGCATTCCCTCTTGCATCTGCACCCTGTAAATATGCTTATGTATCGTATAGGCCTTATTGCCTGAATATACGGAGAAAACCTTCGCCGCTCGGCCTGTCGGCGCCAGCAGGACCACCCTTTGCCGCAACTGGTTCAAGGTCTTCACCAGGGCGCTCACCAAAGTAGTCTTTCCCGTACCGGCATATCCTTTCAGCACAAACAGACTATTAGGCTGGGGAGTGGTCACAAATTCGGACAGCATGCCGACAGCCGTTTCCTGCCCTTGCGTAGGCTCAAAAGGAATCTGCTGACGGAATCGAGTCTGAAAATCCTGTTTAGAAAGCATGACCAATTGCAAATTTGAAGCCTTGAGCCCAATACCATAGTTTACTGTCCTTGTTCTCTGCAGCCACCCATTCCTTATTGATCCATGGGCCACCATAGTCTTTCAGACGGGGATCATAAAACGGAACCGCATAATCCAATCGAATGATGAAGAAGTTGAAATCCAAACGGATGCCCACACCAGCACACAAAGCCAGTTCCTTATAGAAACGTTTGAAGCTGAACTCCGCATCCTTCATACCCTCGTATGGACGTGACAGCCATACATTACCGGCATCAATAAAAACTCCATACTTGAAAGCCTTGTATATCGTGCCTCTGTACTCCAGATTCATTTCCAGTTTCACATCACCCGTGTATTCCACCAATCGTCCTCCAGGACCATGATAGGCACCGGGACCAACTCCTCTGAACGGGAAGCCTCTCATACTGTTACTTCCGCCCAAATAATAACCCAATTCGTACGGAATAATGCTTCCCGCTCCTATAGGAAGCTTAAATCCCATATTAAAACGCATCGCCACCGCATTATCCTCATTAATGGTTCTCAAATACTTGAGCGTAAACTCAAAACCTTCGTAAGTGGTATATACATATTCACCTATAGTCCATCGTTTCTGAGGAGAGAACAAAGCATTCAGTCCACTAAGCAACAAACCGCTCGACTCAAAGGCAAAGATAAAGCGCATGCTATTTTTCTTCTGTTGGTAGCTTTTAAAAGGAACCACATAATTGAAAGTATATTTCAACGACAGCAGGAAGAATTGATTGAAACGTTCAAGATAGGATTTCTGATAAAATGCAGTGTATAAAACGCCTCTGGAATTATCATTATTGATGGTTTTGAACTCCACCGGCGTAATTTCATGACTCATATACATATTCGGATGTATGGTGTAGAAAAAGCTCGCATTGAACATCCATCGTTTATACAAACCCGAATAGTTGGTACCCAATGCAACAGACGTGGTGTATTTCAGCGCATTGGGATTTTCAAAATGCTTGAACAGGAACAATCTCGGAAAATCCAGTTTCATGGTAACCCCAAATTCTGGATAACGATACAATTTTGAATAATAATAATAACTACCATAAATATTGAAGGAGAAATTCTCCGCCCCCTTGAACAAGTTCTTGTTGCCGTATGTGAACGACAAACCGCTCTTGTCCGAACGCACATCCACCTGACCTCCAATACTATGCACTTTTCTTCTCACCAGTTTATATTCCGAGTTCAAACGCCCCGTCTTGTTAATGGAATCCCGTTTCGACACATCCTCCACGAAAACAATATCCACCGCACTGAAATTGTTCAGATCCTGCAAACCTTTTTTGGAACGTGAATATAGATCCTCTGAATACATAGCCCCTTTCTTGCTATAAATCTTATCGGTCAGGGTCCTGTATTTGAAATCCTTCTTCAACTTGCCATTCTTGCGATATTTATTTTTCACTTTGGGGGTGATAAATGAATAGGTGGTGGAATCGCCTTTCAAACGATAAGTAAAGAACAGCGTCGTGTCGTAACTTACCGTATCCGCTATCAGCACATTGTAATTCGGATACACACTCACATTCTCGAAATAGTACTTATAGAGGCTTTTTTCCACCAACTGGGCATTGGTGGTATCCATTACAAAGGTCAGGGTAAGGGTTTTGTTTCCCTTTTCATCCAGATTCTGACCTGACATGATCGTATCCACCTCACAATAGAACAGTGCCGGATTGGCATAATAATACCCCTCATTTCTCAGAAGCGTAAGCATGCGGTCAATTTCATCCGAAATCAAATCCTCGTCATATCTCATGCCTTTTTTGATCAGCGACTCGCGCATGTTGAGGACAAAAATCTTTCTGAACTCAAAAACAGGCACATTCATATTGACCCTGCGCACATAGTAAGCATCATTGGCTTTGACAAAATAGTTCACCTGCGCCTTTTTCGGCTTGGGGAACACCACCTCCGAACTCACCTCCGCATGGAAATAGCCTTTTTTCTTCATCACAGTCTTCAGATTCTGCTCCGACTTTTCTATCAGCACAGAATCGAGTAGCACCGGTGGCTCGCCCACACTCTCCCGTAACCAACGACGGAATTTGGTATCTTTCAGTTCCCCCGTTTTCTTGCTGACTTTAGGCTGTGCCTCGCCATACAAAGATGTCTTGAGATTAAAAATTCCCATAAACTTGTTGTTAGGCAATGGCTGCACATAATTCACCATTCCCGAGAACTCCTCCCCTTTCACATCTTCCATGGTCACCGTATTTTTGACCAGCATATACTCATTGTCCTTCAGTATCTTGGTGGAACTGCACGAAGACAGAAGGAGCAATGCAAGTAGTATGATCAGGAAGGGGCGATTCATTATAGGGGTTAGAAGTTAGGTTACAGGGGTCAGGGGTCAGTGATTAGAGATTAAGGATTATGGATTATGGATTTTGGATTATGGATTAAGATTTAAGAATAATTGGCACATTAATAAAACTTTCAGTTTTCAATTTTCAGTTTTCAGTTTTCAACTATCTCATGTCATTCACATCCACACCCGGGTGTTTACTCATGTCGAAGGTGAATGAAGCATCGTCAATAGTTGTATTCACCACCAGTTTGTCAATATGATAGCTATAATTGGTATTGTCTTTCTCGAAAGCGGTGACACTGATGATTTCCTGTTTAGCCTTATCGATTTTCAGTCTGATTTTATAGAAAGAACTCGACTTCAGCGGCATCAGGTCTATAATCTGCACCACTTTGTTGTTTTCATTTTCCTCTCTGATGAATTTCGCTCTGTACTC
>Ga0265300_10002042_pt1 | contig 17965 bp, 22 predicted proteins | sample AusTroGonzalo_MG_FD_193482 | JGI IMG/M metagenome (GOLD analysis project Ga0265300, IMG submission 193482) | Bovine rumen microbial communities from tropical cattle in Woodstock, Queensland, Australia - Gonzalo_03 | ecosystem: Host-associated > Mammals > Digestive system > Stomach > Rumen ...
ATTAATTCCACATACTTCATTACTCTTTGATGTCTTAATACCAGGAGTCATCTTTTCATAAATTACAGTTCCTATTAATTCATCATCTATAACTTGACTTTGATTTATTATAACATATACACTTCCTTGTTGAATTATCGTTCCATCTAATGCTATCAAATAATTTCCTGTATTATTATTATATATCTTAACATTTTTAACTCCACCAATTTTACTAATAGCACCACGTAAGTTTGAAGTTACTGTTAATCCTGAAGAAGAAATGTTTTCATTTCTACGTTGTCTTAATTGAGCATCACTTTCAATATTACTACCAATTTCAGCATCATCAATTTGAGTAAAAGATAAATCATATTCATTTGTTAATAATGTTGAAATCCATCCTTTTTTAGCTTGAACAGGTCCATAAATAGTACAATAAATTGGAACTGATTGTGCAATACCAGGCTCTAAAACTATTTGTGAAGTTGCTTTACTATGAGTTACATCTCCAACACAAGTAGTCCACTCTATTCCTGCATTATCTACAAAATGTAATTGCGTTCCACTAGTTCCACCTTGTAATGTTATACTTGTTTCTTCATTATTAGTAATTGACATATATGCAACTGATTGTGTTGCTGATTGTCTATAAATTCCACTTAATGCACATAAACTTTCTAAATATGTCCCTTGTGCTGTTCTTATATCTAAATTTGTATATAAAAAATTAAAAGCTTGTAAAATGTTAGATATAATTAAAGCAACATTGTGAACATAAATTCCATCTGCTGTAGTGTTAGCTAAATCAATATCACTACCATAAATTTCTTTGAATTTTTCACTTAACACATCTTTTATTTGAATAAATGATGCTACACTTAAACCAGAACTTGTTAACTTAATCAAATTAAGAACAGTTCTATCATCTTGTACTAATGGCATATTGAACCTCCTCAAACATTTCTTCTATTTCTTTATTTAATATTGGTATCATCTCAATTGGTGTATATTCTCTTGACATACTTGCTATTATTACACCATAATTTATACTATGCATTGTGATGTCATTTGTATCTAAACCAGCTCTTTTTTGTTGTTTTAATGCTTGTCTTAATGAACTCCTGAAGTTTGTATCTAAAAATAATACAACAACTAAGTCATGCTCTTGTATCTCAACAGATGCTGTAGTTGTTACTGAAATTGTAATCTCAATTTCATTCTTATAAGCTGGAAATAATGTTACCATTGCAGTTTTATTATCTTCATCAATACTCTTAACTTCAGCAAAACTTCCAACTTTTAATGTTTTGAATATATTTTCACGTAAAGCTAAAAGAACTTCTAATTCAGAACTTTCATCTACACTTGCATTATTTTGTTGACGAATATCAGCCATATAGACCTCCTATTCTATTCCATAAAGACTTAGCTCTTGCCTTTATCTTATACGAAAAATCTGCATCTCTATTTGATAATTCAAATTCTATTTCAGTAATTACGTACTTTCCATCTCTATCTAAGAATTGTCCTAAATTTTTCATTGCTTCATCTCTACTATCAGTTCCAATATCTATAATTGAATTATCAAGAATTATAGTATCACCAGGACATAAATTAATTGTTGGCATCACAGCTAAATTTAATCCTTCAGAACTTAATGTAGGATAGCCTCCTGTAAGAATTATATTATCATCTCTTAATTTAATAACTCGTCTATTACTTATATATGGACTCCAAATAGAAACATCTGAACCTAATGAACTATCACCATTCATTACAAATCCTTGTGTTCTTCCTAATGTATCTAACCAAGAAGTAATATTTTGTGTTTGTGCTTCAGATTCTTTTAATGTAAATCTTTTAAACTTTTCATCAATATACCCATTTTTAATTCCAGCTCTTTGAGTTATAAATTTAAGAGCTCCATACATATTAATTCCAGAGTTTAAAGAAATATTCATTTTGCTTTGTCCATACTTAGCAACCAACAAGTTAGAACATAATATTTTTACATCATTACTTTTTCTATCACCTAATTCATTACTTATATAAAGAACTCCGCCTTTGAATATAATAAATTCATTAGCATTTCTATAACCTGTGTAAATCTCAATTTCATAAAATTCACCATTGATTAATGTAATTAATTCTTTATAAGTAAGATTAGTAATAGTTACTACACATTCATCTTTCATTGGAGATAAATATTTAGTGCCATTGACATAAATGTTTAAATCAATTCCACCTTTTTTCCAATTATCTCCAAATGTCAAAGATGTTTTAAATTTTTTACTTATTAACTTGATTGATAATATTCGCATCCAAGCATTTAACATATCAATCACCTCATCGTTTAAATATATTTTCTTTAATTACATCATTAACTAAATCATTGAAATTATTCATATCAACTGTACAAATTAATATGCCATAATTTCTTAAATCATACATTTCTTTTTCATTAGTGACTATGATATCACCTTGTTCATTCATTTCTATTGCTTGTTTAGCTGCTAATAAATTACATAAGTACACTTGTGTATTAGTTTCTTTAATTGAAAACAACAATGTACTTTCATTACAACTATATAGTGAAGATACTGAACTTTCATAAATGTTTGTTATTTGTCTTTCATTTATTGTGTTTCCTTCTTCATCTAATTTATCAACTGATAAACTATAAACTGAATTTTCAGTAGCTCTCTTAAATGTAAATGCATATAATATATTATCAATAGTAACCAAACATTGTTGTTGAATATCTGCATCAAATTCTAACAAAGTTAAGTGGTCATCTAATACATCTAATGTAGAAATAGTATCAGCAATGAATTTGAAGAATCTATCCTCTTCTTCTTGCTGTTTTGACATTTTTTTATAATGTCTAAATTCTTTAACGTTATATTTAGCACCTTTTTTACATTTTCTAACAAATGCCCAAATTCCAGCAATAGTAGCAGCTGTAACTGCAATAGCTGCCGCAATTATTGTACCAACTGGAACTGCAGCACTCAATCCTCCACAAACACCAGCAATAACTTGTAAAGCTACAATACCAACAGCAGCTCCAACTGCCATACCAATTAAGTAACTTTGTCCAGCAAATCTTGCATAATCTAAAGCATTCAAGAAATCAGCTTTAATCAAATCTTCATTTTGTAACATATAAATAATTTGCTTAGTTGTTTCAGTTTTATCTAATAATTCATTAATTGCACTTCTTTGAACTGGTTCAGTTAATAATGGTAAATCTTCATCAGTATCATCAACAAAGTACTCATCTTCAACAGGGACTTCTGCTGTCAATGCTTCAGTAAATCCAAAATCAAAATCTACACTAAATTGATGTTCAGTCCAAGTTATTGATGTAAGTATCATATTCTTTCTAACTTTAAATCTAGAACTATCTCTATTTAATGACATCTTAACTAAATTACAATGAATACCATCTTTTTGAATTTTTTCAAAAATGTCTTCAATATATGCTAATCTATCATTATAAGTAGTTCCATAACTCCTACTTTCAATAGTGTCTGTATCAACATAATTGTTACTTTTGAATCTATCCATTTTCGAATTATTTAATACATCATCAACTGGTTTGCCTTTTGAATAAAGTATTGAGTAACCTTTTTTATTTCCATATAAAGAAAAAGTTCCAGAGAACGATGCAGTCTTTGGATTAATATATTGATGGTCTGCAATCATATCTCCTGAAACTAGAGGATGATTCGTTATTTCTATTGTTGAGTTAACACTATTTTCTGAAACATAATCAAAATAAAATGTTGTATCAACATTATCGACTAAACAATTTACAGTTAACGCGTAATAAGTATTTTTTTCTTCATCCATTTTGATTAGCTCCTTCCATTAAGCGCTTGAATAAGTTGATTATTTGTTTCGTTTCCAGCTTTACGAAGTTTAGCAACATTGTCAGCTGAAATTCCATTATAAGTATTAGAAATTTGAACATTAGTATTAGAACTATTATTATTGTTTGTAGCATAATTATTAATCGTATCTGAAATCATTGCTTCTTTACTTTTTCTAACGCTTAATGCATTAGCTATAAATGCTACAACTTCTAATAAAACTTTTAATGCATCTGCTGTGAATTGTAATGCATCAATAATTATATCTTTATTATCAGCAATGAATGATACAACCCACATTCTTAAATCATTTTGAACATCTTCTATTTCTTTTTGTGCTTTTTCAAATTTTTTAAAAGCATCTTTATTAGCTAGTTCATTATATTTACCAGACCAATAGCCAATTCTTTCTGAAAATCTTTCTTGTTGGTCAGGAGTCATCCAATACAAATCTTCAACTGAAACGTTTTTACCCATTTCTTCCATAGCTTTAGTTAATGCATAATTTTGAGCATCAGACAATCCATACATTAATGCTTGTTCTCTAGCTTCATTATTCAATGTTAAACTTGTTGATAATGAATAAGATGACATCTTTTTAAATTCATCATATGCATTTTTTAAAGATTTTTTGATAGTAATTCCTAAATCAGTAATAGCTTTAGAAAGAGTATTAGCAACTCCGTTCATTAAATTTTTAGTTGAACTTTTAAATTTGCCAGACCAATCAAATTTATCACCAGATGCTGCTTTTTCTTGAACTCCTTTAGTTTCCTTTTGATTATCTCTGATATCTTGTGTTGTTTGAATTAATTCATCTTGAACTTCTTTTAATTCATCTAACTTTTCAAACAATTCATCACTTTCAGCATAACCACTAGTTCCTTCCATGTTATATCGTTCTCTAAGTTGTTTTAACGATTCAATTTTTTGTGTTATTTCTTTTAGTTGTTTATTTTGTTCTTCAGTTCTTTTATCTTCTGAAATACTTTGTAATTCTTCTAAAGTATTATTTAATTCGTCATATGCAGAAACAATATCTGAATCTCGTAAATTTTTTCTTCTGCTCAACAATTGTTGTCTTTTTTCTGTTAAATCTTGAAAATCTTTCTTAAGCTGTATTAATTTACTTTTAAAAGTAGTTGTTCCTAGAAGATTATCAGTAAAAGAAGCTGCAACTTCAGAAAAAGCACTTCTAAACTCAGTAATTCGTTTATCAACATTTTTTGAATTTATTGTAAATTTAATAGGTATTGATTTTGTAAATTCTGACCTAGCCATAATTATCGTTTCCTTTTGTTCATATTTTCGTAAGTCATGTATTTATTATAAAGATTAACTTTGCATATTTCGTATAAGTCCAACACTTCGTCAATATTATAGTCATCTCTTATTTCTTTTAAAGTAGCATAATTATTAGTAATTAACACATATATAATATCAGAAATGTTAGAGTTTGGAGATTTATAATATGCATCAGTTCCATCAGAATTGATATGTGTATATGACTCTATTCTTTGGATTCTGTAAAAAGTGGCATTAAGACTTCTTGTAAGAAGTAATATTCAATTTGTTCTAATGCCTTGAAGTTATCTTCAATTCCAACTGGCATGTAAGTATCTTGCTCTTTGACTTGAGTCCATTGACCAGCAACATTGACTTCTACATGCTCAAGTATGAAGTTGAAGATATATTCAGTTTTTTCAAAATTTTTGAAATCAACAAATGTGTTAAGAGCTAACATTTGTGTAGGTAATATTTTACCAACTCTAAATTTGAAAGTTGGTAATGCTTTAATTGTGAATTCTTTTTGTATCATGTTTTTTATTTACCTCCTTAAAGTATTTGAGTTACAGTGTCCCAAAGATAAACGGTTGATAGTTCATCTATTCCATAATTTGCATATTCACTGCTAAGTTCATCACTTTTTAAAACATATATAGTATTTCCATTTGCGTTAAATCCTAATCTAAAGTAATATGTACCTTTTTTAGTAGAATCATTTGAAAAACCGCTAATATTTAATGTTGTTTTATTATTGCCTATAAAGTCATTTAAACCACTAAAAATTGTTTTATAATAATTAAGTTTTGTATATTCAGCAAAAAGTTTTTCTTTTGTATCTATACTAGTTTCAGTTGTTGTATAAAGTTGTATAAATATAATTGTTTTATAGTTTTGACTTTCAGTAGTCATTGTTATATTATGCAAATATAATTGACTTCCTCCACTATCAACTGGTAAATTTGTTAAATTATTAAGTTTCATATGTTATTTACCTCCTCTATATTATAATATTTGAACTACTTTATCTATAATTGTTGGCGATTTAGTAAAAATTGGTGATGTTACGACAGCTGTTTGCCATGTACTTGAGTCTGATATATTCAATCCAAACACAGAATATGTATCACCTTCTAGTGTGTCACATCCAATTGTTACTAATACGGGAACATAATAAGTTACACCTTGAGCAGTAGTTCCTTTATAACTTCCTGAGCATGGTATCGCATTTTTGTCACTATTGTTTTCCACATAAAACTGCTTTAAATACGTCTTAAATGTTTCTATTGTAAATTGTGTACTATCATTAGTAGTTACTTTTAAATAAACTCTTGTACTATAAGAATTTTCATAAATTGTAATATTATGTTCATACAAATGCACATCAGGAGCAACATTGATTGTATTTGATGCTATCTGAACAACATAATCTGTAAATATATCTTTTGAACCAGAGTTTAAATTTACATTGACATTATATGTTGTAGCATTTATGTTATTAACAGTGTTATCTAATATATAATAACATCTAATTGTAAAATAACTTGGTAAATTAGATTTATATATTTCTCCTACATGTGTTTCCAAATAAGTAGAATTTTGTAAACTAGTTCTTATACCTGTTGCTTGTAAACATTTACCATCTAATCCATCAAGTGTTGAAACATAATTTAAAAACTCTTGATATGTTATAGGAATACTACTAGTATTTATAATTTTTGTTTGAAGATGTAAATTGCGTCTAGAAATAGTATTATCAAAAAATGTTTCTATAGTAATATTATGCTCATATAACTTATCTCCACTTCCACCACCACCTGGCACTTTATACTTAGTATTACCAACTTGTAGTCCTTCTAAGTCAGCTTCATCTCCAACTAATGTAGGATTTGCAATTACTACATCACCCTCAGGTCCTACTTGAACATATGCACTACCTGACCAACGATATGTAATATTTGTATCTAATGCTACATATATCTTTCCAGTTTCTCCTTCAGCTGGAAAACTACTTGTACTTGCATATTCTAATACATCATCAACATATGATGGTAATTGACTCTCAGGTACTTTACCATTTTCTAAATCAGCTTTATTTTGCATTGCTGTGTTAATAACTTTGTTTTGAACAGGATTCTCAGATGTATTACTCATACTTGAATCAACATCTACAGCATTTTTAACTTTTCCTCTTCCTACTACTTTACCATTAATCTTTGAACTAACACTACCATCTTCATTCTTAACGAATGTCATTTCATTAACATTATCTGTCATTTCAATCCCTCAACCTTTCTTTTAACTTTTTCTATCAATTTTTCATCAGCATTACTGTCATGCAATAAATTCAATTGTTTAATTTGTCTTCGACTTAACTTATAGTTTTGCTTCTTTAATAATAAATAACATCTATAATAATGATAGTAATGCTTCTTATTTGTTACATCTTTTATTGAATTCTTCAAGTAATTAACAAATTGTTGTTTATCTTTACTTAACGGTTCAAAAGTGAAATTAATTTCTTCACCTGCTAAGAGAATCATATCTTTATACATATAAGACCAATATTCAACTTTGTAATAATCATTTGTATCATTAACAATTTCTATTTGTTTAACACAAAAACGTTTCTTAAAGTAATAAGGTTTATCTTTTTGTAAAAGTTCTAGCATTGTTTTTACATAAGTTGAGTCTTTTATTGATTTAACGAAAAATACAAAATCTATATCTCCATTATGTTTTAAATATTTTTGTGTTGAGCTTCCACCCAAGTAAATAGCAATGCAATGACCATTTAATTCTTTAAAAATCTTTTGTGCTTTAATTTTATATTTTATTAAATTTTCTTCTTTCATGTTTTAGCTCCAATAATTATTAAGTTTTACAGCACTCCATCGTTTAGCAGAATTATCATAAGTTAATAAATATGCAGTGATTCCATTATTTGTACAAGTATTGAATAAAGTTCCAATTGTATAGTTATTACCATATGAAGATTGAATAATATTATAAATTTGGTTAGAATTAAAATCATAAACATCTTGTTCATCTGCTCCAAAAAATACAACTACACCAAATTGTCCACTTCTTATTTGATTATTTATTTCTATCTCTGTATCTAAAGTTTCATCAAAGAATAATAAACTCTGCATACAAGTCAAATCTTCAGTTACGCCACCATATAAGAAATCAGTTGAATTTGCAGTTGAGTCATCAAGGAATTGTAAATCAGCTAAACAATATATAGAATTATATGCAATATAAGAATTACCATGTTGAAAATATGCACCCATAGTTATTAAATAAGGGTCGTCAACAGATGGTAAAAATTGATCGTTTACCATTATATCAGTAATCCAAGTTTGAACAGAACCATCAAAATAATTAGCTATCGCATAATTACTACTATTTAAGTTATTACAAATATTATTATTAATATTATTCCTATGAATTAACATTGCATTGATATATACTGTTTCACCTTGTAAATTTTCAACTTCTATAATTTGTGAAGATGATAAATCATAAACAGTTATATCTGAACTAGCCTCTAAATATTTTATATTAAATTCAATATCATATAAACTATAAATATTATTTCCTGTAAAATCATCACCAACAATTTTTATTTGATTTGTATCATAGTTATAATAGAATTTCATTTCTTCAGTAAAGAATATAAATGTAAAATAGATGAATGAATCCATTTCACCACAAATATCTTGAGAAGTTTTTACATTACTACATTTTATATCATATTCTATACCTTCATCTAAATCATCAATAAATAATGTACAAAAAGAATTAAAAATTAAATTTCCAGAGCAACTAAATAAAAATTCAGCAACAGAATCAAAGAATTCAACAGCTGTTTGAGACAAATTAGAAATAGTTGTTGTCTTATATTGAGAACTATATATTTTAGTTGCGCCAGTAAAAAGATCGCCTGTACTATAAAAATGTTTAAATTTTTCTAAATTATCTAAAATTTCTGTATATGTAGGAACGTAAGGTATATCACTTAATAAAGCAACAGTATCAGTATTATTAGCACCTTTTGGCTTTGGAAGTATTAAATTATATTCTGTATCATCTCCATATTGAGTATCATCATAAATTTCATCAAATAGTTTAAAATAATAATTAACATTAAGTCCACTAGCATCATAATAAAAATGAAATACAGATTTATTTTGTGTATCATATTCAATACGAGTATTAAATTGATTTGAATAAAAATGTCCTGATAATATATTATTAGACTTAACTTCTCTTGTATTAACTTCATCTACATATAAATATTTAAACTTTTGATTTGATACGCCTAAACCATATGTATTATTTGCACTAGGTATTATACTTTGTGTATATATAGTTCCTGTTAATGTACTATTACCACTCAATGGTAAATAATTTGTTTTTAACACATTTACTGGAACTAATCCACTTGTACTTGATGGAGCTGTGCCTGTTTGACTTATACAAATATCTGAAGCACTGTAAATTCCAACAGCTCTAATATGTATTATATTTTTAGACCATGCTTCTGGAACAAAATATACATTATAATTTCTAGAACCAGATGTCCATACTACTTTTATCTTACTTGTAATTCTATTATCAGCATCTCCATATACACTTACAACATGCGCAGAACCTATTGATGACTCACTTGTATTTTGTGTAGCAATAACAATTGTTGCTGAATATGTAACACTTGTTGTACTTGTTATATCAATAGTTACATTTGAATCATACATTGCAAATGAACCAATTTTCAAATAACCAGTATTACCAAAAGAAATACTTTTATTCCATTCATATCCAATTTTAGGCAAATAATTAGTTGATATATACTCAGTTAACTTACTATGATAGTATTGTAAAACTGTATAATCTAAATATTTTTTAGCACTCATGTTTTTTGTCCTTTAATTATGTATTATGATGGATTAAATATTGCGTCAATCTCAGAAGTTGTGATTGTGTTTAAAGTTACAGTATGATAACTTTCTCCAGAAGGTGTAGCAATTGTAAATTGGTCAGCATCAAAATGAGGACCTAATAATGTAGCAACACCATTTGAATAACTTAATGCTAAACCAGATAATGTTGGCTCATTAACGCCTAATATTAACTTCATAGCACCAATATTTGTTGATGAAGCATAAGGAACGTATAAGTCATATGTTGTACTAGCAGTTCCACTACTATAACCAGTTGCTATTTTCAATCCAGAGTTTGAATCACTTATTGCATAATAGTTAGTATCTCCAGAATCACTCCAAGGAACGTTTACAAACATCTTTCCATTAGAATCAACTTGAATACCATAATACCTACCACTAGTCGTTTGAGCTGATTCAACAGTAGGGTCACTTGATGGTGCAGCGTAATATGTTTTAACAACACCAAATTGAGAATTGCTAGCATAAGGAACATATAAGTCAACTCCATCAGAATCTCCTTTGCCCTCGCCAATATCTAAACCACTAGTATAAAGACGACTAACATAATGGTCTGTCCAAGGAACATTTACATATGCTTTTTCAGAACTTAATTGAACTGCATAATTTTTACCAGAAGATGTATAACCAATTTGAATACCACCTCGTGTTCCATCAGCAGCCAAAGGTAAAGTGTAACTTGACTCATTAGCCCAAGCTGGAACTCCACTTACAACTTTTAATACTTGACCAGCACTACCAATTCCTAATCTACTATAAACAACTGTTCCTGGTGAACCTGATGTAGCTGATGTACTAACATATAGAATATCGCCTTTTGTTGTTCCTATTTGCTTATTGATAATATAATTATCTATTAAATACTGCAACCCAGTATCATCTAAATATTTTTTAGCAGCCATAGTTTAATCTAAAATCTCCTTTCTTTAATAGTTATATTAATATTACATCCTAACACATTTGCATCTGTAGTTAAGAATCGTAAATATTGACCTATTGTAGCTGAATATGTATCTCCATGACTATTTGATAATCCCATAAAGATATAAATATCAGAATGTAATGCTTTAATAACAATTAAGTTAGAACCAACAATTGTTGTTTCACTAGCATTAATTTGATGATAAGAAATTGCTTGCAATCTTTTTAAAGGAATGTTATAAGTAGAAACATATCTACTTCCGCTATAAGTTTCTTCTAATTCAATTTCTGCAACTAAATCATCTTTATCACTATATAATGTTCCTAAGTCTATATAACTTTGATACATTCCAACACTAACATTTGAAAATGAATTGTTATCAAATGTTTCAAATGTTAACTTTTTGACAGATGGTAACATTGCTTCAGCACCAGTATTATACTCATATGAAACGATGTATGTTTCACCATCATGATTAGGAGGAGTAAGTCCAGTTACTTTATTTTCTCCTAATACATAGCCTACATATAGCATTTCACCAAGATTCATACCAGTTGTTTCTAAATCACTAGGTTTTACATCTTTTAAAGTATTAAAGAAATTAGAAATAAATGTTGATAATGTAGAAGGTAACATATCATGTTCTATCGTAGTATCATCAACATAGTTTTTCATATAATCTACTAAACAATAAGTTAATAATGTATTTTGTCTTAATACACTATTAAACAATTTTGAAGGAATTTCCTCATCTGTATCAAACCCTGATACACGTTGAGAGTGATTACCATAGTCTGATACAGATAAAAGATTGTCCAACGATTCATCAAAAATTTTAAAATTGTTGACTGAATTTGCCATTTCTCTTAATTAATCCTTTGCTTTAGTTTCTTTTTTTACTTGTTTTTCAGATTTTTCTTGTTCTTCTTTTTCAAGAAGTTTATCTGTTAAACTGCGTAATTTTTTATTCAATTCTAAAATTCTAGTTTTGTCTTTAGAATCTTCTGGTAAATCATTAGTGTAGCCATCGATTGAAACAAAACCTTGTTCCTTTAGAGATTGAACAGATTTGAATGTTGAAACAACAATAGGGTATAAATGTTTGCCTTGTAAAAGCATTACAGTTGTTTGAGGCCATAAAGCTTTAACTTTCATGTTATCTTTAACAGCTAAAGATGGGTTAGTAATGTTTTTAACATCAAGACCTGAAGTAACATTTATGTTCCTATCTGATTGAATAAACACATACTTTTTCATATTATAATTCTCCTTTCATAATATTTATTCTTCATCATATAACATATCTATTAATTGACATGTCATAGGCTGACCATTTAAAAATTTACAAAAATGATTTTTCCTTTGTTGTGATTTGTAAATTTGAATTGCTATGTAATTAGCATTTTTTTTATTAACTTCTTTTCTTTGAAATCTAAGTATTTGATTTATATTATCAAATTGATACAATATAAATTCATCATTAGCATCATAAAAACAAATCATATACCTTTTCTTATAATATTTTTCCTTTTGTTCATTCATGTTATTTTACTTTTCGTTTAAATATTTTTTTGAATAATGAATCTTTTTGTTTTGTATCAAATTTATTATTTATATCTTGCTCTTCCTCATCTTCTTCAATTTCGTCTAAATCTAAGTTATCTAATTCTTCTTCCATTGATTCATTTTTCTTAAGATTTTCCAAGTCCTCATCTTCAATGAAGAAATCAATTTTATTATTTTGAGAATAAGCTTTAAGAGATTTAGCATATTGAACTGTTGTAATAACTCCATCACCTAAGATTCCACTAAGTAACTCTTGGAACTTTTTGATCGATTCCATTTGCTCTTCATCATGTTTTTTAATCAACAATGAAATAAAATCAAAATTAATAGGTTTATTGATATTTAATTTTTTGTAGATGATATGAAGTAATTTTTCCAGACAAGGTCTATAGAAGTCTTCACATCGATTAAGAATAGTTTCATCATATCTTTCCAATGCATCAACATCGTTTGAGAAACCATTTTTTAAATCACCAAATAGAACTCCTTGCATTTCTAAAGCTGCTGAAATTTGCCACATATTGACTTCCAATAAATCACTTAATCCTGAAAGACCAGAGAAACCATGTTCTTGATATTCATCATCACTGTCTAAGAAAGTTAAAGAGTTGAATGTTCTAGCATAGTTGACCATTTCCAATCTTTTTTGTAGTTGAGCTTTAGATTCTTCATCCTGTCCCATAAAGATTGCTCTCATACCATCCATTTTGATAACTTCAATTAAAGATTTATTGATTAATGAAGTAATAGCAGTTTTGAGTTGGTCATCTCTTGATAGTTCTCGTAAAATATGAGCTCCTTCAGCATAACCCCAATTCATAAGTTGTCCTGTTTGAATCATTTTTGGAGCTTCTCTATGTTCATATCTAATAACATAGTCATGATGAACTTCGTATGAATCTCCATTAGCAAAAGTAACATTATAAGACTTAGGTTTACCATAGTCAATTGAATTCATATCTTTAACATTATCAGATGATGGTTCAATACCAAACCAACGATCGCAAACATAAAGTCTCATAGATTTTGCTTGTCTAATTTTTTTGACATTCATCGGATTTTTATAATCTTCATCCTTTAGATTGTCAAACATTACAACTGCAATTGAGCCACCATAAAGAGCTCCCCATTTGCATAAGCTAATAAGTTGTTTTCTAAATTTAGCAACAATGTTATAAACTTGTTGTTTTTGCTCTTGTGATAAATCATCATCAGTAATATTGAATCCACATCTTACCATATCTGTTGATGGTTTATCAATGCATCTTTTGAAAATCCAAGAGTCATTGTAAAGTGCAGTCCAAAGTAGCCAATTAAGAGTATCATTTGAAAAATCATATTCAGAGTATTGTTCAACAATATCTTCAGTACCTGTTGATGTTAATGAGTTTCCGTATGAGTCTTTAATTTTGACATACTTTTCCATTGACTCAGAAAGAGAATCTTCAAGTGAAGAAATTTTAGAATCACTTCCAATAAGTTGTTCTGCAATACTTTCACTAACTCCTGCACTTGCTAATTTTTGTTTTGTGAGTTCTTTTTCTTTTTTAGTCATATAATAAAAACTCCTTTTATTTCTATAATTATATTATATCAATTTTTTTCTTTAAAGTAAATAATTATTTTAAATTATTTTTTTTATCGTTTAAAAAAGTCGCTTCGTGTCTTTAACGTTTTTTGAGAATTTCGTTAAAAAGTCATTAAGTGCTTTTATTCGATTTTCATTGAAAATTATTAAATTATTAAGTATTTTGCGAAATTATATATTATAATATTATTAACTAGATATATATAATATATATTATATTTTTTTAATTTATATAAATTAATTAATAATTAATAAAAAAGTATAGTTAAGTGGTAACTGCTGTTAAATAAAAGTTATTAAATTGCTTTTATTAACTTCTGTAGAAATCCTAATAATTTCGAAAAAATTTTTATTAGGTTCTGTAGAAAACCTAATAATTTTCCTAAAGCAAAAATAAAAGTTATTAAATTCTCAAAAAAGTGCGAAAACCTAATAATTTTTTTTAATAACTTTTATTTGCGTTTTATTAGGATTTTTGCAAAACCTAATAGTAAAATTTAATAACTTTTAAACACAAAATTAGTTAAATAATAATTTCCCAGAAAAAAAAGTGAAAAAAAATAAAAAATTTTTAAAAAAAGTATTTACATTCTTTTAAAGATGTGATATAATATTATTGTATTTAATTAATTAAGGAGGAAAATGTATATGACAATTAATGAATTACAAACAAAATTAAATGAAAGTTTAGAAAGATTTAACAAAAGGAGTGAAACAATCAAAAAGATTTGTAAGAAAATCAATGTTGATTATGAACAATTAGAAAATGAATTTATTATTGAAACAAATGCAGAATTAAAACTTGATTATTTACCTAGTAAAACTTGTAAAGAAATAGTTGCAAAGTTAATTGAAAGAAAACCTGAAAGAGATGAAAATGGAAATTGGATTGATGAAAATTATGACTTTAACGATAAAGTATCACAATTAGAAGATAACTTAAGTAAATGGTATGATTGTTTAAAAACTATTAGAAATTGGCAAATCAAATTAGATAAAGAAACAAATAAACAAAATATAGAAAAGATACCAACAATTTGGAATTTTCTATGTGATTGGGAAACTAAATCATTAGATTGGTATAGAAGAAATTGTAAAAAATATTTTGAATTAAAGAGAGATGAAAAGAAATCATTAAACGAATATTTCAATTCAGAAAGTTATCAAGAAAGATTTCAAACTTCATTAAATTTTTATAAAGAAGAAAAAAGAACAGAATGGTTAAAGAATAGAATTAAATATAATTTAGAAAATAAGTTCTTAGAAAATTATTATTCATACATTGATTCATTTACAAAAGTAATTACTAATATTAAATGGGATTATGAAACTGATACATATACAAATTATACTGTTGATGAAGAAAAGTTAACAAAAAATATTGCAGAAGAAAAATTAAACAAATATTTAGATTTAGTAAATCGTATAACTAAAGAAGTTGGAGAGATAACTGATGCTAAGTATTTAAGTATTGGAGAGCAAAAAGGAGAGTTGAATGGAATTGTTGAAGGTGTTAAAGGAAGATGTAGAGTTGAAACAATAAGTGCTGGTGGTTACAATATTCAAAGATTTCATTATAGAGTATTAATTCACAGAGTTAAGGACTCTCTATAAAAGTCCTTTTTCTATATTATATATAAAGGAGAAAAAACATGACAGTTAAAGTATTAGTTATTGATAATAAACATATTGATAGAAATCTTGAAGATGAATATGATTCTTATAGAGCAGTTAAAACATTATGTAAATTATTGAGTATTATAGTAAATAAAAAACATTTTTATAATTTAAAAAAAGTTAGAGTAATTGATAAAAATTATCGAGAAGATGGTTTAATTTTAAAATTTCATTATGTTGATGATATTATAGACAGTGAGTATATATATAAATTTTATGGTAATGATATAGCAGAATATTATACAAGATAAGAGGAGAGAGAAACATGGAAACATATTATATCATAGCATTTAAAGTTAGAAGTGGAGTTAAATATCAATATACAGTATTAGAAGAAGATTGTAATAAAGAAAGATTAGAATTAATTTTATCTGATGGTGATAAATATTCATATTTAAAGAAGAGTGGTTATCAGTTTATAATTGTTAAGGAGGAAGATTAAAATGGAAATTAAAGTAACAAATGTTATTATTGAATTGAATGATGAAAAAGAGATTGAAGCTCTTTCAGACATGATGTCATTTATGTTAGCTATGAATAACAAAGAAAAGTTTATGAATGTTTATGAAGAAAAGGTTGCTAAAAATTTATATGAAAGATTAAAAGATAATTATGACTAAAAGAAAACAACGAGAAAATGATTTAGAGTTATTATTTAGTTTATTAGCAAAGCATATTGGATTTATTAAGAGTCCATTTGATGATGTAGATGATATAGGAATATGTATAAGACATGAAGGTATTATACAAACAATATATTTAGAACAAAAAACAAGAGATGTTGAAATGTCATGTGAACCACAATTTGGTCAAAAGTTTATTGCTAAAGTTAAGAATAAAGATACTGAAGATTTAGAATTATTTATGAAAGTATTTGAAAGATTGAATAAAGATGAATACAAATAAAAGTAAAATGAGTCCATCTGAAGCACTAGAAAAGTTAATTGAGTTAAGTGATAAATATGATAAATGTGCTGCAATAATCAGAAGACAACTTAAAGTATTAGAAATAATAAAAGAAAAACATGTTGATGTTGGTATTGATATATATGGTTATAATACATATGAAGAGTATTTAGATAACTATAAATATTATTATGATGAGAATTATAAATTAGAAGAACCTGAGTGGAACCTACTAAAAGATGAGATATGTAATAACAAATAAGGAGGAAAAAAATGTTAGCAATGAAGATATTAATAACTATATTTTTAGGAATTAGTATAATGGCAGGAGTACTGCTACTCATTATTATGGCGAACATTTATTATAGGTGATATAAATGAAAAGATTAACTGAAAAAGATAAAGAATGTATTGGTGGTTATACTTCAAATGGAGTTTATGATATTAGTTGGCAAGCAAATGCTTTTGAAAAATTAGGTAAATTAGAAGATATCGAAGAAGAATATGGAGTTGATTTAATTATATTATTTCAAGCAAAAGGAATATTTGTTAAAGAACAAAATACAGACGAAAAAGAGATTGTATTTGAAGAAGTTACACTTGATTTAGATAATAAGTTATTATTATTTAAACACCCAAGAAAAGAAATAGGTAAAGGAAGAAATATTTCTCAATATGGTAAAACGTGGGCATTAACTAGAGAAGAGTTGGAATTATCATGAACACAAAAGAATTATTAAATATGAATCAAGAAGATATTGATTATATTTGTAATGGTCAATGTGAAACAAATCAATGCCTATTTAAAAAATCTTTAAGATATTGTAGAGAAGATGGGTATTGTATTAAGCAAACATATAAAAATATTAATAGATGGATTGAAGAAGATGAAGAAGATATTCAAAACTTAAAAGATGATATAAGAATTGTAAAAGAACGTATTGCTAAATACAAACTTTGGAAAAAGAAAATTGAAAAGGAACTAGAAAATGGAAATTATAACAAATAATGAAAATCTTTTTGAAGCATTAAAAAATGGTATTTGGTACATTGAAGAAGATGAAATATTATTTAGTAAAGATGTAAAAGTTTATTATGATGATTCATTAAAAGATTATCGTTTAATTATTGAAAATCACACTTATTTAAGAGTTATTGATTATACAAATACTTGGGCATTAACAAAGGAGGAATTAAA
>Ga0265300_10002047_pt1 | contig 17925 bp, 14 predicted proteins | sample AusTroGonzalo_MG_FD_193482 | JGI IMG/M metagenome (GOLD analysis project Ga0265300, IMG submission 193482) | Bovine rumen microbial communities from tropical cattle in Woodstock, Queensland, Australia - Gonzalo_03 | ecosystem: Host-associated > Mammals > Digestive system > Stomach > Rumen ...
TTTACCATTCAGCAGTTGCTCCTGCTCCGTAATCATCGGCGTTATATCGGACCAAATCGCCGGCGTAGTAGGATGCTGCAATGCTCATGGTTACTTTGTCGTTGTTGTAGCTATCCATGTATGATGCAGCGGCAGGCGGTCGCGTAATAGCACTGCAACTGGTAAGCCACCATGAGGCGAACAGAACCCACAAAAGCAGGAACAAATATTTCTTTAACATCTGTTTCATAAGAGAAAACTCAGGGATATGTTCCAATAAACTATGGGAGTATTGAAAGAATGTACGCCCATTTCGAATGAGTTTACCATGCCGAAGTGACTTTTTGAGTTGGTTTCGTTCAGCAAGGGGAGATTTGAATAACTGATAATGTCGAGACCGTAATAAAAGATTTTGTCGTTGACATGGAATCCTTTGGCGATGGGGGAATGCTCTTTAGAAATTCCTGTATTGATGAGATGTATTTGCCGTATGCCGCCGTGCGCTCCAAAACCGATTCCGAGATTGTTCATGAAAGCGATTGCTCCGCCGCCTAGATTGAATGCTCCTGTAAATTTACTTTCGCTATGTTTTGTTTCGAATTCTTTCTTCTCGTTTGTGCCGAAATAATGTCCGAACGTGAGGTCGTATGCGGCGCTGAGGTAAACGGGGCCGAGCCATTGGACAACTGTCGGAGTGATGCCCATTTTTAATAAAACGGAGTAGTGCAGGTCCAAGAAAAATCCGCCGCCAAAAGTATGTCCGCTCCAGTTTTCGGCTCCTTGCGTGTTTTCGAGTTTGGGCCAATTTATGTGAAACGGGGTAAAGTTAAATCGATAATCGTAAGTATTAGCGCTGTCTATGACTTCGCCATATTCGTTTTTGCTTAACTTGCCTTTACTTTGTGTAAGGCTGAAGGTGAATTTGTGCGATGTGCCAGGGGCAATTTGTTTTGCCCCTAAAGCATGCGGAGCAAAATTGGGAGCTATGGCTAAATCGTCAGATCCCGATGATGTTGCGACCGCAAATAAAATTGTGAAAATAATAAGAAACTTGCGCATAATGTATTCAAACTAAATTCTAAAAAAATATTTCGCTATTCTGCAGACTCAAAAATTTTTTTATGACAAAATACCGTTTTTTTTAAAACAGTAAAAAGTAATTGTTTAGATGAATAGAAAAAAGGCCGGAAAATCCGACCTCTTTTTGTGTGCGAAATGCGCGGGGTTAGTTCCCCGTGAGTTCCTTTGCCTTGGCTTCGATTGCGGCGATGGCCTTTGCGCGACCTTCTGCGGTATCTTCGTTGGCGAGGACGATGTTCACGAAAACGGAACCCGCGACAACGGCGTGGACATGCTTGCAGAGCACTTGGGACTGTTCTCCGTTGCGGATGCCGAAACCGCCGAGCACCTTGGAGCCGTGCTTGCCGACCGTGTCGAGGAAGTCAAGCGTAGCTTGGTCAATGACGGTCTGGCTTCCGGTAGTGCCTGCGCGGAGTGCGGCGTAGATGTACTTGAATCCGGCTGATGCCATCGTTTCGAGGCGTTCCTTGGTCATGGACGGTGCTGCAACTGGAATGTTTTCAAGGCCGTATTTTTTGCAGGCTGCGGTGAGTCCTTCGTCGCAGTCGAATGGAAGGTCCGGAATGATGCATGCAGAAACGCCAGCTTCCTTGCACATCTTGACGAAGTTTTCGACACCCGGCGTAAAGGCGAGGGAACCGTAGGTCATGATGTAAATTGGTGTTTCGGGGTGGCGTGCGTGAATTTTGCTCACGATTTCAAGCCCCTGCTTGGTGGAAAATCCTTTGTCCAAAGCGACTGTAGATGCCGTCTGGATGGCCGGACCATCTGCGCTCGGGTCGCTGAAGGCAAGCTGGATTTCGAGAATGGATGCACCGCCCTTCACAAGAGCGTCTGCGATGGCGACGGACGTTTCCGCATCAGGGAAACCCGCGATAAGATGAGACATTAAGTTGATCATAATTTCTAGGTCGGCGCTTTGCGCCTTTGAGGTTTGAGGTCGCCCGCCATGGCGGGCTTTGAGGTATGAGATTTAGTGGGGTGGGTCGGTTTTATGCTTTAGGCTTTTGCTCAAAGCGAAGCGACCTCAGAGTGCGAAGCACGACCTCACTGCTCAAACCTCATCGCTATTTATTCATTATCTCCGCGTCGTGGATGTCTTCGTTGTTTTCGAGGCGCTTGAGTTCGGCCTTCAAGAATTCCTTCCACTTTTCAGGACGGAACACCGGGCTTGTGATGAAGATATCCTTGTCGCCACGGCCGCTCATGTTGATGATGACCGCCTTGTCCTTCGGGAGTTCTTTTGCGATCTTGATGGCGGCGGCACCTGCATGGGCGCTTTCGAGTGCAAACAAAATGCCTTCATTGCGGGCGAAGAACTTTACGGCTTCCAAGGCTTCCTTGTCGAGGATGGCTGTGAATTCGACGCGGCCAGATTCTCCGAGGGCGGCGAGCTGCGGGCCAATGCCCATGTAGTCAAGGCCTGCAGAAATTGAACGTGTCGGGAGCGACTGTCCGTCCTCGTCGATGAGGAAGCGGCTCTTGTAACCCTGCAAAATGCCTTTGCGGCTTGCATTGCCTGTCATGCGGGCTGCATTTTCGCCGACGTTTGGGCCAACGCCACCAGCTTCAGCTCCAATCAGGCGCACGTTTTTGTCTTCGATGAACGGCGTGAATACGCCGATGGAATTGCTGCCGCCACCCACGCAAGCGACAACGGCTGCAATGTCAATATTGCGTTCGGCTGCCTGGCGCTTGACTTCTTCACCGATAACGGATTGGAATGTGCGAACGATATCCGGGAACGGGGCAGGACCGAGTGCAGAACCGAGCACATAGTGCGTGTTTTTGAAATTCGTTGCCCAATCGCGCATAGCTTCGTTCACGGCATCCTTGAGCGTGCGAGCGCCACTCGTGACCGGCACAACCTTTGCGCCATACATTTCCATTGTGGCAACGTTTGGCTGCTGGCGGCGAACGTCTACTTCGCCCATGTACACGACGCATTCGAGGCCGAGCTTGGCGCAGGCTGCTGCCGTGGCAAGGCCGTGCTGGCCGGCACCCGTTTCAGCGATAATGCGGGTCTTGCCCATCTTCTTGGCCAAAAGGCACTGACCGATGGCGTTGTTGATCTTGTGAGCACCCGTGTTGGCAAGACCTTCGAGCTTGATGTAAATCTGCGCACCGCCCAAAAGCTTGGTGGCCGTCGGAGCGTAGTAAAGCGGCGTTTCACGACCAATGTAATCGCGCTGGATAATGCGGAGTTCTTCCAGGAATTCCGGATCGTGAATGTACTTGTTGAATGCCTCTTCGAGGTCATCGAGCGGGCGACGGATGATTTCGGCAACGTACTTGCCGCCGAACTTGTCAAAGAAACCATTGGAAGAGGTTGTGAGGTTTGAGGTCGCGCCTTCAGCGCTTTGAGGAGTGAGGGTGTTCATAAGAAGTGGTTAGTGGTTTGGGCGTTTGAATTTCGCTTTTGAAGGTTAAAAAAATAAGGCCTTCGGTGAGTCCGAAAGCCTTTTGCAAACACTTGATGAAATCGGCAAAACCGGACTCTATTTCGTAGAGCCCCACCACCAACGGTTGAAACGAATTGCAGAAATCATCTTCATATGAAAAAATATAGGAACGCCAAATTATTTTGGCAAGGGGTGGCTTTATTTTTTCTTGCCTTCGAGGTATTCCGTAATCTTGGGAACCATGAATGACTTGCGGCTTAACTTTTTGGCAGAGAAGTAAACACCTTCGCTGAAAAGTTCCCCGAAAGCACTTTCGGCAATTTCCTTGGCAGTCGTTTCGTTTCCGCTTGTGGCGTAAACGAGGGTATAAGATCCCGATTCGATGAACGGTGTTTCTTCTGCGGTTTCCGGATCCGGATTCGGGTGGTAACCATCAACCTTGGCAAAGAGAATGTCGCGTTTATTCTCTTTGGCGATTTCGGGCATCACGGCGGCGAGACGTTTAATGAAATCGTTCATGGTCGAGTCAACGTACCAGTCGTTACTTGCAATGCCGATGTTGACTCCTTCGATTTCGTAATCCTTGTAGTCGGAGAGGAAAATTTCCTTGTCGGTCATGCCGTAGTAATCGTGCGATGCATCGCTCATTTCGCGGGAGAGCTTGGCAACGCTATCGGGGGAGAGCTTCAGCTGTTCGACGAGGCTTTTCCATGCAGACGAGTCTAGAGCCGAGGTGGCGACTTTGGTCAGGTTGCGCGTGTCCGAAAGGAGGCCTGCCAAAAGAATCTTGGCCATGTCGTTATCGATTTTGACGTCGGTCTTCTTGTAGAGATCCCAAATGATGGTGCAGGCGGAACCTATAATTTGACGGTTCACGTAGGTGTCGGAGGTAACCTTTTCATCAAGATCTCCAGGAACGTGATGGTCGATAATCTGGAGAATCTTCGCTTCTTTAACGCCTTCGACCGACAATGCGGATTCGGCGTGGTCCGTAAGAATGAGGCGGGTACCGGCTTTGACGGATGTCATTTCTTCAGGAACTTTGAATCCGAATTTTTCGACGATGTAGGCTGTTTCACGATTGATTGGGCCTGCGATTTTTGCAACGGCATTATGGCCCAAGGTTTGCATGAGCGCTGCATAACTCATGGCAGAAGTGACTGCATCGACGTCGGGTGTCTTGTGCCCGATAACAAACGTGGTGTCCGTTCCCCAATCTAGGGCGTTGATGGTGTTTTTGAATTCTTCTCCTTCGTTGTTTGATTCAGAAGAAGTACTGTCGCTGCATGCGCAGAAAAGAGCGCCTGAGAGGCAAACCGATAAAATGTTGTTTAAAAAAGTTTGTTTGTTCATGTCACGAAAATAAGTTAATTCTCGTTTTACGAATTTATGTAAACTTTTCTTTTGGCTGATTCGAAATGAAGTTGTTTTTTTCAGTAGAATTTTTGTAACTTGGTGATACAATCAATTTAACAATCTAAGGAGCTTAATATGAAAAAACTTTTGCTTGGCCTTCCGCTCGTTTTGGGAATGGCTCTCTTTACTGCCTGTGGTGATGATTCTGGCACGTCTGCTAGCAACGCTGCCACTCCGGGTGGTGGCAACGGACTGCCTGCTGCAGGATGCAACTTTGCCAAGACAGATAATGTCTGGAAGTACAAGTATTCTTCGTGGGAATATGTAGATGAATACACTTGGGTCGATGAAACTACGGTGGAATTCAAGAGCTATGCCAAAAATTACCACATGGACAAAGACGACAAGACTTTGACGGGACAAAATAGAGACGAGCTTTACGAAGAAGTTATGGCTCAATGCCATAGAATGCAAGATATGTAATCGATTTTCCTTGATCTCCTCAAATGGGCTTTCGATAAAAATCGAGAGCCTTTTTTGGGGTCTTAAAGCAAAAAAAGAGGCTTCCGGTATGTTCCGGAAGCCATTTGGCTAAACACTTGATGAAACCAGCAAATCCGATCCGTTTTACGGGAACCCCTCCCGCAAGCGGTCTGAGTGGATTACCGATTTCACCTTTACGTATATCAATATACACTGTAAGTCGTTGATAGTCAATAGATTATCAAATTATTTTTGTAATAAGATTTTAACAATTTTGATGGGGATTATCATTCTGCCTTGGTGCAGGAATTTCCTATGTTGCAAAGTAAGTTTGACTTTTGGGATTTATATTAAGAGAAAAGGAGTTTTGTTATGGCTAAGAAATTATGGAAGATTTGCCAAAAATGTGGCTGTGAAAAAAATGAGGATGAGGAAAAACTTTGCGATTCGTGCAAACAAAAAAGGCGAGAATATTGGAGTGATCTCAAAAAAATAGGAGGTGTCGCCGCCGCGGCATTCCTTACGATTATTGTCGGACGAAGATTTAAGAAGTAGTGGAAAAAGTTAAGGCCCCGCAAAATGCGGAGCCTTTTGCAATTCGGGGCGTTTGCGTTAGCGCAGTTTCGCGAACAATGAACGCATCTTTTCGGCGTTCTTGATGCCGGGGGCGTCTTCGATGCCGCTTGAAACGTCAATGAGTTCGGGGGTGAACTTGCCAACGAGTTCAGAGACATTTTCGGGATTGATGCCGCCGGCGAGCCAAAGTGGAATGTCACCTGCTTTTTCGCGGAGCAAGCTTTCGGGGATTTGCTTGCCTGTGCCGCCGGGAATTCCTTTGACTTTCGCATCCAACAAAATGCGCGGCTCTCCGTTCTTGCGGAGGACTTCGACTTTGTCGAAGTCTGCGGCGTCTCCGACGCGGGCCGCGCAGTAATGGGCGTATTCGTCGCTATGTTCTGCAGAGATTCCGTGGAACTGTACGGCGTCAAGCACGCCTTCGCATGCGAGCTTGATGGCGGTTTGGCCTTCGACGGAATTGGGGTCAGTAATGACACCCACAAGGAGCGGAGATCCTTCGACGCGCTGCGCTTGCTCAGGATTACTCGCTACGTCATTGCGAGCGGAGCGAAGCAATCTATGGAATTTGCGCACGAATTCTTCGGTCGTGAGGCGCTTGGTCTTGCTGAATACGAATCCGAGCAGGTCGGCGCCGAGTTCAGCGGCGAGGAGTCCGTCTTCTTCGCGAGTGATTCCGCAAATTTTGACCATGGGCACCGATTTTGCGAGACCTGCTCCTGCATTTCCTGCGGCTCCCGCAGATTCGAAGCGTTTGGCATCGCGGCGTTCGGCGTATTCCTTCCAGAACTTGCCTTGGGCGTTTTCACGTCCGCCTTCGAACGAACTTACGACTTCTTTGGCGAGAGGTGGATTCTTGGCGACGGCTTCACCGACGAGAATGCCTGTAAATCCGAGGCTGCGGGCATAAGCGGCATCGGCGCCACTGTGAATGCCCGATTCAAAAACGGCTTTGGCCGGGAGCTTGTTGCGGATAGAAGCCGGAACGAGCGGGTCCGTGTGGAACGTGGCAAGGTCGCGCGAATTGACTCCGGCGACAATCGTTTTTGCGGCTGCATCGCCGAGCGCTTCTGTGACGAGCTTGAGCTTACGCAAGTCATCCGTTTCGCGAACTTCCACGAAAGCCTGCATGTCAAAACTCTGGGCGCGCTTTGCCATTTTCACGAGCTGTTCGTCGTCCAAGATGCGTGCTATTAAAAGTACGGCATCGGCACCGCAGCGGTAAGCGATATCAATTTCGTCTTCGAATAAAAGAAAATCTTTGCGAAGCACGGCGCAGGCGTGCAAGCCTTGCTTGGTGCGTTCTTCCATGGCGTCGGCTACTGCAATTAAATCGCGGAGCGAACCTTTAAAGTAATTCATTTCGGTCAGCACCGAAATGGCTTGAGCATGTGCTTCTGCATACGTTGTTGCGAGCCCGACCGGATTCAAGTCTGGTGCGATGTCGCCCTTCGATGGCGAAGCCCTCTTGACCTCAAGGATTGCACCCGGGTTTCCCAAAAATTCCACATGACCACGACGGCGTGTGGCAGGAATTTCGATGCCAAAGTTTAGTCCAAGTCTTTCTATGTCTTCGCGGCGCTTGCGCACAATCTTTTGCAAAATATCTTCGCTCATAAATCCTCTTCGCCCAACTTTAGAAAAATTATTTCTTTTCGTAAATCTGATCGAAAATTCCACCATCCACAAAGTGCGTTTTTTGAGCTTTATCCCATCCGCCAAAATGTTCGATGGTAATCAAGTTTATGTTTTGGTTGAATTCTTTGAACTGGTCGAGAATAGCTTTGTTTGTCGGTCTGTAATGGTTCTTTGCTGCAACAATTTGACCTTCGTCGGAGTAAAGATAATTCAAGTATTCCGTGGCGAGGTTGGTGGTATTGCGTCTTTTTGCTATTTTATCTACAATGGCAACGGAAGGTTCTGCCAAAATACTTATGCTAGGTGTAACGATTTCGTATTCGTTGGGATAATCCTTAATCGAAAGGAACGCTTCGTTTTCCCAAGAAAGTAAAACGTCGCCCAGATGTTCTTCAATAAATTTATTTGTAGAACCGCGTGCGCCTGCGGACAAGTCTTGCACGTTATGGTAAAGCTTTTTGATAAATTCCTTGATTTTGGATTCATCGCCATTGTAAAGCTTTTCGGCATAAGCCCATCCTGCGAGATAGTTCCAACGTGCACCGCCCGAAGTTTTAGGGTTAGGGGTGATGATGCCGATGCTATCTTTTACGAGGTCATCCCAATCCTTGATTTTTTTAGGGTTGCCCTTGCGAACAAGGAATACAATGGTCGATGTATAGGGGGCGCTGTTGTGTGGAAATTCCTTGATCCATCCTTTGTCGATGAGACCCGCGTCTCGAACGGTGTTTACGTCGTATTCTAGGGCTAGTGTTACCACATCGGTTTCAAGTCCATTGACAACTTCTAGTGCTTGTTTGCCGGAACCCCCATGGAATTGCATAATTTTAACATCTTTGCCCGTTTTTTCTTTCCAATGTTTCATGAAAACGTGGTTGTAGTTGGAATAAAACTCTCGTGTTGGATCGTAGGAAACGTTGATGAGCGTGTTGTTTTCGATTTTTTGCTCAGAAGAACAACTCAAGAAGTTGAATGCTCCGATTAGTAAAATTGCGGCCGCGAGAGTCGTCTTGATAAAATTCTGATTCATGTGAAGTTCCCCTTTTTAACGATAATCGCGTGATGAATGTGTCCTTCTCTTTGAATGATAGTAATTTTTGTTTTTGATGTTTTGTCACAGAGATTAACCGAAGTTCCGTTGGCTGATGGCGAAGAATTTGTTCCGCCGACCGAATTCTGTGCGTTTGAAGATTTTCCGCAGGGTGTTCCGTTCAAGGTGCTTGGCGTTGTCAAGGCTGCAAAGGGAACTTATGGTGGTGCTGATTATTTGAGACCGATTATTAAAGAAAAGGTCAATGCTAAGGGCGGTAACGCCGTGGGTAACTACCATGAAGGTCAACGCTTTGGTTTCTGGCCGTGGCGTCTCGTCCGTCCGGTGGCTAGCGGTGATGCTATCACGATCTTGAATACCCGTGGCAAGTCTTGTGCCGAAATGGGTGGTTACGCTCTTTAATCCTTTTTGCTGGTTTATAAAAAACTCCCGGGCTAATGCTCGGGAGTTTTTGTATAGCTAGGAATTCTTTTACGAATTCGTTGCGACCTTGACTTCTTCGATCTTCTTGAGGACGGAGCCGTCTTCCATCGCCTTGATAGCCTTGTCGAAGCCTTCCTTGAGGCTTGCGGCCTTCTTGCTGATGTAAAGAGCTGCGCCGGCGTTCAGTGCGCAAGCGTACTTGATGCCTGGGCGGCCCTTGCCGTTCAGCACGTCGAGAGCGAGGTTGAAGTTGTCGACACCCGTACCGCCAGCGAGGTCTTCGGGGTCCACGGCCGGGACGCCGAATTCCTTCGGGTCGATGCGGTATTCGCGATACTGACCGTCTTCTAAAATTTCTGCAATGGTCGTCGGGACGCACGGAGAAATTTCATCGTAGCCGTCATCGGAGATGGCGACCATCACGCGCTTGGCGCCGAGGGACTTTGCAGCCTTGGTGAACGGTTCGAGAATCGCCTTGCTATAAACACCGAGCATGAGGTACTTGGCTTCGGCCGGGTTCGTGAGGGGGCCGAGCAAGTTCATAATCGTCTTCACGCCGAGGGCACCGCGAACCGGGCCGGCAAAGCGCATGGCGCTGTGGTAGACTGGAGCCATGAGGAATACGAAGTTCGTCTTGTCGATAACGCTTGCGGCCTTGTCCGGAGTCATGTCCAGCTTGAAGCCTGCAGCGGTGTAGAAGTCGGCAGCACCGGACTTGCTAGAGACCGCGCGGTTGCCGTGCTTTGCAATCTTGGCGCCACAGCTAGCGGCAATCAGGCCGGAGAGGGAGCTCACGTTGAAGCTACCCTTGCCGTCGCCACCGGTACCCACGATATCGGTGAGTTCGTCACCGCTATACGGGAACTTGCGCTTCTTGCTGCTCAAAACCTTGGCACAACCGGCAATTTCTTCGGTCACAGGGCCCTTGCTGGAAAGTGCAGTGAGGATAGCGGCCATCTGGCGTTCATCCATGATACCGTCGGTCAAATCTTCCATGAACATTTCAGCGGTTTCGCGGCTCAGGTCCTGGCCTGCGGTAAGCGTGTTCAAAATGCCACGCACGTCGAGCGGTTCGCGACGGTAGTTGAGGAATGCCTTGAAAAATTCATCGGCGCGGCCGCTGGCGATAGATTCCGGGTGGAATTGCACGCCTTCAATCGGCAAAGTCTTGTGGCGAATGCCCATGATGTCGCCGTCGGTAGCGCGGGCGGTCACTTCGAAATCAGAAGAAAGCGTCGATTCGTCGATGACGAGGCTATGGTAACGCGTGAAGATGTTCTTCTTGCCGATGGTGCGGAAAAGTCCCTTGCCGTCGAGGTCGATTTCTTCGGCGATGCCGTGCTTGATGAACTTGGCCTGCACAATCTTGGCGCCGAAGGCGTAACCAATGGCCTGGTGGCCGAGGCAAACGCCGAGAATCGGGAGCTTGCCGGCGAAGTGCTTGATGGCTTCCACGGAGATGCCGGCGTCTTCAGGACGGCCCGGGCCTGGGCTCACGATGAGGCGGCTCGGGTTGAGCTTTTCGATGTCGGCGATGGTGCATTCGCGGCTACGGAGCACGCGGATTTCTTCGGTGGTGATTTTTGCAATGGCCTGGTAGACATTGTAAGTAAAGGAATCGTAGTTGTCGATAATGACGATCATAATTAAACTCGGTAGTTGGTAAATGGGTTATGAGGAATGAGGTCGCTCGCAAGCTCGCTTTGAGGTCGGCTCTTCGAGCCTTTGAGGTTAATCATTTCAGAACTTCACTGGATTCTTCATGCTCCGCATTCAGAATGACATATTCTAAGTTCTAAGCTCTAAGTTCTAAGGTCTAATTCTCCCCCTCCAGCACAGCTCTCACTGCGCCCAACTTTTCGTTTGTCTCTTCGAATTCGCGTTCGGCGTTAGAGGCGGCCACAATACCGCCACCGGCCTGCAGGCTAATCGTCTTGCCTTGCTTGAGGCAGCAACGGATGGCGATGCAGAAATCGAGGTCACCGTCGGATTCAATGTAACCTACAGCGCCAGCGTAGAAGCGACGCTTGACCTTTTCCAAGCCAGAGAGAATTTCGATGGCGCTGATCTTCGGAGCACCGCTTACGGTACCGGCCGGGAAGCTGGAGCGCAACACTTCGATAGCCTTCTTGCCGTGTGCCACCTTGCCCTGCACGTCAGAGACCAAGTGGATCACGTGGCTGAACTTTTCGCATTCCATGTACTTGGTGGTTTCGACGGTGCCGGCTTCGCAAACGCGGCCGAGGTCGTTACGGGCCAAGTCTACGAGCATCAAATGTTCGGCGCGTTCCTTCGGGTCGCCCTTCAGGTTCTTCATCAATGCTTCGTCTTCGGCGTCATCCTTGCCACGGCGGCGGGTACCAGCAATCGGGTGGATGGTGGCGATGCCTTCACGCACGCGGATCAAGCTTTCTGGCGATGCGCCAATGAACTGGTGCGTACCATAATCCAAGAAGAACATGTACGGCGACGGGTTCACCGTGCGGAGGCGACGGTAAATGTCCAAGGCTTCGATATCGCTTGCAAACTGGATGCGGCGGGAAGGCACGGCTTGCACGATGTTGCCTGCGATGATGTGCTTTTGGAGTTCAGCGACCTTCTGTGTGTATTCTTCTTTGGACTTAGCAAGGTCGGTCATGGTGATGCCCTTGCTGTACTGCTTTTCGGGAGCGAGGTAGCTGAAGTCCAAGTCTGCGAGACGAGCCTTGACGCGTTCAATGGCTGCCTTCAAGTCAATCTGGTGTTCTTCGTAGTTCAATGCGAACAAGTGAAGCTTTTCGGTGAAATGGTCAAACACAATGTAAAGGTGGCCCACCAAGAATTCTGCTTCAGGGATGTTCAATTCATCTACTTGCGGGGCAAGGCGAATCGTATCGCAGCGGGCGCAGAATTCGTAACCCAGATAGCCCACGCCCGAAGACGGAATCGGGATCTGGTTAGGCGGCACCGTGTTTTCTGCAGAAATCAGCAGGAGTGCATCCAGAATATCACCTTCGCCTTCCTTGAGGAACGTGCTTTCCTTGCCATCGACGATGATGCTCACGTCCTTTTCGTTCTGGCGCAGACGGAAGCCTTCGTCCACCATCAACGTAGAATAGCGGCTGCGACCATGGTCAAAGCTAGCCGATTCGAAGATCGCCTTTGCGCTGAGCTTCTTGCCGAGCGAAAACGGGGTGTAACGTTCGCCAGGGAGTGCCACGTAGATGCTGTCTACGCGCGGTTCGTATCCGGGGCGTTGGGTGATATGGTTGGTCTTGTTAGTCATTGTTTATCCTCTTATTTTAAAACTCTTTTGCGTTTCGGTTGCGCAAAGGCTTTGTTTCCCGGAGGATTTTCACAATGTCTTGAAATGAGAAAGGCCTCCGTGAGTCCGGATGCCTTTGCTTAAAATCTTGGGTGATTTGCGACAAATGCCGGGCTCTATGTTAGAGTCCGCGCCACCAACGACGGTTCATTGTTGCTGTAGTCACAAAATTCATCATGTCACAAAAATATCAAAGAAAATTTCTTGTGGCAAGGGGTTTGTTTAAACTTTTTCAAAAAAAAAGAACATTTTGTTGTTCAATTATCATTTTATTTACGATATATTGAGTGAACGGAAAAAGGAGTATGCTTTATGAACATTGCCGTAGCGATTGTTTGTGCTGTTCTAGGAATTGCAATTGGTTTGTTGATTGGAGTTGTGTTAGCCCGTAAAGGAAGTACGGAAATTGCCGTGTTGCGCAGCCAACTCGCGTCTGAATGTGCGAAAAATGCAGAATTGAAGGAAAATGCGCAAAAACAACTTGAGGTGGCGAAGTTGGATGCCGCTCGCGCTGTAGAAATCGCAAAAAGGGATTTGGAGCGTGTGCACCAATCTTCGTTGAACGAGCAGAAAGCTCGTTTTGATGATATCTCGAAACGCTTGATTGCTGAGGCAAAAAACGCGACGGAAGAAATGCTTAAACAGCGTGAAAAACAAATTTCAGAATCGGGCCATGCAACGATGGAGCAATTGGTGAACCCGCTTAAAGAAACAATTGCCAAGATGGAAAAGACGATGAACGATACGACTCGTGCTCAGACAGAGGCCAATTCATCGCTCAAGGAAGTTCTGAAACAGTCCATCGATGCCAACGATAAAACAAAGAATGCTGCAAATGAACTTGTGCGTGCTTTTAAGCATGACAGTAAAATTCAAGGGGATTGGGGGGAGCGCGTTCTCGAAGAAGTTTTAGAATCTCTTGGCTTGGAAGAAGGTAAGCATTTTGACGTGCAGACAACGCTTCGCGATGCAAACGGTGCTTTGGTTCATGCTGATGGCTCGAATTCTCTATTGCGTCCTGATGTTATCGTGCATTTGGATCCGTACAAAGAAGTTATTGTCGATTCTAAAGTTTCGATGTCTGCATTTATGGATTATATGCAGGCCGAAAATCCCGATGAACGCAAGGTTCTTTTGAAACGGCATATTGAAAGTCTCCGTAAACATGTAAAGGAACTTTCCGAAAAGGATTATTCGCGCTATGTCAAGGCTCCCAAGAAATCAATGGATTTTGTGGTAATGTTCGTGCCTCGCGCTGCCGCTCTTTGGGCTGCCTTGGCCGAAGATCATTCGCTTTGGCGCGATGCTTTTGAAAAGAATGTCTACATTGCGGATGAACAGTCTCTTTATGCGATGCTCCGCATGGTGAAAATGACATGGCGTCAGGTGCAACAGGCCGAAAATCAGCAACGTGTTTTTGAACTCGCCAACGAAATGCTCAAGCGCGTAGGCATGTTCGTGAAAAATATGGAAGAAATCGGGACCGCGCTTGGAAAGGCTCAAGATGCTTACAGCAAGGGGATGGCAAAACTTGGCGACCGTGGACAAAGTATTGTGCTAACTTGTCGTAAATTAGAATCGCTTGGCGCAAAACAGGATCCAAAAAATCCGCTCCCTGCAGAAATCGATGGAATAGAAATGCAAACTCTCGAAGATGGAATATAAAAGAAATCCCTGCGACTGAAAAATCGCAGGGATTCTCGTCTTATATACTAATAACTAATGACCAATGTCTATTGACCAATAGTTAATCATCCAAGCAGTCGTTCATCACCTGGATAATCTTTTTCTTGTCCATGTGTTGGCCGATGAATACCAAGCGAATAATGCGGTCGCCGTACTTTTCATCCCAGACCTTCTGGAGTTGCGGGGTTTCGGCGAGGATGCGCTTTTGTTCTGCTTCGCTTTCGGCGGCGAACCAACGGCCAAAATTCTGGGCGGATGCCTGCTTGCCGGCTTGTTCGAACAAGTAGCTATCGCTGCGTTCGTCGCTAAACCAAATGAGTCCCTTCGTGCGGATGATGCTCGTCGGATAATCATCGAGGAATGCTTCGAACTTTTCGCGGTTCAGCGGACGGTGGTCTTCGAATACGAATGTGCTGATGCCGTATTCATCACCATGCGGATGATCCTTGTCGTGGTGGTGACCGCAGTGGCAAACTCCATGTTCATGGTCGCAATGGCTGTGGTCTTCATGATCATGGTCATCATCATCGTGGTGATGGTGATGTTCATGTTCATCGTGGTCATCGTCGTCATGGTCATGGTGGTGATGTTCGTGTTCGTCACCGTCATCATCGTCGTCATGATTGTCATGACCTTCTTCGTTGAGCTTGATGGCCCAAGTGCTTGATTCGGCGACCTTGTTGAAGTCAAACTGCTTCGTGTCGAGAATGTCCTTCATTTCGACCTTGCCGTAGTTTGTTTCGATCATCTTGGCGGTCGGCTGCAATGCCTTGACCACGGCCTTTACATGTTCCAAATCGTGCTTGCTCAAAGCATCGACTTTGTTCAAAATAATCGTGTTGCAGAATTCAATCTGCTGGATAAGCAGGTTTGCAATATCTTCTTCTTCGAGGTCTTCGTCGAGGAGCTTTTCACCACCAGCGAATTCGTCGGCAAGGCGCAACACGTCCACAACGGCGACAATATTGTCCAAATGGCAGGGGAGGGGTGTGCCATTCTTGCTTCTGAGCTGGCTTCCGGCAAAGCTGATTGTCTGTGCAATAGGAATGGGTTCGCAAATGCCGCTAGCTTCGATGAGGATGTAGTCGAACTTGCCCATTTCCAAAAGTTCGGCTATTTGTTCAATCAAGTCGGTCTTGAGCGAACAGCAAATGCAACCGTTCGAAAGCGGAACGACCTTGCCCGAATCTTCCTTGGTGATATTTCCACCCTTTTCGATTAAAGTCTGGTCGATATTCACTTCGCCAATGTCGTTCACGATGACGGCGACGTGATAACCTTGCTGGTTGTTGAGAACGTAGTTGAGGAGAGTGGTTTTGCCGGCTCCCAGGTAACCGGTGAGTAGCGTTATAGGTACTGATTTCATGCGCGTAAATTTACTAAAATATGGCGATTTAGGCAATCAAGCAGAGTGATTGGTATTTTTGAATGGAAAAAACTGTGTGATATGGGTAACAAAAATCAAGAATGTTTTAATTTGGGCTGCTAAATATCTTGCCGACATCTTAAAACTTTAATACTTTTGGCTCTAGGGATTGAAGCGAGGGCTTTTGAGCCGAGTTTTATTCCGAAACGAACTGTTTTGATTGCCGCCCTTCCTTGAGGGTGGGAGATTGTAGCTTCGCTATGCTAAATCTTTAAACCGGAATAGTTCTGGGCGCTCGTTGTGGGGCGCCTTTCTTTTATCCTATTAATCCTGTGCTAGAAACAGTATCTTAAATATTTAGCGAAAGCTGGTCTTCTTTTGCGGCGGGTGCTTGTGCATCCGTTTTTTCGTTGATAGCATCACCGGTTGGTGAGGTGGTTGATGAGCCCGTAGAATCAGCCGAATTATTATCGGATGCAGAGTCGGCGTTTGCAATTTGCGCGACAAGCCATGCTTCGTCGTGTACGGGGATTCCGAGCTCGTTTGCCTTGGTGAGCTTGGAGCCTGCTGCTTCACCGGCAAGCACCCAGCTTGTCTTTTTGCTCACGGAACCGCTGACTTTGCCTCCATTTTCTTCAATGAGTTTGCGGGCTTCGTCGCGGTCCATGTTCGGGAGCGTTCCTGTGATGACTGCGGTTTGTCCTTGGAATAGAGTCTTTACGATTCCCTTGAATTCTGTCGGGAGGCCGAGTGCGACAAGTTCATCGATTTCGTTTGTGTAGAGCGGCGTGTGGAAAAATTCGTAGACGGACTTGCCGATGCGTTCGCCGACGTCGGTCACGTTTTGCAGTTCTTCGACGGTCGCTGTGCGGATTTTTTCGAGCGTGCGGAAGTGCTTCGCGATGTTTCTGGCGCTGGTTCGGCCGACAAAGCGGATGCCGAGCCCGTGCAGCAAGTTTTCAAGGCTCTTTTGCTTGGATGCGGCGATGGCGTCGTAGACGTTTTTCGCGCTCTTCTTTGCCATGCGTTCTTGCGATTCCAAGTCTTCAAGCGTAAGGCGGTACAGGTCTGGAATGCGCTTGATTTTGCCTGTTGCAAGGAGACTTGCAATGAGGGCGGGGCCTAGGTTTTCAATGTTCATTGCTTCACGGCTTACGAAATGTTCGAAAAGGCATTGAACTTGCGCTTTACAATGTAAGTTTTCACAACGGAGGATAACTTCGCCATCGATGTGGGTGAGCGGTTCTCCACATTCTGGGCATTTGTCCGGAGCAGTGACGGGTTGGGCCCCGTCGGGGCGGAGCTCTCGCTTAACATCGGTAATCTTCGGGATGATTTCGCCACCCTTCTCTACGCCGACGGTGTCGCCGTAGTGCAAGTCGAGTCTTGCCACTTCGTCGAAGTTGTGGAGGGTGGCGCGCTTGACGGTCGTGCCTGCGAGTCGCACCGGTGCGAGGTTTGCGACAGGCGTCACGGCACCCGTGCGACCCACCTGAAATTCTACAGATAAAAGGGGCGTGTAGGCGCGCTCGGCCTTGAACTTGTACGCGATGGCCCAGCGCGGGCTCTTGCTTGTGCTGCCGAGTTCGCGCTGCATGGCAAGGTCGTTGAGCTTCACGACCATGCCATCGATGTCGAACGGGAGGCTGTCGCGGCTGGCTCCAATCTTCTCGGAAATCGCCATGATTTCATCGACCGTATTGGCGGTCCAGTAATCGTTCGTGTGGAATCCGAGGCGCTTGAGCTGCTTCAAGTTTTCTTCGTGCGTCGCGTTATTGCTCTGCGGAATGTGGTAGGCAAAGAAACGCATCGGGCGCGTCTTGCATTCGGCCACGCTCTTGAGCTTGAGCGAGCCCGAAACCGTGTTGCGGCAATTCTGGAACGTCTTTTTGTTTTCCATGATGAACTGCTCGTTCAAGCGTTCGAACGCTTCGCGTTCCATGTAGACTTCGCCGCGGACTTCGAACGTTCCTTGCGGGATTTCGGACGGATCAATCTTCAGTTTCTTGGCGTCAAAAAATTCTGGAATGTCCTTGATTGTGAGTGCGTTGTTCGTGACGTCGTCACCTTGCGCACCATCGCCGCGCGTTGCGGCCTGCTTCAAACGGCCATTCTCGTAGACCAGTGAAAGTGAAACTCCATCAATCTTCCGCTCGCAAATCCACTTGTGAGCTTTGAGGTGTGGGGTGTGAGCTCGGTCGCCGCTGGCTCCCTTTGAGCTTGCCGAACCACTTTCGTCTTTGACGCCTTCGGCGTCCGGTGCTACGGCTCGGTCATACTGACCAGCGAGCTTGTCGGTGCGACTCTCGCCTTGCGCCTCTGTCGTCTTTGGACTATCGCTTCGCTCTAGTCCCAACCATTCGGCTCGGTTATGCCCAACTTCGTTGGTCGCGTCGCTCGCCTTGTATGGTTGTCGTCTCTCGTCTAAAGAATTTATCCCTTCTTCCGCAGCCTGCACGAACTCGCGCATTTCTTCTTCGCTATAGACGTTTGCGATGCTGAGCATCGGCACCGCGTGCGCGACTTTCGCAAAATCATTCGTGAGGTCGCTACCGACTCTCTGTGTGAGAGATTCCTTGCC
>Ga0265300_10002060_pt1 | contig 17856 bp, 13 predicted proteins | sample AusTroGonzalo_MG_FD_193482 | JGI IMG/M metagenome (GOLD analysis project Ga0265300, IMG submission 193482) | Bovine rumen microbial communities from tropical cattle in Woodstock, Queensland, Australia - Gonzalo_03 | ecosystem: Host-associated > Mammals > Digestive system > Stomach > Rumen ...
AAGCAAGCATGCCGAAAGCAAGGGCAAAACGTTGAATGCCGAAAGAAGCACCATGGCGACCATGATGATTGCGGCGATGGCGGTCTTTTTGTTCGTCTTTTTACCGGCCGCGTTGTCGAGGATGCCTTCCAGATGTTCGTTTGTCAAGTGAAGGTTGTTGCAAATCCATTGGAGCTGATGGGGTTTCCCGGATACAATAATATGATCGGCACCCATGATGATGGTGTCGGGGGTAGCGACTTCGACTTCGTTATCAAAACGGCGGACGGCAAGAATTGATTTCTTGTCTTTTTCGAATCCCTGCGGGTTGCTGTCGTAAATTTCCTGCAAGGTCATGCCGATAAAGTTGTGCTTGGAGGGCACGCTGAGTTCAAGCGTCAGGTCGTCATCTTCGACGCCGCTGAGGGGCGATTTGCGTTCGGGGAGCAACTTTTGCATGGCGAGGATGGACAAAACTCCAATCGTCAGGCAGAACAATCCGCAAAGCGTGATGGAAAAAATGCCGAGTTGCGTGCCGGTGGTGTCGGCATAAAGGCCAGAAATGATGATGTTCGGCGGTGTACCGATCAATGTGCAAATGCCACCCATTCCGGAGGCGTAACTTAGCGGGATCAAAAGCTTGGACGGCGAAATGCCGAGTTTTTTGGACCAAATCTTGACGATGTCGATGAACAAGGCGACGATGGTCGTGTTGGTGAGGAGCGAACTCAATATGGCGACGGGGAACATGAGGTGCGCGATGGCTCCCGTTAATGTTTTGGGGGTGCCCATCAGGTGCTTCACGATCCAGTTCAAAACGCCAGTGTGGCTAAGGCCTGCGATGACCGCGAACAGAACGCCGATAACAAGGACGGATGATGACGAAAATCCGCCAAATGCGCCCTTGATATCGACGACTCCGCTAATGTACAGGGTTGCCATTGCTGCAAGAAAAATGATGTCGGTGCGCAACTTCGAGAATATCATTGCCGCAAAAAGGGCGATGATAACGAGAATGGTAAACCACGCATTCCCCGAAAGACCGAACCACTCAAATGCAAGTAAGCCCTGTAACATTAAATTTCTCCTTCTGAAACGTTAATGTATAATAAAAATGTAAGAATGTTCAAAAATTCTTATTTCAATTTGGAATTACCCCTCAAAAATGATGAAAATTAGGGAAAAAAGGCGAAAGATGGCCTTTTATCCCCTCGCTCTGGCGATGTTCTTGATGATTTTGACGACGGTTTCCATGCCTTCGACGGTCACGTGTTCGAAGGGGCCGTGGTAGCCGTAGCCGCCTGTGCCGAGATTCGGGCAGGGGAGTCCCATGAAGCTGAGCTTGGCGCCGTCGGTTCCGCCACGGACGGGTTCGCTCACGGGGTCGACGCCAGCGCTGATGATGGCGTTGCGGGCGCGTTCGAGAACTTCGGGCGATTCTTCGATGACTTGCAGCATGTTGCTGTAGGAGTGCTTGAGTTCGAGTTCGACGACGTTGCCGCCGGAACGTTCCTTTTCGCTTTCGGCAAACGGTACTCCGCCAAACTTTTCGTTGAACTTTTGGGCGATTTCGCACAGGTAGTTCTGGCGTTCTTCAAAACGGGTCTGGTCGTGGTCGCGGACGATGTATTCGAGGGTCGCTTCGGTCACGTCGCCGTGGATGTCGGTCAGGTGGTAGAAGCCTTCGCGGCCTTCGGTGGTGGCGGGTGTTTCGTTTGCGGGGAGGGCCATTGCGATTTCGGCGGCGATGAGGCTTGCGTTTTTCATGATGCCCTTGGCTTCGCCGGGGTGGACACCTTTGCCGTGGATTTTGAACTTGGCGCTTGCGGCGTTGAAGTTTTCGTAGGCGATGTCGCCTTCGTAACCGCCGTCGACGGTGTAGGCGTATTTGGCCTTGAAGTAGTCGAGGTCTACGAGGTCTGCGCCGCGGCCGATTTCTTCGTCGGGGGTAAAGCAGACCCAGATGTCGCCGTGTCCGGAGAGGTTCTCGTAGCCGCGGCTTTCGGCGTGGCGGTCGGATTCGATGAGTTCTTCCATGGCGGTCATGATTTCGGCGATGCCGGCCTTGTCGTCGGCGCCGAGGAGCGTCGTGCCGTCGGTCGTGATGAGCGTGCGGCCTTTAAGCCATTTGAGCGTCGGGAAGTCCTCGACCTTCAAGGTGGCGCTGGAGCCCTTGAGCAGAACGTCTTCGCCGTCGTAGTCTTCGATGATTTGCGGCTTGGGGTTCACGCCCGAAAAGTCCGGTGACGTGTCCATGTGGCTGATGAACCCGATCGGGGTGTCGTTTTCGCGGCCTGCGGTAGCGGGGAGGAGCCCGTAAACGTAGCAGTGCTCGTCAATCTTGACCTGCGAGAGCCCGATGCGTTCCAGTTCTTCGGCCAAGTAATTCCCTAGGTCAAATTGCTGTTTGGTGCTCGGGCAGCTTCCGCTATTTTCGTCGGAAGTGGTGGTGAAGCTCACGTACTTTAAAAAGCGATCTTGGACTTTCATGTTTGGCCTGCAAAATTTATTTGTACCCGTATATAAAATTAATCTTTTTTATAAAGGCTAATGGTTTTTAGCCTAGATTTTTACGCATATTGAAAAAATTCTATTTTTTAGGTAACACTTTTGACCTCCATTGGTGTTTTATAAGAGTGAAAAGCCTAGAAACCTTAAAAAAAGCAGGATTTGCGAAGATTTACGAGACGTATGCGCCTATGGTCTATAGACGTTGCGTGCAGCTCCTTCGCGATTCTTCGGAAGCAAGCGACTTGATGCAAGATGTTTTTGTGCGGATTTATTCTGCATCGGACCGTCTTGACATGCAGTCCCCGAGCAGTCTTTTGTGGAATACGGCGACGCGACTTTGCCTGAACCGCATCCGCGACAAGCATCGTCATGGTCTTGATGTAGATACTTCGAGTCTGCTCTTGAACATTGCGTGTGCCGATGACGAACAGACCGACTACGAGACGAAAAATGTTCTCGCCCGATTGTTCTCCAAGGAACCGGAATCCAGCCGCACGATTGCCGTGCTGCATTACGTGGACGGGATGACTCTCGAAGAGACTGCGCAAGAAGTCGGACTCTCGGTAAGCGGAGTGCGCAAGCGTTTGCGAGGCTTACAGGCGAAAGTTAAAAATCTGGAGGTAAAGTGATGATCCCCGATTGGAAAATTGAAAGGTTCTTGACCGGTGACTTGCCGGAAGAAGAAATGAAAAAAATTCAGAACCTTGAAGCGACAGACGAAATCTTTGCCCAGCGTATCAAGATGCTCCGCGAAGATAATAGGGCGATTTTGAATAAGTTGCCGTTCGAAACGCTTTCTGAAAAAATGGAAAGAGCGAGAATCGGTTCGAATCAAAAGACGCTCGACTTTAGCTTGGTAAAGCTTGCCTCGGCGGCGGTACTTGTGCTTGCCGTGGCGCTTGTGGCCCTGATTTCGCAACGCGAAACTGTTGTGGCCGGGACCGATGTTGCTCAGGCTAACGGTGGCGCGCCTGCTCAGGTCGCTCTCGTCGAAACGCAGTCGGATACGCGCATCAAGGGAATGGAAGCCCGCATGGAAGTCTGGAAAAAGACTCTGGCCGGGATCGTGCAGATGAATAATTTGGACGAAGCCCGCGAAGGGGACGAAATCCAGTTGCGCTACGCGGTGCCCGAGAAGTGCTTTGGAATCCTCTTTAGCATGGATGGCAATGGCGCCCTGACGCTCCACATGGGCGATGGCGAAAAGGCTGTTGAACTTGCTCCGGGCAAGATGAACTCGCTCCCGTTTGCCTACAAGCTCGATGATGCTCCGCATTTTGAAAAGTTCTTCTTGGTCACGTCTCAAAAGGAATTTGCGGTGGATGAGAAGGACATCGACAAGTTGCTCAAGAGAAACGATGTGAAAGTGATTGGTTTTACGCTTAAGAAGGTGGGGAAATAATGTTTTTCTGTTCGAATAAAACTTTTGGATTTTTATCGGTGATGTCTTTCGGGATTGTTCTGGTGCTCATGCTTTTGGCTGGCAATGCCAATGCTGCTAGCACGACAGAATCGGCTCGAATCAACCGTTATGTGGTCGCGGTAAGTGCAAACAATGGTGGTACAGGCCGTCCGATGTTGCGCTATGCCGAAAGTGATGCCCGTTCTTTTGCCAAGGTGCTCAAGGAAATGGGTGGCGTGGCTCCGCAGAATGTGATTCTGGTGAGGGAACCGTCCGTGGAGGCTTTGCAGAAGGAACTTTCCAAGCTGGATGCGAAGATTTCGCAGGACAAGAGTGCAAACGGCCGTGACGAAGTGCTCGTTTATTACAGCGGTCATGCCGACGAAAAGGGACTCCGTCTTGGCGAAGAAACTTATGCGTGGAAGGAATTGCGTGACCGTATCGACGCGCTTTCGGCTGACGTGAAGATTGCCGTGATTGACGCTTGCGGTTCCGGTGCGATTACCCGCGTGAAGGGCGGTAAGGCGGTGCCTGCGTTCATGGTGGACCAGAGCAGCGACATGAAGGGATATGCATTCATCACGAGTAGCACTCAGGATGAATCGAGCCAGGAAAGCGATAAGCTCAAGGGATCGTTCTTTACGCATTCGCTTGTGAGCGGTTTGCGTGGTGCGGGCGACTTGAGCAGCGATGGCCGCGTGACGCTTTCTGAAGCTTACCAGTTTGCTTTTAATGAAACGCTCCAGAAAACGGAAACGACGCTCGGTGGCGCTCAGCATCCGAGCCGCGATATGAATCTTGCGGGAACGGGTGACGTGGTGATGACGGACTTGCGTGCGACCGGCGCTGGACTTGATTTGGATGAAGGTGTATATGGACGTCTTTACATCCGAGATGCCGATGGTGAACTGGTGGCAGAACTCAATAAAAAGCGCGGTCGTGCGATAAGTCTTGGCCTCCCGGCGGGGCAGTACACGTTGAACCTCCAGCATGACGTGGACTACATGGGCGCTTCTGTGATTCTCGCGAATGGCAAGCGCGAAAAGATTACGCAAGGTAGCTTTAAGAGCGTACTTGCGGAACAGACGGTGCTTCGTGGCGAAATTGGCGGCAAGAGGGAATGCCTAGATGATTCGGTTGCTTGCTCCTTGGATTCTCTGGATCGCAGTGGAAAGTTCCGCACGACGTTCAACTTTGTCGATACCGATGACAAACCGCGTAAGGGCTTGCAGTTGGGCTTGTTTGTCGCACGCACTCAAGACTATATGTTAGGTTCTCAGGTGAGTTTGTTGGCGAACGTTGCGCATAAAGAAATGCACGGATTGCAAGTGTCTTCTGTCGCAAACATTGCTAAAGAGCGTTTTGAAGGTGCGCAGATTTCTTCTGTGGTGAACTACGCCGGTTCCTTTGATGGCGCACAGCTCAACTCCACGTTGAACATTTCGAAGGACAAGTCCTCGGGTTTGCAGATTGCACCGTTGAACATAGCCTTGGATACGCTTGACGGTTTACAGGTTGGTGCTGGCGTGAACGTCGCTTACGCTACGAATTTGCAAGTGATTGCCGGTATCAACGTTGCTTCAGAAGCTAATGTTCAGGTGGCTGCGGGCGTGAACGTGGTAAGGAAAAATGATGTTCAGGTAGTGGCCGGTGTAAACGTTGCGGGCGAAAACGACAAACTCCAAGTGGGTGTAATCAACGTGGCGGGAACTGAAAAGGGTCGCCAGTGGGGTATCATCAACTTCTGTGCGGAATGTGAAAAGTCTCCGGTGGGTATCGTCAATATCGTCGGTAACGGTGTGTGGAGCTTGACGCCATACATCAACGAAATGGGCGCTCTTGGCGGATCGCTTCACTTGGGAACGGCTTACTTCTACACGAACATTGAATGGGCGGCGTTCTTCAAGAAAGGCCACATCTTTAAGGAGTTCGAAAAGTTCTATGAACACGGTGTGGGTATCGGTACCCAGTTCGGAAAGTACGGAAGCCACTTTGAACTGGAATACACTTTCTTCAACGTCTACGATAAATTTTGCGCGGATGAAGACGATTGGAAGTCTGGATACCATCATCGTGGACGTATAGGCTATGTGTCTCAGCTGTTCCCGGGATTTGGCCTTGCTGTTGGCGGTACGCTGAACTTTACGAGCGTTGGCTACTTGAACAAACTGTTGCTGAAGCCGATGGCCGATTACCACGATGACTTTGGCTCTAAAAAGCACAGAACGCGCTGGTGGCCGGGATTCTACGCCGGACTTACTCTCGGAAGATTCTAGTGGTTCGACAGGCTCACCAACCGGAGGATGGTCACTGAGCTTGCCGAAGTGCGCCGACTTTGTATCATCCCCGACTTGTTCCCGAATTTTGCTGTCACCCCGGTCCTGTGCCGGGGTCACCTTTATCTTTTTAAAAAATTTATTTTTAGGATTATTTGGTAACACTTTTGACGCCTTCAGGTGTTCCATTGGGGAAAGGATTTGAAATTGTAATGAATTTTATGTTGAAAATAGTGGTTTTTGTCTCGATGGTGGTGGCTTTTGCTGCGGCGCGAGAAAGTATTGTTTTTAATGGCGTTGTTCAAGACGATTCTTTTGCGGCTGGCGAAAAGCTGAACGTCGAAATTCTTGAAACGGGCGAGGCGCTGCAGACGACTGTCGGGGCGCCTTTTAGCGTTGTCTTGCCGGAAGATACGCTTTGGAACGTGTGCGTCACGAATTCCGATACGGCAGGTGCCGAAAAAGAAAAATGCTATGAACTGCTTTACCTCGGGAACGATAGTACGTTCAGCATGACGCTTGGCGAAAAGTTCGCTGAGCCTGCCGAAGCGATTGCAGCTGATAGTGTCGCCCAAAGCAGAAAGAATGCGTCCGACAGTGTCGTTCATAGCGGAATGGGAGCGTCCGACAGTGTCATCCTGAGCGGAGCGCAAGCGGAGTCGAAGGATCTCCAGAAAGACTCTGCGAAACAAGATGAAAATGTCGAGGCTCTCCTTGCTGCCGGTAGCTCAAATTCGAAGGTGACCGAACTCAAGAAAGTCGTGGTGCAGCTCCGCCGTCGCCCCAAGCGCAAGCCGGGCGAATCCGTGGTGAGCGCAAAGTCCATCAAGCGCATGCCGGGTCTTGCCGAAGCAGATGTCATCAAGAGCATCCAGGCGCTCCCGGGCGTTGTCGCGAGTTCCGATTTCAGTTCCAAGATTTACGTGCGTGGCGGTGCTGCCGACCAGAACTTGTTCCTGTTCGACAATGCGGTTGTCTATTCTCCGGTGCATTTCTTCGGGCTTTTCAGCACGTTCCTTGTCGAAGGTATTGATGACGTGCAGTTCTACAAGAGCGGATTCCCGGCGCAATACGGTAACCGCTTGAGTTCCGTGCTCAAGATGGACGGTCGTGCCGGTGGTCAAGATTCCGTGGAAGAATGGTTCAGCAAGTCGAGCATCAAGATCAGTACATTTGCGGCACAGCTCCATACCGAAGGCCATAAGGGACCGGCCCGTTGGGTGCTTGCAGGGCGTACGACTTACATTGGCTATGTCCTTGATTTGTGCAATGCGATTGGGCTTTTGGATTTGGACCTGGATTACGAATTTACGGACTTGCAGGGAACCTTCATGTACGACTTTTCTAAAGATACGCGCATGAAACTCAGCTTCTACATTGGCAAGGACCGCTTGGAATTTGACCCGCTTTACATGGACTGGGGAAATATCGCCATCCCGCTTGGATTCTACCACCGCATCAATGGCAACTGGGACTACAATGCGACTCTCGCTTACAGCAAGTTCTACCAGACGATGAAAATTAGCGATCTCATGTCGATTGAAATGCTCCTTTACTCGTTTGCCGGTAAGCAGTGGCTCAACTATCGCGGTATTGATAACCATACGATTACTTTGGGCTACGAATTGGAATACGATTATGAACGGTATCAAGAATCGATGGCGTCAATCTCGGTAGCGGATATCGAAAAGCCGTTCCATCATGTGGCCTATGTACAAGATGCCTGGAAAATTTCTCCGGATTACTTGTTGCAATACGGCTTGCGATTCAATTACCAGACGGCTGCAAAGCATTTTGGCGTAGAACCGCGAGTTTCGTTGAATATCAATCTCGACGATACGAAGTCGTTGGAACTTTATGGCGGTTATTACTTGCAGTATATGAACTCGATTGTGTACACCGACCAGGAAACACTCAACGAATTTTATTACCCGGCAACAACAACGACGGATGGCAAGCATATCAAACCGGCTTCTTCGTGGCTGTTTGCGGCAGAGTATAGTCAGCGTGACCTCTTTGACGGTTACGATTTTACAGCTGGAGTTTATTACAAGACTCAGAACAACTTGAATACTTTTGCCATGAAAACGGATAGCAGCAGTGAGTCGAGCTCTGACGAATTGGTGCTTGCCGATAATTTTGGAACGGCAGATGGATACTCCTTCGGTTATGAACTTTCGCTTCGCAAAGATAAGGGCTGGTGGTTCGGTGGAATCAACTGGAGCCAAAGTATCAGCGTTGCTCGCTCCAATGACGGAACCAAGCCGTATTATCCGAGTTGGCATCAACCGTATGCGTTAAAGATGGATTTGGGCATCAACTGGAAAGGCGGCGATGACGCTCTTTGGAAGCATAAGAAAAAAGGTCGTTACTTGCGATCTTCCTTGGCGCTCAAGTATTCGTCGGGCATGCCGATTAGCGAATATAAGGGATATTACTTGCAACAGGAACTCGGAACGCAAAAGTATTCAGATGATATTGTGGTGCTTCCGGGAAGCCGCAATGCGGGCCGCCAGACGGACTATTTCAGAATTGACTTGAAGGCGATTGACATGGGTCGCGAAGGCAAGTGGAACTTTAGCTGGACCATTATCAACCTGACGAACCACGAAAACATGTTCTTTACTTTCTACGACACTCGCAAGAACCCACCGAAGAAAACAGAAATTACTCAGTTCCCCTTTTTACCGATTATGTTGAATTATGAATACTATTTCTAGATACCTCTCGTCTTTCGTATGGATTCTCTCGTCTTTTATCCTCACGGCTTGCGATTTCCATGGGCCGTGGGAATACTATCCCGAAGAACGCGATGTCTATACGGGCATTTATACGTATGGCTATATCCTTGCTGATGGCGAAGCGAATGTCTGCTTTTCAAAAGTGTACGAATTGGATGAATCTTCATCACAAGACTTCGCTTTCTATGACAGTGCTGATGTGACGATTAGCGGCTTGTTCCGCAAAAATAGTCAGGAAACGATAGAAACGAACGCTCAACTTTATACTTACAAACCGAACTGTTTCCGCTATAACTTTTCTAATGGAATCGTAGGTGAATCTTATACACTGAAAGCCTTTTTTAGATGGGACAGTGCAGGCCATATCGTAAACTCCATTTACAAAGCCGTGGCAACGATTCCGAATAAGATAAAAGTCAAAGGGCTGAATGCTCCACAGCAAGATGGTTCCTACAAGTGGATTGAAAATCCTTGGAACGATACTACAAGAAAATTTTACCCTGTTCCAGATTTTACGGTAACCTTTTTGGAATATCCGATGGATATGCAATTTGTAAAGGTGGCCCTTGATTACGATCGCTCGGTTCGTGGAGTTCTCTCTATTATGAATTATAACATAAAGAATGGAGAATCACAAAATACGACGATGAACCAGATGTTCAAGGGAATGACCGATGCCGACGAAAAGGGGTATAGGGGAATCTCTATGCACGATCCTTTGGAAGAACAGCAAAATCTTGGATTCTCGTCTAACCGTAATGTAGCCGGAAATAAATCTTTGGATACGCTTTATCTGATGAACATGATGCTTCCTTTGGGAGAGTTTTCTGTAGATCTTTATTCGACGGATGACGCGTACATTGATTATATGGAAAAAGTCAAGCAGTCGGTTACGGATTCTCGATTTGTCCCGGAATCGAATATTGAAAATGGAATGGGCGTGTTTAGTGGAATGGCTAAAACGACGATTACGATTGATGTCGATGGTGATGGTGTTGGCTTTTCGCATATTGGCTGGCGAAATTGTACCGATACAAAAGGTGATAATAATGATAGCTGGGATTCTCGTGCGTGTAGGCTTTATCAAGACTTGGCTTGTTCGGGCGAGGGCAGTAATTTGATTGAAGAATATGGAAATTATTGGAACGCCAGTGATAAGGTCTTGATTGATGCGAACAAAGATGTTGCAGAGATTTATCGGGATACTGTTTATAACAGAAGTGTAAAGGCTTGCTATGCCTCTAATGTAAAGGCGGCGATGATGCTCGATACGACCAAATGGTCGCTGTTCTTGCCGGATACGATAAATGCCGTGGATAAGGCGAATGCGTACGCTGATGGCTTAAAACGCTACTGCGTGGCCAGCAATTTCAAAAGCAATAAGATTGCTGATTGCTCTACGCTGGAAAAGGACTGCTTGGAAGATCCTGAAAGAAATTATTGCAAGGACTATTTATGGCTTTGGTGTGCTGATCGTGGCTGGAATATGGATTATGAACAATGCAAGTCGGCGTTCGTGAGCCGTTATTATCTTCAAAATTTGAAATCTAGTGTTTTAAAACGCGAAGTCGAGTCCATCTGTCGCCATCGTTTGATGGATATTGCGGCTTGCGGAAATTGGTGTAAGGCTGTTGATGGAAAAACGGAGTGCCAATAAAATTATTGAAAATCTTCTAATCTGGTGACACTTTTGGCAAGTTCAAGTGTTTTAATAATGTAATTTGAATATCTAACCTATTGTGGAAAGTTATGAATAAATTGAAAATATGGTCTTTTGTGCTGATGCTCCTGGTGTCTTCGGGAATCGCCTTCGCGGATTACGAGTCCGAAATTCGCGACTTGAAGGTGCAAAAGGAAAAGCTGAATTCCGAGATCCAAAGTCTGAATGCTAAGATTTCGGCGACAGATTCGATGCTCCGTGCGGATGTTTCGCGCCATAAGATGCTTGAACAGCGCTATAAGGCGGATTCGGACCGTCGCGTTGCAGAAATCGACAGCCTGAATGAAAAAATCCGTAAGGTAGCCGCAAGCCTCCAGCAGGAACGCAACAAGCAGGCACGTGCAAAGAACCGCAGTGAAAATGTGGCTGCCAAGCGCCGCGCCTTGCGTTTGGAACTTGCAAAAATCAGCAAAAAGCTGGAATCGCAAATCGCACAGACGCTCCCGTGGGAACGCGAAAGCAGACTCGATCGCGCTAAGTCGCTCACCCGCGAAATCGAAAGCGGCAACGCCTCCGAAGAAGAAGCTTTTTCTCGCCTCAAGTCGTTGCTGAATGAAGAAATCAAGTTCGGTGATGAAGTCGCGATTATCAATAGCCCTTTGACCCGCAAGGATGGCGAAATCGTGAACGCATCGATCCTCCGCATTGGCAACCAGTGGATGGTCTATGTGGACGAAAACGGTGCGCAGTATGGCCGCCTCGAACGCAAGATTGAAAGTGGTAATGTTGTGTACGAATGGAATGAAAATTTGAATCTGGAGGAACGCGCTGCGGTAAAGCTTGCCATCGATGTGAAGCAAGCGAAAAAGCCGCCTCAGATTGTGAATTTGCCAGTCAGCCTTTCTGTCGTGGGAGGTAATGAAAGATGAGAGATTATAGACGAGAGACTAGAGACGAGAGAGAATGTGTCATCCTGAGCGAAGTCGAAGGATCTCAAAATGGAATGTCATCCTGGAGCGCAGCGATAGGATCCAGTGAAGCTATGCTGAATGAAGTCATTCTCGGAGCGAAGCGGAGGGAATCCATGCGTTTAGCAATGCTTGTCTCCATCGTCTTGCTGTTCGCTTCTTCTGCTTTTGCATGGCCGTGGTCGAGCGACAAGAAAAATGCCGAAGACGAAGCCCGCATCAAGGATTCCTTGTTGCAAGTCGAAGTTCGCAACTTGCAGCGTGAAGTCGAAACGCTTACCCGCATCCGTATGCAAAAAGCGGATTCTCTTGAAAAGCTCGATGCCAAGCACTGGAGCAACCGCTATGCCGAATCGCAGATGACGGAAGAACACCAGAACAAAACGCGCGAACTCGATGGCCGCTATTCCAAGCTTTCGACGGATCTTGGCCGCATCACCGAAGAAGCGATGTCGAGCAAGAACGTCACCGAAGAAGCCGAAGAAAAATCCAAGGGCGAAGAAATCGCTTTTGACGCTCTCAATACGCAGGTGAAACTTTCGATTGAAAAGACGCTTGGCGATGTCGCAGGCGATTATCCGGTCGGAATGAACGCACGCTTGTTGCGCCTAAAACAGGCGAACATTGAAGCCGAAAAGAAGGTGCCGAACACAATTGCTGCGGTACAGGGCTTTATGGACGATTTGCTGAAGCGTCATGAAGTCACTTATACGCAATTCTACGGCAATGAAGTTTCGCAGGTGGGCTCCCGCCCGGATGTGAACGTGACCCGCATGCGCTTGGGAACGGTGTTCCTCGGCGAAGTCGCAAATGACAATGGCGATGTGCAGGCACTCATGCGTTCGGGCGCATTGCAAGGAAAGATTTTTGAATGGAATGCTGGCTTGCCGACTGAAATGACAACGAACATCAAGCAGGCTGTAAAGCAGGCGGGCTCTGCTCCGGCGGCAAATGGCGTTGTTTCGATTCCCCTGGATGTGTTGCAGAACAAGGCCATCAAGAATTCGATTTCTGATGTCAAGGAACTCACTTGGACGGAACAGTTCCATGCGTTCTTCAAGAAGGGCGGCATCGTGATGTACCCGCTTATGCTTGTGGCGATCATTGCGCTCCTCCTGTTCCTTGAACGCTTCGTGATGCTTTCTTATCGTGGTCATCTCGGTCGTCGTTTTACCAAGACGATGGATGCGCTCGTTGCCGAGAAAAAGTACGATGAAGCCGCAAGCCTTTGCCTCAAAAAGGATACGAGCCTTTCGATGGTGCTTTTTGCGGTACTCAACAAGGTGAACGATACGCGTGAAAATGCGGAACGCTCCCTGCAAGAAGCTTTGCTCCGTGAACAGCCGAAACTCGAACGCCGCATGGGCCTTCTGGCTGCAATGGGAACGATCGCTCCGCTGTTGGGCTTGCTGGGTACGGTGACGGGTATCATTACGCTCTTTACCGTGATTACCGAAGTCGGAACAAACGATGCTCGCGTACTTGCGGGCGGTATTTCCGAAGCGCTTGTCACGACTGAAACCGGTTTGATTATCGCTATCCCCGTGATGATTTTGCATGGCCTGTTGAGCGAAAAAATTGAAAAGATTACCAGCGAACTCTATGTGCAAAGCACCTCGCTTATGAATAAAGTCTTCGGGAAGGAAAAAGTTGACTGATTTTCATTACATATTCATAGAATCCTTGCGGAACACGTACGAGGCGGGTGGGGTGGTGATGCTCCCCATTCTCTTGGCGGGTGTTATCGGGTTCTACTTCCTGTTTGCGAGCTGGTTGCGCATCGGTAGCGACTTTTTCCGAAAGGATATTACTAGAGTCGTAAGGCGTATGCAAAGCGATTTGAACGGTGAAAAAACTGCTGCAGGAAATGAGTCTATCGCTGACGAACAGCGTGTTCAGGCAACGCTGACGAGACTCCGCAAACGCGGTGGATTCCTTTCGAGAGAACTTTCGTACGCGATTGATGTGGCACAGAAAAACTATGACGAGTTCCGCGACTACATGCAAGTGCGTATGATGAAAAGTGTGCGTTACATGGAACAAGGAAATCACATTGTTTCTGTGATGGCGGCTGCCGCTCCGCTCTTGGGATTGCTCGGAACGGTGACGGGAATGGTTTCGACTTTTGAAGTGATTACGCTATACGGTAACCAGAATCCCGTGCTGATGGCGGACGGAATTTCGGAAGCATTGATTTCGACGCAGAGTGGGCTTTTGATTGCGTTCCCGCTTACGCTTTTGAAGCAGCGTCTGGACGAACGCATCGAAATTCTCAAGCAAGAAATGGAACTTGGTGCCACTGTGATTGACAATTTTTTTGCTGCAAAAGAAGAGTAACTTATGGACTTTAATTTACCGAGAAGAAAACAGAAAGATGTGGGCATCGAGATGGGCCCGCTCATGGACATCGTGTTCATCCTCCTCATCTTTTTTGTGGTGACGTCGTCATTCACTCGCGAAACGGGCGTGGATGTGACAAAGCCGCAGGCACAATCGGCAAGCCAACTTGAAAAGGAAAACTTGCTCATCGCCATCACTCGCGAAGGGACGATTCACATGAATGAACGTCAGGTGGATTTGGCGAGCTTGCAAGACATCTTGAAGCAATCGCTCGCGAAAGCGCCAGACCGCGAAGCCGTTGTGATTGCTGACAAAGAAGCTGAAACCGGCGTGCTCGTTCAAGTGATTGATATGTGCAATTTAGCGGGGGTAAAGAAAGTCTCCATCGCCGCCCAAGCAGAGTGATGCCTGCATGTCATCCCGGACCCCGTTCCGGGATCACCTTACGCGGAATGTCATTCTGAACGAACCCTGGAGCGTAGCGGTAGGGGAAGTGAAGAATCCAGGGCAAAGAATGGTTGAAAAAATGAGGAAATTTTTAAAAAAATTTTTAAAGCGTTTTACGATTCTCCTTGCGGCGATACTCGCAAGTGTGATTCTCGTTTTTTCCGTGACGATGGCGAACTTGTTCTTGAACGGCAAAGTCTTTCACGAACGCAAATTCGTCAAGACCGAAGTCTCCGTGAAGAAAATCGAAGAAGTCGAAAAGAAAGTCGAGAAAAAGCACACGGCCCGCAAACCGAACCGTCAAAAATCGAATTCGCGCTCACCCAAGGCGGGCCCGCGTTTTGCGATGAATCTTGGTGCCGTTTCGGGAACGGCTGGTGCTGCGATTAGCGAAGAACTTGTGGCTGATTTCCGTGGCGGTGCGATGTCTACTGGAAAGGGCGATGTCGATAAAAAGCCGGAAAGCCGCTCGATGGCGAATTTCCAGGTGCCGCCGCAAATCCGCGATCGTGAAATTGATGCGATGCTTCGCTTGAGTTTTTGCGTTGATGTGGGTGGCCGTGCTTACGACATCAAGGTGATTGAAGAATCTCCGGTGGGTTCGGGACTTGCGCAAGCAGGGAAGGATGCTATCGCTCGCATGACGTTTGCCCCCGCCGAAAAAGACGGCAAGGCGGTCGCCTTCTGCGGCATGGAACAACCCTTCGAAGTGAAATTTAGAGATTAAGAGGTGCGAGGTATGAGGTCGCAACCTTCGGTTGCTTTGAGCTATGAGTATTGCGCCATCCTGAGCAAAGTCGGGGATCACCTTTCGCAGCGTGTCATCCTGAGCGAAGTCGAAGGATCCAGTAAGAGAAACGTCATTGCGAGGTGCAATGCGACGAAGCAATCTATAATGGTATTGGTATGAAATTTGCAAATTTGAAAAAACTTTTTGTCGTCTTTTTACTTGCTTCCGTTTCTTTCGCGGCGCAGTCCTCCTTTGACTTGATGGAACGCGCGAACGCTCTCTATCGCGATGGAAAGTTCAAGCAGGCGATTATGCTGTACCATAAAGCGCAAGACCGCGGTGCCGATCCGGTTGCCGTGAGTTTCAATGTTGCGAACAGCTATTATCAAATGGGAAAATTCCCGGAAGCCGCTGCCGCTTACCGCAAGGCCGTAGACTTTTCTGAAGGTTCTTTTGCACCGGCGCTGTTCAACATGGCGAGCGTCTATTTTCGCCTCAAGCAATATCCTGAATGCATTGCCGTTTATCATCGTGCGTTAAAGCTCGACCCGAACAACATTTCTGGCTGGCTCTATCTGGGCGAAGCCTACACCAAGACTGGCGATAAAGTCGGTGCGTTGCGAGCCATCGAAAACGCTTACGGCCTCGACAAAAATGACATCAGCATTGTCTACCAGCTTTCCGAAGCGAATATCGCGCTGAACGATTTTGTCCGCGCTGTTGCTGTGATTCGCGAAGGCTACACGCTCCATCCCGAAGAAACAGATTTCTTGGTTTACTTGGGTGATGTTCATCGCTTGAACAAGAATTATGACGAAAGTGCAAATGCCTACCGTGAAGCGCTCAGCATCAAGAATGACGATGTGCAAATTATGTATAAGCTTGCCGATGTCCTCGCCGAAGACAAAAAGCCGTATGTCGCGATGGAAATCTTGAATAGCGTTCTGCAAATCAAGCCCGATTTTTCGGACGCTGCGATTTTCCTTGGGAACCTCGCTTATGATTCCAAATTCTACGACCGCGCGGAATCCGCTTATGAACTTGCCGCCAAGAACGGAAATGCCGAAGCAGTCTTTGGCTTCAAGAATATGGCCTACGACGCCCATGCACAAAAACGCGACGAAGAAGCCATTCGCCTGCTGAAACTCGCACTCAAATATTACCCGAACGATGCTACCGTCCAAGCCGATTTAGCAGAAATGGAATCTGCGAAGTGATTTTATAAAAATTCACAAAAAAAACGGCGGATTGTATCCGCCTTCCTTGCGTTCTTCCGACGCTGTGCCGGAATTTTCCCGCTTCTACTTCTTCTTTTCTCCGCAGCTGGGGATTTTGCTGTCCGGGGCGTTTTTCACGAGCTGCTGGATAGTGATTCCCGAGAAGTAGTCGTGGATAATCTTTGCAAAGTCTTTCCACATCGGGAGTGTCGGGCAAATGTCTGCACGGTCGCAACCGTTCTTATCGTTGTCGACGCATTCTACCGGGCTCATCGAAGTCTCGATGACGCTCAGCACGTCCCAAACGGAGAGTTCCTTGGCTGGTTTCGCGAGCTTGTAGCCGCCGCCCTTGCCACGTGCCCCTTCGAGCACCTGGTTCTTGACGAGAGTTCCGAGAATCGCTTCGAGGTATTTTTCGGATAATCCTTGGCGTGCCGCCAGTTCGTGTAGCGGGTGGAAATCGGATTCTCCGTATTGAGCCATGTCGATAAGGACTCGGATGGCGTAACGGCCTTTTGTGGAAACTCGCATTTATTCACTCCTTTGAGTCCCAAATATATAATATTTCTATAAAAAACCTACATAATTAGGGGATTTTTTATAGCGTCTTTGCTTTGCTTGCAAATTAGGCGTTTTTAAAAGGGGCCTTTTTTATACAGCCTTTATAGGGCATTCGCTTATAAGTTTTTACTGAAACCTGTTCTAAAAATTTTCTATATTGCCTCGCATTATGGCAAAAATTCTCTTTAAAAAACAAATGTCTCCCGCGGTATACATGTTCCGCGTCCACGCCCCGCTGATCGCGCAAGAACGTAAGGCAGGACAATTTATCATCCTCCAGACGAACAAGGACAACGGTGAACGCGTTCCGCTCACCATCGCCGATGCCGATACTGAAGAAGGTTCTATCACCCTCATTTTCCAGACTGTTGGCAAGACGACGACCGAACTCTCCAAGTTCGAAGTCGGTGACGATATTCCGGTCTTGGTTGGCCCGCTCGGTTCTCCGACGCACATCGAAAACTTCGGCCACGTGGTCTGCGTTTGCGGTGGTGTAGGTATCGCCCCGATGCACCCGATTGTCCAGGCCCTCAAGGCTGCCGGCAACAAGGTCACCATCATCATGGGTGCCCGTAACGAAAGCCTCTTCCTCATGAAGGAAGAAATGACGGCTCTCGCCGACGAAATTATTTTCATGACCGACGACGGTTCTTATGGTCGCAAGGGTCTCGTGACCGAACCGCTCAAGGAACTTTGCGAAGACACCAAGGGCAAGCCGGATATGGTGATTGCTATTGGTCCTCCGATTATGATGAAGTTCTGCTCTCTCACCACCAAGCCGTATGGTGTCAAGACTGTCGTGAGCCTCAACAGCATCATGGTCGATGGTACGGGTATGTGCGGCGGTTGCCGCGTGACTATCGGTGGCAAGACGAAGTTCGTCTGCGTCGATGGCCCGGAATTCGACGGCCACGAAGTCGACTGGAACAACATGCTCCAGCGTATGGGCGCATTCAAGCCCCAGGAACAGGAAGCCATGCATCGCTTTGGTGCAAATGACGGCCACAAGTGCAACATTGATAAG
>Ga0265300_10002061_pt1 | contig 17855 bp, 12 predicted proteins | sample AusTroGonzalo_MG_FD_193482 | JGI IMG/M metagenome (GOLD analysis project Ga0265300, IMG submission 193482) | Bovine rumen microbial communities from tropical cattle in Woodstock, Queensland, Australia - Gonzalo_03 | ecosystem: Host-associated > Mammals > Digestive system > Stomach > Rumen ...
AACGGGAGCGTAGTCATATTCTTTCGCATCAGCGAAACCCTTTTCTTTCAGCTCAACGATACGAGCCATCAGGGGGTGGTTCAAGTAGAACCCGATCTCAGGATGATCGCTATAATAGTTTGCCATATTCTTTTATTTTTTTGTAGAGAGTAGTTAAGGAGTTAAGTAGTTAAGCCAAATGTCTGCTATAGCTCTTTGCTATAATCATTAGTCATAACACCTTTGCAATAGCCATTTAATAACTTGCTGGTTTCTTCAACTGCATTAAAAAGAAGATTGTAATTATCCTCATTAATATAACCAAGATCCTTTGAAAGCAATACATAATATCTGCACTCCTCAAGACTACCTTGGGCAATATTATAAAAACGCAGTTTGTCGGCTTTACTCATTTTCTTATAACCTTCAGCTATATTAGCGGGTATAGAAACTGCGGCACGCTGGAATTGAGAACAAAGACCAAATTTTTCGAAATCAGGGAAATTCTTTGTCTCTCTGTAAACCATTAGCACAAACTCGTGTGCTTTCTGCCATGCTACTATACCGTGAAAGTTATTAGTCATGAGGTATTGGCTTAACTACTTAACTACTTTAACTACTTAACTCCAAATTACTTGCTATTCTGTTTGTAATACTTAATGAGCTTGGGCACAACCTCCTCAACAGTACCAACAATTACGTAGTCGGCAATCTTGTTGATAGGTGCATCGGGATCGCTGTTGATGCTAATGATGATACCAGAGTCTTGCATACCAGCAATGTGCTGAATCTGTCCGGAGATACCGCAGGCGATGTAAACCTTTGGATGAACGGTAACACCAGTCTGACCAATCTGACGGTCGTGGTCGAGCCAACCTGCATCCACAGCAGCACGAGAACCACCAACCTCACCATGCAGCACCTTTGCCAGGTCGAACAGCATGTCGAAGTTCTCCTTTGAGCCCATTCCGTAACCACCGGCTACAACGATAGGAGCACCCTTCAGGTTGTGCTTGGCAGCCTCTACGTGGTGGTCGAGTACCTTCACAACGAAAGCCTCGGGGCTAACATACTTGCTTACCTCTGGGTAAACAACCTCGCCCTTAGCCTTGCCCTCGTACAGAGCCTTCTGCATCACACCGCTACGAACGGTAGCCATCTGAGGACGATGGTCGGGGTTAACGATGGTAGCTACGATGTTACCACCGAAAGCGGGACGAATCTGATAGAGCAGATTCTCATATACCTTATTATTCTTCTTATCCTCGTAGGGACCAATCTCCAGCTCTGTACAGTCAGCAGTCAGACCAGAGGTCAGTGATGATGATACACGTGGACCCAGGTCACGACCAATAACGGTAGCACCCATCAGACAGATCTGTGGCTGCTCCTCCTTGAAGAGGTTCACCAGAATATCTGTGTGAGGAGCTGAGGTGTAGGGGAACAAGTCCTTAGCGTCGAAAACAAACAGCTTGTCAACGCCGTAAGGGAGAATCTGATCCTCCACCTTACCCTTGATGCCAGTACCGGCAACAATGGCGTGAAGCTCTACTTTCAGTTCATTGGCGAGCTTGCGACCCTTGGTCAGCAGCTCCTGAGAAACTTCTTGCACTAACGTGCCTTCTATTTCGCAATATACAAAAACATTATTCATAATCGTATTTTTTTGTAGAGAGTAGTTATGTAGTTATCGCTTCGCTCGTCCCTTCGGACAGTAGTTAAGCCATTACCTTGCTCGCTTTGTGTCAGCCACCAGACATCTGGCTTAACTACTTAACTACTTTAACTACTTAACTACTAATTTCTCATTAACCAATAATCTTCTCTTCCAACAATTCTTTGATCATTCCCTCGATATCAGCATCCGAAGCCGTCAAAGTTTTCGACTCCTTAGCCTGGAACACGATGTTCTTGATAGCCTTCACCTTCGTGGGTGAGCCAGAGAGACCGCACTGTGCAACATCACCGTCCACATCAGCTACACTCCACTGGTTCAGGGTCAGCTCAGGACGCTCGTCGTACAAATAGTCGTAGGCAGTACCCTCTGCAGGACGCTCCATAGGGCAAGTAGCACGCTTGTACTTCATCACCAACTTAGCGTTCTGGGGACGACAGGGAGCAGCGCTACCGTTTACGGTGATAACAACAGGCAGAGGAGCCTCTACAGTCTCCACACCACCATCGATAACACGCTTGATGGTTGCCTTGCCATCCTTTACTGAGAGAACCTCCTCAGCATAAGTTACCTGGTTGAGGCCCAGCTTCTGAGCTACCTGGGGACCTACCTGTGCGGTATCACCATCGATAGCCTGACGACCACCGATTACGATATCTACGTCGCCAATCTTCTTGATGGCAGTTGCCAGCGCGTAAGAAGTGGCAAGCGTATCTGCACCAGCGAAGAGACGGTCGGTAAGCAACCAACCAGTATCAGCGCCACGATAAAGTCCCTGACGGATAATTTCGCCTGCACGTGGAGGACCCATCGTGAGGATTCCTACTGTTGAGCCCGGATTCTGCTCCTTCAGGCGAAGGGCCTGCTCCAGGGCATTCAAATCTTCTGGATTGAAAATAGCGGGCAGAGCTGCGCGGTTCACGGTGCCTTCGGCAGTCATAGCGTCCTTACCCACATTTCTTGTGTCGGGTACTTGCTTGGCAAGTACAACAATTTTTAATGCCATATTTATATAATAATGTATAATATTACCTTAAAGTGCGGTGCAAAGTTACACATTTTTTGCAAAAGTGTGCAATTTTTGCCTCAAAAAGTTTGTTAACGCCGATTCTCTGTTAGAGATTTTGATATTCGTTGATGTCATCAAAGCAGGGTGGGCTTTCTGGAAATTCCGGAATCTCCGGGTTTTCCGGAAACTCCGGTGTGCCTGGCTTTTCCGGATTATCTGGCTATGCCGGCCCTCTCAATGATTTCTTTTAGGCGGGCGTTCTCCTTGCGAAGGGCGGCAATCTCTGCTTCTTGCCGCTCTATAATTTGGCGCTGGGTCTCCCGTTGTCCTAGACGGGCTGCTGTCATGCGTTCTCGGATGCCGCCTTCTGTGGTAAATTCACGGTCTTTGCGTTCTATGTATTTGGCCATTGCCTTATCCACCTGGTGACACAGGCAGATAGCCATGTTGGCCAGTTCCTCATCGTTCATACGTTCCGTTAGAGGGCGATACTCCTCCCAAAGGGTGTGTTCCTGACAGAAACGATGCAGACGGTCGAAACGCTCGTTCTTGCCAAACCATTCTGTTAACCCCTTTCGCTTCAGGTAGTCCTGATAATCCTCTAAGAGTTCTTGGTTGCTGCCTTTGGCAATGCCCAGCAGTTTCAGTTCGGTCTCAGTAGATGTTTGGCCGTCTGTGCTGCCCTCGGCTATGTTCTGCTTGGTGCTGCGTGCTGCCTGTACCATCTGATCAACGGTGCGGTCGCCGTAGCGGGGCAGATAACGCTGACAAAACACCTGAGTCAGCTGGTAAAGGACATCGCTGCGTTTGTAGAATCGCAGTTCTGTATAAACTACTGCCTTGCGCATCACGCTGGCAGTCCCATCGGCATAGTGCTGTATATTAGGTTGTTTGGTGCGGTATGGATTATTCATTAATTTATTGTTTATGTTCCGGATTTTCCGGATGCAAAGATAGTTAAAAGTTACAAGTCCTGCGTAAACTAAAGCACAAAAAGTACCTGCCTAGGTACGTTCTATACTCTTTATCATAAAGGTTAGGGGCTAGAAGTTTGCTATTATCCGGTCAAAAGTCACATCGGGATCGGTGATGCCGAACCCTTCTTTTTTCAGTTTCTGTTTTCGGTGCTGCACGCCTGGACATGAGAGGTACACAGAAACAGATTATAGCCTGGCAAGAGGAAGGGATATCTGCTCTGAAAGCCCGCATTGCCTCGCTTGAGTGCGATATAGCGGCGCTAAGGGCTGGAGAGTTTAGGTAATACAGACAATATAGAACTCCTAGAACTTCCCCTTTATTGGAGCTGCCATTTTTGTTTTTTTTTAACCACGCTGCCCGTTAAATCATCGGTCATTGTCAGGGTCGCCCCAGTTGAAAGGACTGTTGGGGTCAGGGCCGCTCACCGTTAGCAACGTGGTGCGTTGCTGCAACTCATAGACCTTACATGTCGGCTTCTCGTATTTCTTTTTCATCGTTGCGTCCTCCTATCATTTAATGACGACCTTGCGGCCATTGTTGATGTAGATGCCTTTTGCCGACGGTTTGCCGACGATACGCCGTCCGTCGAGCGAGTACCATCCTCCGCGTTCGAGGGAATTGGGCATCACCCAAGAGGCCATCCCCTCAACAAGATACTTGGTATTGCAAAATGGTAGGAAGTAGGTACATCGGTCATATTCTCGTCTCCCGCTCATAGCACTCCCTGTCCATAGTTTACTCAGCAAAGATGCAACTTTTTCAGGGACTTTATTTGTTAATACGGAAAATTCTGTATATTTGCTCTCAAATGGAGGTGACAATGAAGATCGCAAATGAATTTGTCGACCTCAAATAGAATATTTTTCACAAATCCTTTGAAACGAATTATGAATAGAAAATTATCGCTTCTACCCCAAAACCAATTGATATTAATTGTTTGTTTTATTGCCTTTACAACAACATCTCATGCAGTTTGTAACTCAAAAGAAAGTACTGGGGAAATATATGAAAACGCCTGGGTCTCAGAAGTTTTTGAAGCTAACACCAGTTGTACGGAGGCTGATTCAGAAATCGCAGTTCCACAGACTATAAGAAACGTGGAGCAGACCTTTGAACAGGGTGTCAGAGTGAGCAAAAATAAAGTCAATGTTGTCAATCTACATGGAACATGGTACGAAATGGGACGGCAATACGGCATGCTGCTGAAGGCTGAACTGGAGGAAGTTCATGCTTTTGTTCGGAATCTCATTAAAAACAATGATGAAATTGCAGAAGAGATCATAAACGTACAGAGGAGACAAACGCCCTACAGAGTTCTATCGTTTATGCGAGGAGCTTCCGAAACTTCCGGCCTCACGATAGAGGAGATGCAGGAAGTAAACGCAGTGGAACGAATCGGTGGACTGCCCAAGTGCAGCGCGGCCTTCTGTTGGGGAGCGTATTCGGGAGGAACGATGGTGATTGGCAGAAACTATGATTATTCTGCTGCTTTTTCTCAGCTGAAGAATGATGTGGTGGTTACCGTTTATCATCCTGCCGACAGTGCCCTGGCTGTCGCCACCATCGGATATGTGGGTGAGATATATGCAGTGAATGGCCTGAATGAAAAGGGTATCTTCATGGAGCTGAATAATGGGACTCCTTCCACTAATATCAAGACTCAGAATATGAGAATTACCGGAACCACGACGCTTTTTTCTACGCTTTTCGAAACCGATGAACTGGAGGATTGGGAGCTGTTCTTCAACACCACATGCTGCAACTCTTCCTATATTATCAACGTTGCGGACAGCCAAAAAGCGGTTTCCTACGAATGGTGTCAAGTAGGCGTTAAAACAGGAGGTGCCGACCTGCCAGAGGGATTACTGGTTTCCACAAACTATTATGTCAATCCAGACTGGCTTTTCAAAGTGCCTTCCGATAATGCCTGCTGGTACGGACAGACCAGACGAAGCAATCTTATCAGCCTTTGTGAATCATCCAAGGGGAAAATTGATGCTCATAAGATGATGGAGATTGTGAGTACTTCTCTGGAAAATGGTGGTGCTATGAATGAACTGACTGTATATCAGATGGTTGTAATCCCAGAAACAAAGACGCTTTGGCTTCGAGTCATAGGCGCTTCGGACTGGCTTCAGATTGATCTTTCCAGATTCCTTCAGGGGTAAGATGAGGATTGGCACGCTGTGCCTGTCAGGGGGACAGTTCCACGGGATCGTAGGGGTAGCGTTTTTGTCTTGGGAAGGATGTTGAAGTCAAGCACTCCGGCGAGTTCATTGTGGCGCTTGTTCCACTCATTCTGTATCTTCCATACTTTCTCTCGTGTACTTTTCTTATAGAGGCGTTCTTTTGGTTGAAGGATGGGGAAGTAGCCTTTCTCTACGGCCACGGCTTCCCTAGGTCTATGCCGTGTTGCAGAATTTCAGTTCTATTGCCAAAACTGATTATTCACCCTTATTTCTTGCTCAATACTTTCTGGGCGCGCTTACCATTGGTAATGATGTATATGCCGGATTGCTTTGGTCTCTCACTCATCGTCAGGCCACTTAGGTTATAGATGCGATTGGGCTTTCCTAACGCGTCGTGAGCGTTGGAATCCTCGTCTGCCTGAACCTGATCTATGGATGTTTCGGCTTCTGCTGTGAGGTCCTTGAGGATGAAGTTGTCAAAAGAGTAGCTGAATGATGTCTTGTTGGTGCCTACCTTTAATGCAAAATAGGCTGTGCCTGTGGTTTTGGCCTTCCACTTCATTACGCCTGCAGTGTGACTGGTACCGGCCTTTGCCTTGGCAGACATCATGCCGTCATAGTTGGCAAGGGTGGCGTCCTTCCACGAGTTCAGCTGGCCTATGGTATTGGCTTCTTCCAAACCGACGTCGGCATAGTCCTTTGGCTTGTCGGTAACCATGAAGGCCTGAATCCAGAAATCACCGTTGCCGCTGGCCCCTCGCACGGCCACGTCGGCAGAATAGGTGTGTCCGGCAATCACCTCGACCGGCTGGTACACCACCGTGTTGAGCGCTTTGCTACGGGCATTGGAAATGCATAGTGCCCCGTCATTACCGTTGGTAGGGGTGTTGGTGGTTGAGTTCCAGACATACTTGGCGTTGTTTATGGATGCCAGCGAGGCCGTCTGCCATGCGCCCTGGTATTCGCATTCGCCATTTACCAGTCGGTTCCGACCTTCATCCGTATCAGGTTCCAGTGTTTTCAGTTCCTGCTCCGTAGCTGCTTTCTTGTTAGCGATGCGCAACCAGTTGATGTTAAGCCCGCCCTTCTCTATATATACACGAATGCGCAAGGTTCCCTTTGGCAGGACAACACCCGTGAAGCTCTTGGTTGCCCATGTGGTATAGCCTCCTGTTGACGGCAGCTTCGTAGAGGCAGTAACGGGGCGGTCATTGACGGTAACCCGTATGGTTGAGGTACCAGAGTTGATGGCATAGCGCAGTTGTAACTGCCAGCTGGCTGGTTCGTTGGGATTCTCTATTGTGTACTGAAGCCATTCGCCGTCCTTGGTCTCTCCTACGTAATATCCACAGCTCTTGGTATCATTGGGGCCGCTGTACACATCCACTCCGTCGTTCCTGTATACCCATCCTTTCTGCCACGATGTATAATCCTCGCCGCTGTACTGATAAGAGGCATCATCGGTGTCGTAATAAGCCTTTCCCTGAGGCCCCATGTCGTAGTGGGCTGCGTAGACATAGTCGCCGGTCTGATAGGTGGCAAATGGCAGGCAATCGTCATTGAAGGGACGGCGCATGAGTGCATCGATATAATCGGTACGAACGGTGCATTTGCTAATATGCTGTGCTTCTGCCCATGCTTTGCAGGCATTCCACAATGTGGTCGACGAGGGCCGGTTGCCATTCTGCCATTGGCTGATGATATTGTCGTAGCTGGAGACACGTTTCACCTGCAGGATGCTGTTTATGTTGCTCTTTTTCATTGGCCAGCAGGTCCATCCGGCAAACTGCATGGCTTCCTCGTAGAGGCGCACACAATCAGCTGTCCACGAATTGCTGTTCTCTCCGAACTCCCCAATATATACCGGGCAATTGTACTTGGTAGCCATATCTGCCATATTCTGCACCTGCGACTTGGTGTTGTAAACGCCATAGCGGTGGAACTGCAGGACCATCTTGCTGTCCATCTTCGTTGAGGGGAAACCGGTATAGTCGTTGCTGTAGGAGTTTCCTTCCAGGATAACGATATGATTGTTGTCCACCTCGCGAATGGCCTTGATGATGGCCTTGAAGGTGTCCCATAGTAGCTTGTTGCTGTTGGCCAGTGTCCAGTTGGTCTCGTTTATCAGGTCGTAGGCTGCCACGCACTTCATGTCCTTGTACCTCTCGGCTATCTTACGCCATAAGGCAGCCAGTTTTGTGCGGTTCGCCTCACTTTCCCACAGGGAGGGTTTGCTGGAATCGTAGTCGCAGATGTCACCCGAGGACTGACCGCCCGGACAGGCATGCATATCCAGAATGAGCAGTATATTGTAGCGTTCTGCCCACTCGCACATGGAATCAATCCTGTCGAAGCCCTCCTGAAGCCAAGTCTGTTCACCGGCAACAGGTTCCTTCTCGATGGGTAGGGTGAAGTACTTGTAGTGCATCGGTACGCGCAAGGTGTTGAACCCCTGCTCCGCAAGGAACTTCATGTCCTCCTCACAGAAGTTTTTGTCCATCCAAAGGCGGTCAAACTCCTCCACCTTTTCTTCCCCGCATACCTCGGCAATCATCTGGTCGAACTTGAACTGACGGTCCAGATTGCCCGAGGTATTCATCATATATGGTTCACGCACCATCCAGTTGCCGCAGTTTGTGCCACGAACCAGTAGCTTCTGTCCGTCGCGGTCCAGCAGTTTTGTGCCTGAAACACGTACAAAATTGTCACTTGCATTTGCCGTGAATACATTCACTACGGCAAGCAACAGGAATATCAAACGTTTCATTTTCATTTAGTATAATAAATTTTCATAGGTACATTTTCAGTTATTCAGCTTGTAGGTCTTCCCAGGCCGCGTGATCAGGTCGTATTCATAGACCTTGCGCAGGGGCAGGGTCTTGAAGTCCGACAGCTCTTTGGAACGGAGCGGCTCTCGGATGTCGGTAGGAGCCAGCAACTCGTTTGGGCAATCGCCGGAAGCTTCTCGCAGGCCCTCGCCTTTCAGGGGAACATAAGACCTAATGCGCAAGGTTCCGCCAATGGTGGAAAGAATATTGGCTGAACGGAGTGTACCTTCGTTCCATTCCTCATCAACAATAAAGCCTCCGCGTGCACGCAATCCCTTCACGCTGCCCTCTGCCCATGCATCGGGTAGGGCAGGCAACAGGTGAACGGCTCCGTCGTGACTCTGTACTAGCATCTCGCAGATACCAGCTGATACACCGAAATTTCCGTCAATCTGGAAAGGTGGGTGAGCATCGAAGAGGTTGGGATAGGTGCGCCCGGCAGGGAACTGATGTGCCTTAGAATCGTCAGGCAGCAGGTGCAGCATATTCTTGATAATGGTAAAGGCGTGATTGCCGTCCAACATTCGAGCCCAGAAATTGGTCTTCCATCCCAAACTCCAGCCCGTAGCCATATCACCGCGTTGGTTCAGGGTGTTGGCAGCAGCCGTGAAGAGGTCGGGATGCGAGTAGGGCGAAATCTGGTTGGATGGGTAGAGACCGTAGAGGTGCGAGATATGACGGTGCTCGTCCTTTGGGTCATCAGCATCCACAATCCATTCCTGCAACTGACCGTAACGACCGATTTGCATTGGAGGAAGTTTCTCCATTGAACATTGAACATTGAACATTGAACTCTCGTCTTTACCTAGGATTTTGGCGGCTTTGGCGGTTGCGGAGAGGACATCGAAGGCAATCTGGTTGTCCATTGTGGAACCGGCACAGACATTAGTGCCTTTGCCGCGTGGGCCGTGCTCGGGCGATACCGTAGGAACGGTCGTCAGCCATCCGGCAGCCTGTTTCACCTCGCCGTCCTTGGGGTACTCCTGCATATAGTCCAAAAGGAAGTCGGCAGCGCCCTTCATGATGGGGTAATACTCTGCCAGGAATTCCTTGTCACCCGTAAAGAGGTAATGCTGCCAGATGTGGGTTGTCAGCCAGGCACCTCCAGTGGGGAACATGCCCCAGGGCGTTCCGTCTACGGGACCGGCTATGCGCCAAAGGTCCGTATTGTGATGGGCCACCCATCCGTTGCAATTGTACATCTCACGGGCCGTCTTGGCACCCGTAACGCTCAGGTCGCGAATCATCGAGAACAGCGGCTGCTGCGTCTCGGCAAGGTTACCCACGAGGGCGGGCCAGTAGTTCATCTCGGCATTGATGTTGATGGTGTACTTAGAGTCCCATGGAGCGTTCAACTTGTCGTTCCAAACGCCCTGTAGGTTGGCAGGCTGTCCACCCGGCTGAGAAGAAGATATCAGCAGGTAACGTCCATACTGCATCATCAGGGAAACGAGCCCTAAATCGCTGGGATCCTTCTCGAAAGCTTTCAGGCGTTCGTCGGTGGGGAGGGTAGTTGGGCTAGTCTTGCTAGCCGGGCTAGCCTGATTAGTTAATTCTAGTGAAACCCTGTTGTACTGTTCTTGATACTTCTTGACATGGTTGGCCAACAGCTTCTTATAGGACTTGCCCTTCACTGCTTCTATCCGCGCATTGTTCTTCTTGATGGGATCGCCGCTGACATCGTGGTAGTTAACGAAGTTGGTGGCGGCAGATATATATATGGTAGCCCATGACGCATTCTCCAACTTAACCGTACTAATCCCGACGTCTAACTTTCCATCCGATTTTACATCAAAACGGCATTGTGCAGTCAGTCCTGCATTGATGCCTTCCTGATCAACGCCATGCACCGTGGACCAGAGAATCCATTCTTCTTTAAAGCGTACCGGTGGTCCTGGTACCATTCTGCCAAACATTGGCAGTGATGTTATACATTCGTACTTCAACTGGCTATCGAAAGACATCTCAAATGCCAATGCGCGTCTCTTGCTGGCTTCAAGATGGATGATAATGACGCTGTCGGCCTGCGAGGCAAAGACGGTGCGTGTGTACTTCACACCTTTGTACTTATAAGAGGTGGTGGCGGTGGCATCGCTCAGGTTCAGGGCTCGCTCGTAATTTGTCACATCCTTATGGCCGAGCTGCAGTTTCAGACTTCCCAACGGCAGATAACGCATACCGTGGGGACCTTTGATGAAGTGCTGGTCGATGAGCTTCGAGGCCTCGTATTCCTTTCCTTCGAAGATAAGCCGACGCACCTCGGGCAGTGCCTGCATGGATTCCTGGCTGTTGTTGCTGTGAGGCGAACCGCTCCAGAAGGTCTCCTCGTTCAGTTGTATTTCCTCGGTATCTGTACCCCCGTAGACCATTGCTCCCATGTGGCTGTTACCAATGGGTAATGCCTCCAGCCAATGCGAGGCAGGTTTTGTGTACCATAATCTGTGATTCTGCGCAACGGCCGTGGTACACATCAGTGCCAGCAAAAAAACGATGTAGATTCTTTTCATATCCTTTTAATTCTATAACCTATAACCTATAACCTTTACCTCTCCGAATAAACACCGAACTCTGCAATATTCACTTCATCCTTGTGGCGAAGGATGGTGATGCGCACCTTTTCTGCCTTAACGGCGGGGAAAGTATGCTGTTTCAGACGACAGGGATTGGCCTTTCCCTCAAAGAGCGTTGTCCATTTCCCGCCCCTGAGGTAATCCAGTCGGTATTCCTCTATGGCACCGGCCTCGCCTTCCAGGATGGTGATGCGGTGGAAGGCTTTGTCCTTGGTGAGCCATACTTCCCACCAGGGTTGTTCCACCAGCGGGTGAGCCGTCCAGCAAGACGAGAAGTCGTCATCATTGGCAAAGTCGCCCAGGGCATAGTCGTAGCTCCAACTATATTCCGTAGGCTGGTTCTTGGCGATGTTAGGTTCTATGATAGGGGTCTCCTGAGCGGGAATGGGTTTTGTAGGACCTTGGTTCTTCCAGATACTTCCTATCTTACGGAGTGCCTCCAATGCATTGTCGTCCATCAGACCGTCGTGGTTGGGAGCCACGTTCAGGATAAAGTTGCAATAGGCATTGTTGTAGGGTTCCACGTTCTCCTTCATCAGCCAGTTGACATCTTTCAGCTGGTCAGTGGGCATGCTCTCCTTCCAGAACCACGTGCGCTGGATAGACAGGCAGGCCAGGGCGGGCAGTTGGTTCTCCGAGGTGCTGATCTTCTGACCGGCTCCCTGCTCATAGGATTTGATGTCGGTATAGAAAAGACCCTCGCGTGGATATTTGGCAGCGTTCAGGTCCATCACCAGGCAGTTGGGTTGCAGGCTCTTGATGTGACGGTATATTTCGCAGAAGGGAATATCCTCGTAACTGATGCGCGACCAGGGCGCATCCCATCCGTCTATGATGAGGGCTGTAATCTCGCCGTAGTTGGTCAGCAGTTCCGTCAGCTGTGCCTTGATCATGGCCGTCTGCTTCTGGGTGTTGATATGGCCCGGGCGTATGCGGTGGTGGGTATCTAAGATGCTGTAGTAGAGCATTACCTTCAGGCCCTCAGCGCGGAAGGCATCGGCATATTCGCGTACCACATCCTTATGTACGGGCGAGTTCATACTGTTGTAATCCGTTGTCTTGGTGTCCCAGATGCAGAAGCCGCTGTGGTGCTTGGTAGTCAGACAGCCGTAAGACATGTTGGCGCTCTTGGCAGCCCGTGCCCACAGGCGGCAATCCAGCTTGGTGGGATTAAAGGCAGAGACGGGCATATCAGGGTCGGGCCAGTCCTCTGGTGCATAGGTAGGCATGTTAAAGTGTATGAACATACCAAAGCGCAGATTCACGAACTCCTGCTGCAACTGTTGTAGGCTTTTCTCTGCTGCCTGCATCATGTTGCCGGCAAAAAATAAGGCTAATAGAAGAAAAATCTTTCTCATTTGAGTTAAAAATGCTGTTGTTTTGGTCTTTTGCGAATACAAATGTATCGTTTTTCTTGAATATTCCTTCTTTTTTAGCTCTTTTTCCTATCTTCGCATACGGATTTTTTTGTTAGTATGGACAAAAAATGCTTACCTTTGACGGAAATATTTAAACACATAAATCTATATGGAATCACAAAATGCCATTTATGATGCCCGTCAGTTGGGCACACCGCGAATGATGATATTAGGTGTTCAACATCTGTTCGCTATGTTCGGAGCCACCGTGCTTGTACCGCTGCTTACTGGTTTGGATGTGTCCGTGACCCTGCTGTTTGCAGGAATCGGTACGCTGATATTCCATTTCATCTCTAAGTGGAATGTACCCGCCTTCCTGGGTTCTTCATTTGCCTTCCTGGGCGGTTATGCTTCTGTCAAGGAGATGGGCGTGGCGCAAGGCCTTTCCGAGACACTGGCCCTTGACTATGCCTGTCTGGGTGTTGCCTGTGCTGGATTGATGTATTTCATAATGGCTGCATTGATAAAGACTTTTGGCATCAAGAAGATATTGCATTTCTTCCCGCCTGTAGTTACCGGTCCTATTGTCATTGCCATCGGATTGGTACTTTCCGGGTCGGCTATCTCTAACTGTCAGACCAACTGGCTGTTGGCTATCATCTCCATTATTACCGTGATAGTCTCATCTATCTGGGGCAAGGGAATTGTCAAGATTATCCCCGTGCTGCTGGGTGTAATTGTTTCCTATGTGATTGCCGCTTGTATGGGTCAGGTTGATTTTGCACCTCTCGGTCAGGCTGACTGGGTAGGATTCCCCATTCAGAGGGATCACACCATTCTGGCAGTCTTCGAGGACGGTAACACCACCCTCATGCTCTCTACCATCCTGGCTGTTATGCCCATTGCCTTTGCCACCATCATGGAGCATATCGGCGATATGCTGGCCATCAGTTCAACGGTGGGCAAGGACTATCTGACAGAGCCCGGTTTGCACAGAACATTAACGGGCGATGGTATCGCTACTGCCATTGCTTCTGCCTTCGGTGCTCCTGCCAACACTACCTACGGCGAGAATACCGGTGTGCTGAACCTTACCAAGGTCTTCGACCCCAAGGTTATCCGTATAGCCGCCTGTCTGGCCATTGTCCTGGCCTTCTGCCCCAAGTTTGCCTGCCTTATTCAGTTGATGCCTGCAGCCACCATTGGTGGTGTCAGCCTGATACTGTACGGTATGATTTCAGCTGTGGGTGTTCGTAACCTGGTAGAGGAGAAGGTAGACCTGAAGAGTTCACGCAACGTGTTTGTTGCAGCCCTTATCCTTGTGCTGGCCATTGGTGTGAAGTATGGAGCCAACGATGATATTGCCATGGGTCCCATCCATCTTTCCGGATTGGCCATTGCCGCTATTGTAGGTATCCTGCTCAATGCTGTTATGCCAGATAAGCTGGGTATGAAGGTGAAGTCCTTCCATGGCAAGGAGAAAACAGAATAATGTCCCTCTTTTATTTGTATATCCACCTCGTAACCATTCAATAATGAAAAGAAATGCCTTTTGGACCCTTTTGCTGGCCCTCTTAGTATTCGTCTCTTGTCAGGATAAGAAACAAGAGAAAGGTGCACTCGTGTATAAGACTATGAAGGTGGAGCACACTAGCCAGGCCGTTAAGGTGGGCTATAGCGCTACCATGAAGGGACGCGAGATTGTGGAGATACGTCCGCAGGTGAGCGGTCTCATCACAAAGATTCTGATAGCCGAGGGGCAGAAGGTCAGCAAGGGGCAGACGCTCTTTGTTATCGACCAGGTGCCTTATCTGGAAGCCTTGAATACGGCAGAGGCAGCCCTGAAGTCGGCCAAAGCCGCAGAGGCTACGGCTCAGCTCAATTATGACAGCAAGAAACAACTGCGCTCTCAGCAGGTTATCAGCGACTACGATCTGCAGACCGCCCAGCAGGCTTTGCTCTCTGCTCAGGCACAGGTGGCTCAGGCACAGGCTCAGGTGGCCAATGCCCGTAACAGCCTCAGCTATACGGTGGTGAAGAGTCCCGTCAGCGGTGTGGCCGGCATGATTCCCTACCACGTGGGTGCTTTGGTCAGCTCGAACATCAGCGAACCCTTAATCTCTGTCTGCGACGACAGCGAGATGTGGGTGTACTTCAGCCTTAGCGAGCGCGAGGTGACCGACCTGACGTTGCAATACGGTAGCTTGGATGCTTTCATGAAGGGAATGCCCGATGTGTCTTTGCTGCTGAGCAACGACAAGGAATACAGCCAGAAGGGTAGGGTGGATGCCGTGAGCGGCATAGTGGATGCCAGCACAGGAGCTGTGTCCCTGCGTGCCGTGTTCCCCAATAATGAACATCTGCTGCGCAACGGCGGTACAGGAACGGTGGTGGTTTCTACCATCCGTGATAATGTGATTGTGATACCCCAGACAGCAACCTTCGAACTGCAGAACAAGGTCTTCGTCTATCGTCTCATCGACGGCAAGACGGCTCAGACGGAAATCAAGGTTGCTCCCCTGAATGACGGCATCAGCTACATCGTGGAGGAAGGCCTTGCAGAAGGTGACATCATCATTGCCGAAGGAGCGGGGCTTATGAGAGAAGGTTTGTCCATTGAACATTGAGCATTGAACATTGAACATTGAAGCTGCGTTTCGAGCCTGCTTTCGCAGCCTTGAACATTAATTTCTATAACCAATAACCTATAACCGAACTCAGCGGTAGCAAATTCTTCATTCTTCACTCTTCATTCTTCACTTAAAAAATGAGCCCAAAATTCTTTATAGATAGACCAATTCTTTCGGGGGTAATCTCGGTATTCATTGTGGTGCTGGGATTGATAGGATTGTTGCAGTTGCCCATCGAACAGTTCCCTGAGATTGCGCCGCCCACCGTCAGTGTGCGTGCCAACTATACCGGTGCGAATGCCGAGACGGTGCAGAAGAGTGTGATTATCCCCCTGGAAGAGAGTCTGAACGGTGTGGAGAACATGATGTATATGACCTCCTCTGCCACCAATACGGGATCGGGCAGCATCAGCATCTACTTCAAGCAAGGCACGGATGCCGACATGGCAATGGTGAATGTGCAGAACCGTGTGGCCTCTACGCAGGGACAGCTGCCAGCCGACGTTACCCGTAGCGGTGTGACGGTCAGAAAGCGTCAGACCAGTAACATCAAGAGCCTCTCGCTCTACAGCCCTACGGATGCCTACGATACGGATTTCCTGACCAACTACATGAAGATCAACATCGAGCCGCGCCTGTCTCGTGTGCCTGGTGTGGGTGAGGTCAACATCTGGGGTGCCAGCTACAGTATGCGTATCTGGCTCGACCCGCTGCGGATGGCTTCCTACGGCCTGATGCCCTCGGATATAGACAATGTATTGGCAGAACAGAACATCGAGGCACCGACGGGAACCCTGGGTGCCGATGCCGAGAATACCTTCCAGTATGTGCTGAAGTACAGAGGCCGCTACGAGGAGGAACGCGACTACGAGAATATGGTCATCAAGTCCTTGCCCGACGGCAGTGTGCTGCGCCTGAAGGATGTGGCGCGTGTGGAACTGGGCATCCAGAACTATACTATCCAGAACAGTACCAACGGACATGCGGGTGCCAACTGTATGATTGCCCAGACACCCGGCTCGAATGCCAACGAGATTATCGAGCGCATAGACGAGACGGCCCTTGAGATTCAGAAGGATTTGCCCCCTGGCATGGAGCTGGTGGATGTGATGAGCACCAAGGACTTCCTGGATGCCAGTATATATAATGTGGTCAGGACCTTGGTAGAGGCTATCCTACTGGTGGTGCTGGTGGTGTATATCTTCCTCCAGAACCTGAAGAGCACCTTTATCCCCTCGCTGGCTATCGTAGTCAGCCTGATAGGTACCTTTGCCGTGCTCTACTTCATAGGTTTCAGCCTGAACCTGCTTACCCTCTTTGCCCTAGTGCTGGTTATCGGTACGGTGGTGGATGATGCCATTGTGGTGGTGGAGGCCGTGCAGGCCAAGTTCGACGAGGGTTACACCTCGCCCTATCTGGCTTCCGTCGATGCCATGAAGGGACTGACCTCAGCCCTTATCACTACCACCATTGTCTTCATGAGCGTGTTCATTCCCGTCTGCTTTGTGGGCGGAACCACGGGAGTCTTCTATACCCAGTTTGGTGTGACGATGGCCATTGCCGTTGTTATCTCTACCATCAATGCCATGACCCTCTCGCCTGCCCTCTGTGCTCTGATGCTGCGTCCGCGCAAGGAGGGCGATACCAGCTTCTCGGCCCGATTCCACGAGGCATTCAACGTCAGCTTCCAACGTGTGGTGAGCAAGTACCAGCGTGGTGTCCTGCGCATCTTTCGTCACCGGTGGCTGCCTTGGGTGTCGGTAGTTGTGGTGTGCGTGTTGCTGGGTTATATGCTCAAGACCACCAAGACGGGCTTTGTCCCCAACGAGGATATGGGTTCCATCAACGTGAACGTGCAATGTGCCCCAGGTACCAGCATGGCGGTGACGGGACAGATCACCCGCGAGGTGGAGCGTCGCATCAAGGATATTCCGCAGTTCCGACTCTATAACATGACCATCGGTCGCGGTTCTACCTTCGACCAGTCTTCTTCTGCCGGCTCCTTCAATATCCGTCTGAAGAACTGGGACGAGCGTAAGGGCAAGGGCGATGATATCAACTCTGTTATCAACGAGATATACCGCCGTACGGCCGATATCACGCAGGCACAGATTCGTGTCAGCACCCGTCCCATGATTTCGGGTTACGGAGCCACCAGCGGTTTCGAGTTGCATGTGCAGGACCGCAAGGGTGGTAAGATAGAGGACCTGATGCGCTACACCCGCATTCTGATTGATTCGCTCAATCAGGAACCTGCCATTTCCCGTGCCTTCACCACCTTCGACACCAAATATCCGCAATACCGCGTGGAGGTGGATGCGGCCCGCTGCAAGCGCGATGGCGTGACACCCAATGCGGTGCTGAAGGTGCTTTCGGGCTATGTAGGCGGCACGTACAGCAGTAACCTGACACGCTTCACCAAGCTCTATCGTGTGATTGTGCAGGCTTCGCCCGAGTTCCGTCTGGACGAGCAGGCGCTCTCCAATATGCGTGTCCGCAGCGAGAGCGGTCAGATGATTCCCATCACGCAGTACATCCGTATGGAACGTGTCTATGGCAGCGAGGGCCTGAACCGCTTCAACCTGTTCAGCAGCATTGCCGTGATGGGTCAGACGGCCGACGGCTACAGTAGCGGTCAG
>Ga0265300_10002067_pt1 | contig 17835 bp, 14 predicted proteins | sample AusTroGonzalo_MG_FD_193482 | JGI IMG/M metagenome (GOLD analysis project Ga0265300, IMG submission 193482) | Bovine rumen microbial communities from tropical cattle in Woodstock, Queensland, Australia - Gonzalo_03 | ecosystem: Host-associated > Mammals > Digestive system > Stomach > Rumen ...
ATTTCCAAACCAAACACCGCCTCCAGCTCCTTAAGAGCCGGATTCTCCTTCTTCATCTTCTCGTACTGCTCCTCACGGGTAAGCAGATGCTCCACGTTACGTGACTGATCCACCTTGATCTCCATGCTGATGGCGGGGTTGCTGAAACGGTCACGGATAAAACGCAGGATGCGGTCCTCAGCGCCGCGAATCTCATCGGCCATCATGGGGTTGCCGGCTTCTACACAGAATACCGTGTCCGATATCAGGGTGGGGCGGCAGTTTATCATGCGGTTCTTGAGCGGCGTGTCCTGACGGGGCAGCGTGGCTGCAAAATCATTCCAGCTGTTTTGCAGCGCATCGGCAGTGAGCGGTTTGGCCGGATGCTGCTCCTGGTCTATCACCTGTACGGTCTGACGTCCGTGGGGCTGGTCGGGGCGGCCGGCCGGTTTGTTGCCGTGGATGGATGTGAAAATGCTTGCACCCTTGAATGTGGGTATGGCATTCTTGCGCACAGGCTGCGGAGCGGGTTGCTGTATAGTCTGTGCTGTGACCGGCTTCACGGTGGCCTGAGGCGCTGCCGCTGCCGGAGCTGCCTTAGCTGTGGCAGCTATCGTTTTGAATATGGGGTGTAATCTCTTGGGCTTGCGCCCACTACTGTCATCGTCTTCATCGGCCTGGGCTGCCTGTATGAGCGTGAGCTCCACCAGCAGACGCTTGTTCTTGCTGATGCGGTAGTTCAGGTCGCAGTCATTACATATCTTGAGCGCCCGATACAGGAACTTGGGCGAGCATTTGGCTGCCTGGTTCTTGTATCGCTCACGCATCTCATCACTTACCTCAAGCAGGGGTAGGGTGCATGCGTCACGGCTTACAAGCAGGTTTCTCAAGTGAAGCATCAAACCGCTTATAAGATGACTGGCATCAAATCCCTTGGCCAGGATATCGTTCAGGAGCACCATCGTGTCCGGGATACGTTTTTCCAGGAACATGTCGGTAAGACGGAAATAGTATTCATAATCAATCACATTCAGGTTCTCAATGGTCTTCTGATATGTGACCAGACCTCCGGTAAAGCTAACCACCTGATCAAATATGGAGAGCGCGTCACGCATACCGCCGTCGGACTTCTCGGCTATGATGGCCAGGGCTTCGGGCTCCGTGGTGACACCCTCTTTCTTGGCTACGCTCTGCAGGTGTTCTATGATGTCCTTGTTGCTTATTCGGCTGAAATCATAGATCTGGCATCGTGACAGGATGGTGGGTATGATCTTATGTTTCTCTGTCGTAGCCAGAATGAAGATTGCATACTTTGGCGGCTCCTCAAGAGTCTTGAGGAAAGCGTTGAAAGCGGCCTGTGACAGCATGTGCACCTCATCTATTATATAGACCTTGTACTTGCCGTTCATAGGCGGGATGCGCACCTGCTCCGTGAGGTTGCGGATGTCATCGACCGAGTTGTTGCTGGCGGCGTCAAGTTCAAATACGTTGTATGAACGCAGCTCCTCATTGAAACTCTTGCATGACTCGCACTCTCCGCAGGCCTCGCCTTCAGCACCGCGGTTGGTGCAGTTTATGGTCTTGGCAAAGATACGGGCGCATGTGGTCTTACCCACGCCGCGCGGACCGCAGAACAGATAGGTGTTGGCCAGCTTACCGCTGCTGATGGCATTCTTGAGCGTCGTGGTCAGTGCTTTCTGGCCTACCACGCTGTCAAATGTCACAGGACGGTACTTTCTGGCTGATACTATGTAATCTTCCATAATTGAACTCAATTGAATTCAAAGATACTGAATTTTTTCGGGCTTTACCTAAACGGAAAAGCCGAATTTTTGAACTACTTTTGCGGTGAATAAAACTGTAACGATGGATAACGGATTCCTGCCGCAACTGAAGGTCTTTATAGGTAGGCACAAGTACTGGATTGTACTGGTGCTGTTCCTGTTAGTCATATTTGTGGCAAGTGATAACAGCATGATAAAGCGTATGGTCCAGAAACGTGAGATCCATGAGTTGCAGGAGCGTCTGCGCGAGAGTGCCGAGCAGAAACGCCAGAACGAGCTTATCCTGAATGACCTGAGCAATGACAGCCTTGTGATTGACCGTATAGCCCGTGAAAGGTATAACATGCACCGTGAAGATGAGGACCTCTTTCTGGAGAGTCCCAGATGATGTAGATATATGAATAAGGAAAACCGATTGATAGAATCATTCACCACAGTTGGAGGTTTGCTGCTTCTGTTTGGAGCCGCCGTTTTCATTACAGGATGGGAGTATGCACCGTACCTCTATCTGGCCGGATCGGTCTTGTTCGCGAGCGGTCAGTTTGCGGACCGATATACGGGCGATGACCGTATCATGAAACGGTTGCGTGCCCAGCAGGTGGTGGGTGCCGTTTTCCTGCTCTTTACTGCAGCTCTGATGTTCTCTGAAGGTATTCATGACCGTGTCCTGACCGATGCCGGCATGAATGAGAACCTGCGCTCGTTCATCCTGGCCCTGACCCGCCGTAACAACTGGATCATCACACTCTCCATAGGTGCCGTCTTTGAGCTCTATTCATCATTCAGGATGGACCATATATCCAAGCAGACAGAGCACTGACAGATAGTCCTGTCCTAACGGAATCTAAACAATTTCTAATGTATTTAACAACTTTTAGCCGCATACGGGGCTAGTTGCATTAAAGAATAATAAATCGGGAATTCTTTGTATCCGGTATTGTAATTTTGCGTCACAGAAAAAGGATAAAGGACATGCTTATGCGACGCGCCAAAACAGTACTTTTCAGTGTAGGTTTGATACTTACATTGGCGTCATGTACAGGTTGTTACAAGATTACGGGCGTTGTCGAGACCTCCGGATTCGAGGGTAGGACACTCTCTCTCACCGAATTCCTTCCTTCACGCACTACAATGTTTGACTCATGTATGGTCAATCACGGCCAGTTCCAGATGCATGGTTCAACAGATTCCATACGTCTTGTGTTCCTTTGCCGTGACGGAATGCCCGTTACTCCGGTCTACATGGAGAAGGGAAACATTGAGATCAAACTCATGCCCACCAAGATAACCGTATCGGGTACACGTCAGAACGACCTTTTCTATAGTTTCCTGCGTAATAAGGTTGCTTTTGACAACCGTTATGAGGATATGGTTCAGAGACGTCTTGCCTTGTCACGTTCAGGAATGGATGCCGAACGTATGGAGGTTATCCAGGATTCGCTCCGCATGATTGTTGCAGAGTGTGAGGACATGATCTGTTCCTTTATGTCCGATAACTACTACGAGCCAGCCGCTGTGGGAGTATTCATGATGCTCAGCGCCGCACCGGCAACTGAGGTCTCTCCGCTGCTGCGCAGAATCCTTGATGCCGCTCCGGAGTATTTCCTGAGCCAGTCATATGTAAACGGCTACATCAACCGCATGGGTTACGCCCGTGTAGAGAAAGCTGATTAATACCCTTTATCCAGGGTTCCCTGAATTATTTCACTTACCTGCTGTGCAGTCTCATTCATCAGTTGAGTCTGCTCCTGTTCTGTGAGTCCTTTGCCGCTCTTGGGCATTATGGGCGCATGGATTGTCATATGTACAGGATGCCAGGTTACGCTCTTGGCGTGACGTGACATGACGTCGTAGTTTCCGTCTATGGTTACGGGCAGGATGGGGAGGCTCAGCTCCTGTGATATCATGAATGCACCGCGTTTGAATCGGCCCATCTTACCGTCGGGGGTACGTGTGCCCTCAGGGAATATCACGACTGACATGCCGTCCTTGAGCTTGGATTCGGCCTTACGGATGCTCTCCATGGATTTTACCCTTGAACTGCGCTCTATCAGGATGTGGCCGGCCATATAGCATGCCCAACCTACAAACGGAATCTTGCCCAGTTCCTTCTTCATGATCCATTTGAATTTTACGCCCAGGAATCCGTACATGAGGAATGCGTCCCAGTAACTCTGGTGGTTGGCTGCAATCACGTATGACTGGCCTTTCTTTATGTTCTCAAGTCCGTGAACGTGAATGGGAATGAAGAACAGACGATAGAACAGACGTCCCCAAACCATGCCGGGCCAGTAGCCCCAGAAACGGTCATTGAATATGGAACCTATCATGGTAAACAGCGCAACTATAATAGTTACGGCTATCATTATGGGGAGTGCAATGAATATCTGATAAATCAGGTAGAGTGCTCTAATCATCTGTCAAATAATACTTGTTGTCCGTATTGTGAATTGTCAAATTCTCCGTTGTCGTATACGGCGTGGCCGTTTACCCAGGTGGTGTCAACCTTCCAGTGGAACTGCATGCCTTCAAACGGGCTCCAACGGCATTTGGTGGGGTTGTTCTCGGGGCCTGCAGTCCATCCCTGGGCGCTGTGTGAAAGGAGTGTCAGGTCCGCCTTGTATCCCTTGCGTATGAATCCGCGCTGCTTTACGCTGAACAATTGAGCCGGGTTGTGGCACATGAGACGGACAACATCGGTCATGTCCAATACGCCCTGGTCTGCCAACTCCATCATGATTGGTATGGAGTAGGGCAGAACCGGTATGCCAGATGCCGCTGTCTTGCACCCTCCCTGTTTCTCAAGATACAGATGCGGCGCATGGTCTGTTCCTACCACGTCAATCAGTCCGTTTGTGAGAGCTTTACGCAGTGCATCGCGGTCTGCGGCTGTCTTGATGGCCGGGTTGCATTTTATGAATGTGCCTTTTGTGGCGTAATCGGCATCGGTGAACCACAGATGTGCGGGACAGGCCTCGGCTGTGAACTGTTTCTCATTGAGCGGGCCGTTGCCGAACAGGGCCAGTTCACGGGCTGTGGTTATATGCAGTATGTGCAGCTTTACGTTTGTGCCCGATGCAACCTCCAGCGCCTTTGCCGTGGATACGTAACAGGCCTCCTCGCTGCGAATGAGCGGGTGGTACTGGATGGGAGGCTCGCCTCCGCACTCCTGCATGTAACGCTCCATGTTGGCGTTTATGATTGATGTCTCCTCACAGTGTGCTGCCACGGGAACCGGTGCGGCACGGAAGAGAGCCTTAAGCGAATCCTTGTCATCCAGAAGCATTCCGCCGGTGCTGGAGCCCATAAAGAGCTTTATGCCGCATATGCGGGCGGGGTCAATCTTCTGGATCTCCTCCAGGTTGTCATGTGTGGCACCCAGATAGAATGAATGGTTTACCAGACAGCACTCGGCGGCTCTCTCAAACTTGTCGTTCAGGTCCTGGATGGTAGTGGTCTGGGGAATGCAGTTTGGCATATCAAAGACCGATGTCACACCTCCTGCGGCTGCGGCACGGCTCTCGGTCGTAAGATCGGCCTTATGGGTGAGGCCGGGATCGCGGAAATGCACGTGGTCATCTATGGCACCGGGGATGAGCCATCGGCCCTGGGCATCGATCACGTTGCCGGCATCGGGGGTATCGGCGGTAGTGAATATGTCTGATATGATATCACCGTCTATAAGGACCGATGCCTGCTGCATCCTGCCCTCATTGACTACGGTGGCGTTTTTTATGAGTGTAGTGCTCATGACTGTTTCTGCGGGAATTTACGGAACCAGCTGGATATCTTGAGGCGGATCACGCCAAAGAATGCCTCGCTGAATATGCCGCCGCTCATCTTGGATGTGCCGAGCTCGCGGTTTACGAATATCACGGGAACCTCTTTTATCTTGAATCCGCACTTGAAGGCAGTGAATTTCATCTCTATCTGGAAGGCATAGCCCTTGAAATGGATCTTGTCCAGCTCAATTGTCTCAAGCACCTGACGACGGTAGCATTTGAATCCGGCGGTGGTGTCGTGGATGGGCAGGCCGGTCACGATGTGCACGTATCGGGATGCAAAGTATGACATGAGCACGCGTCCCATGGGCCAGTTGACAACGTTTACACCACTGACATAACGTGAGCCGATGGCAACGTCATAACCCTCATCTCGGCATGCGCTGAGCAGGCGGGGCAGGTCTGACGGGGCGTGTGAGAAATCGGCATCCATCTCAAAGATGAAGTCATATCCGCGCTCTATGCACCACTTGAATCCGGTAATGTATGCGGTACCCAGACCCAACTTGCCGGAGCGCTCCACAATGAACAGACGGTCCTTGAACTCGGTCTCCATCAGTCCTTTTACAATATCTGCAGTGCCGTCAGGTGATCCGTCATCAATTACCAGTATGTTGAAATTGTCCTCCAGCGCAAGCACGGCGCGGATTATGTTCTCAATATTCTCCTTCTCGTTGTAAGTAGGTATTATTACTATGCTGTCACTCTTTTTCATCAGGCTAGCTTTTTGTTATGCAAATATAGTGTTTTTTCGTTGTATCTTTGCAATCGCTATGACATTGGCAGATCTTAGTGGACTTTACGGGGGCTTGGTGCAGACCAAGGCGCTGATAAAGGAACTTGCGGGAAAACGCGGTGGAAACGTTTTTCTGCAGGGACTCCGTGCGTCATCGGCTCCGCTGCTCTTCTCTGCAGTGGCCCAAACGGGCGGTAAACCCTGCCTGCTGGTGATTCTCAATGACCAGGAGGAGGCTGCCTATTTCTATCACGACATGGTGCAGACCATGGGTGATCAGGATGTGCTCTATTTCCCGTCGGCCTACCGCCGCGCCGCCAAGTACGGCCAGAAGGATGATGCCAGCGAGATACTGCGCACCGAGGTGCTGAGCCGCCTTACCACGATTGAGCCCGGCAATGCCACTCTTGTGGTGGTGACATCGGCCGATGCACTGGCCGAGAAGGTGGTATCCAAATCCAGCCTTGAGGACAAGTCCATACAGGTGCAGACAGGCGAGACCCTGGACCGCGAGGAACTGCAGAACCTGCTGCTTGAACTGGGATTCAACCGTGTGGATTACGTCTATGAGCCCGGACAGTTTGCCCTGCGCGGCAGCATCCTGGACGTGTTCTCGTTCTCATCGGAATACCCCTACAGACTTGATTTCTTTGGCGATGACATAGACAGCATACGTCAGTTCTCGGTCGATACGCAACTCTCCACGGAGCAGAAGGAGAGTGTGGTGATCGTGCCCGATATGGACAAGATTGAGGGCGCTCAGGTGTCGCTGATGGATTTCCTGCCTCATGATACCGTGATGGCGGTAAAGGACCTGCTGCTCACTGCAGACCGCATGACCACCATTGCAGGTGAGGTATCGGATCACGAGAGCCTGGCTGCCCGTATGCGTCAGCTGGATGCTACAAAGGATACCGGCGGTGAACAGGTTCAGGAGGATCTGCCCAGCCTGCTTTCGGCCCAGGATTTCCTGCGTAAGACGACTGATTTCCGTGTGGTGGAGTTCGGCAACAAACCCACCGGTGTGGCATCGGCCACGATTACATTTGATACCACTCCGCAGCCGCTGTTCCATAAGAACTTTGAGCTGGTGTCCCAGACCCTGACCGATTACATAGTCAAGGGCTACAAACTCTATATCCTGACCGATAACACCAAGCAGGGAGACCGCCTGCATGATATTTTTGCCGAGAGGGGTGAGAACATACAGTTCACGACTATTGGCAAAACCCTTCATGAGGGATTCGCAGACGGCCTACTCAAGTGCTGCTTCTTTACTGACCATCAGATATTTGACCGCTACCACAAGTACAACCTGCGCAGCGAGCGTGCCCGTAACGGAAAGGTGGCGCTCACGCTTAAGGAGCTGCAGGAGTTCCAGATTGGTGATTACGTGGTGCATATGGATCATGGCGTGGGCAAGTTCGGCGGTCTGGTCCGTGTTCCGGAGGCTGGTGGATATCAGGAGAAGATAAAGATCATATATAAGAATGATGATGTGGTGTTCGTGTCTATCCATGCCCTGCACAAGGTTTCCAAGTACAAGGGCAAGGAGGGTGAGGAGCCGCACATAAACAAACTGGGTACCGGCGCCTGGGAGAACCTCAAGGAGCGTACCAAGGGTAAGATCAAGGATATTGCGCGTGACCTTATAAAACTGTACGCCAAGCGTCTGGAGGAGAAGGGATTTGCTTACAGCCCAGACAGTTACCTGCAGAACGAGCTGGAGGCAAGCTTCATGTATGAGGATACCCCCGACCAACTCAAGGCCACCCAGGATGTAAAGATGGATATGGAGAGCAGCCGCCCCATGGACCGCCTCATCTGCGGCGACGTTGGATTCGGCAAGACCGAGGTTGCCATCCGTGCCGCCTTCAAGGCCGTGGCCGATAACAAGCAGGTGGCAGTCCTGGTTCCGACTACAATACTGGCTTTCCAGCACTATCAGACCTTCCGGGACAGATTGAAAGAGTTCCCGTGCAGGGTGGAGTATCTGTCACGCGCCCGCAGCGCCGCCCAGACCACCGCCATCCTGGAGGACCTCAAGGAGGGCAAGATAGATATAGTAATAGGTACGCACAAGCTCATCGGCAAACAGGTCAAGTTCAAGGACCTGGGCCTGCTTATAATCGATGAGGAGCAGAAATTCGGCGTATCGGTCAAGGAAAAGCTCAAACAGCTGCGTGCCAACGTGGATGTGCTCACCATGACCGCCACACCCATACCGCGTACCTTGCAGTTCTCACTCATGGGCGCCCGTGACCTGTCGGTCATCCAGACTCCGCCGCCCAACCGCTATCCCATTCAGACTGAGCTCCATGTCTTCAGTGCCGATATCATCCGTGAGGCCGTGAACTTTGAGATGAGCCGCAACGGACAGCTCTTCATTGTGAGCAACCGCATATCGTCACTGCCGGATCTGGCCGCAATCGTACAGCGTGAGGTGCCCGACGCCCGCGTTGCCATCGGCCATGGACAGATGGATCCCGATGAGCTGGAGAAGATCCTGACCGGATTCATCAACTATGACTATGATGTGCTTGTGGCTACGTCAATCATTGAGAACGGAATAGACATACCCAACGCCAACACCATAATCGTGAACTCGGCCCAGAATTTTGGCCTGAGTGACCTGCACCAGATGCGCGGACGTGTGGGCCGAAGCAACCGTAAGGCGTTCTGCTACCTGCTGGCACCCCCGCTGGCATCGCTGTCGGATGAGTCGCGCCGCCGTCTGCAGGCCATAGAGAGTTTCAGCGACCTGGGCAGCGGCATACAGCTGGCCTTGCAGGACCTTGACATACGTGGCGCCGGCAACCTGCTGGGAGCCGAGCAGAGCGGATTCATAGCCGACATGGGTTACGAGACCTATCAGAAGATACTAAAGGAGGCTGTCCATGAACTCAAGAATGATGAGTTCCAGAACCTGTTCAAGGAGCAGACGGCAGAGCAGAGTGGGGCGACTCCCATGGATGCTTCACGATATGTTGATGAGTGCACCGTCGAGACTGACCTTGACCTCTGTTTTCCCGATTCATTCGTGCCCGACGGCAGCGAGCGAATCCTTCTGTACCGTGAGCTTGACGGCATGGAGCGTGAGGCCGATATACAACGCTTCCGTGACCGCCTGCAGGACCGTTTCGGTAAGATTCCGCAGCAGGCCGATGAGCTTATCCGTCTGGTCACCCTGCGCCGTATGGGCCGTGAACTGGGCGTTGAGAAGATATACCTCAAGGCTGACCGCATGAGCCTGTTCTTTGTCAGCAACCCCGACAGCCCCTATTATGAGAGCGAGGCATTCGGCGCCATCCTGGCCTACGCCGGCCAGAACCCCATGACCTGCCGCCTGCGCGAGGACGGCACCAAGCGCAGCCTCCTCATCACCCAGGTTCCCGACGTGGAGCGCGCCATCAGCATCCTTAAAGCAATTGGGGACTGTCTCCTTTTGTCACGTTTTTAAATCAGCTATTATCGCTTACTTTAGCATGTGCAAAAGGGGACTGTCCCCAATTGCATGTTCTGTTCGTTTTGTGTTCAGATGATGATAGGTATGTAAAGGAACATCGGAGCGTTATAGGTCTTGGCGTTGAAATGGATTGCAACGCCAAAATTAACGGACCACATGCTCTTGTCACCCAGCTTGTCATATGCGCCGAACAGCTTGAATCTCAAGCTGGAATCAAGCCGTTCATCCGGGAAAATAGAATGCCTGAAAATCCAGTCGGCATTCACTCCGGCCATAATGGAGACGCCATTCAGTTCGCTGCTATAGAATGATTCGTTTTTTTTGTTGGGATTCTGGGTGTCGGTCGACTGTATAAGACTGGCATAGGCAATGCCTGCAAAGGGTATAATCCTGTAATACTGGTCCAGTTTTGCTGCATGACCGATATTCAGGTACATACGCATATGGTTCGTGGACTTGCCGGTTGTCCAGTCATAATTATACTGATTGTCATGATAAAAGCCTCCAGCCTTAAGACTTGAAAATGCATAAGACAATCCTAAATCAAAATACCAGTCTTTCTTGTTAATGTAATCAAAGCCTAATGAAATGCCGTTCATGGGTTTAAGGTAGTCCGATGTGTTTCCGATGAACGATTCATGAACGTACGAAAAATACATGCCAAGCATATCCGGTACTCTTCCCGCCAGCGACAGGTCGGGTTCCCTTCTTTTGGTGTACTTTAGATCGCTCTTCAAGGCTTCTTCGTATTTTCTTAAAACGACGCTGTCTATGCCATTCTCAGTAACGCTCTCTTTCTCGAACTCGTCGATTCTGTTCAGGGCCAGTTCTGCATGTCTGTCCATGGTTTTATTGAAAGTCAGAGTCGTTTCGCCGAAACATTTGGTCTGAACCTGTCGGGAGCAGAGTTCCCATATATCGAATACAACCTGATTACTCCTGAGCGACAATTCATCGGCCATGTCGGGAATATACCACGAATTGTCACGGTCCAGGACGCAGTCAACCTGGTTATACACAATCTTGTAGTTTTCAATTTTGACTTTTTTCCTTGTAGTGCTGTACTTGAAAACGGAAACGGAAGGGATTCCCGGATTAGTTGGCGATTCTACTGCGCGGTAATCGGCCCATGTAAGAGGACCTTCGTTCCAGTTCTTGTAATTCTCATCACGTTTTTTTGCAGACAACGGCAACTGGCTTGCTGCAAACAGGAGCATACCCATTCTGAATAATGTGCCACGGGTAAAAATTCTACTCATAGATAATTGAAAAGGTTTTGGCAAAGTTATTGTTTTTTTGACGCGCCAATCAATCATAGTAGGTTTTTTGTCTTATATTCGCGGATGGAACCTATAAAAAGGATTTATTAATCATTTCAACTATATCAATTATGAGTAAGTATTCAGGAACACAGACCGAGAAGAATCTGGAAGCCGCATTTGCCGGCGAGTCAATGGCACGTAACAAGTACACCTATTTTGCTTCCAAGGCAAAGAAGGAGGGTTTCGAACAGATAGCTGCCATCTTTGAGGAGACAGCAAACAACGAGAAGGAGCACGCCAAGCTCTGGTTCAAGGAACTGGAGGGCATAGGCGATACCGCTCAGAACCTGGGCGCTGCAGCCGATGGCGAGAACTACGAGTGGACCGATATGTACGAGGGCTTTGCCAAGACGGCCGAGCAGGAGGGATTCCCCGCACTGGCTGCACGTTTCCGCATGGTAGCTGCAATTGAAAAGCGTCATGAGGAGCGTTACCGTGCATTGCTCAAGAACGTTGAGACAGCTAAGGTCTTTGAGAAGTCAGAGGTTAAGGTTTGGGAATGCCGTAACTGCGGTCACATCGTAGTTGGCACCAAGGCTCCTCAGATCTGCCCCGTTTGCCAGCATCCGCAGGCATACTTTGAGGTTCACAAGGAGAATTATTGATTATTTCCATGCGGCGGGGGCTCGCTGCTTCGCTGCGCTCGGTTTTCCATGCGCTTAACGGCCTAAAGGCCTTAAGCGTCGGGATGGAAAGATATCTGCGTATTTGAAACAACCTTTTTTTAGTTTCCTTCTGGAAACACGATTCGTTTCACTACGCTCTGCCGGCCTTCCAGGCCGGGTAAAAATTTAGGCGCCCCTTGGGACGCCTTAATTTTTACTCTAAGCTGGAAAGCTTATCAATTATTTGTACATGAAGCGGCGGATGCTGCCCTTGGGGGTTTTTGCGAAGGGCTCAAAGCGCAGCTCATAGCCGTTAACGGTTGAGTAGGCGGGGAGCTTTGAGTTGAGCAGGCTGATGTTCTGCTTCATGACTGCCTCAAGGGCATCGGCATTGATGCCGGCCTTGTCAAGAGCGTCCATGTTGGGAACGATCAGGGCGATGATCTTGGTGTCACGCTGCAGTACGATTGACTCGGCCACGTAGGGGAGTTCGTTCAGGATTACCTCAATCTCCTCGGGGTATACGTTCTGTCCGTTACCGGCCAGGATCATGTTCTTGGAGCGGCCCAGCAGGAATACGTTGTTGTTCTTATCAATGGTACCCATATCGCCGGTGCGGAACCAGCCGTCCTGGAGCACCTGATCGGTAGCCTCCTGGTTCTTATAGTAACCCTTGAATACTACGTCACCCTTTACAGAGAGCTCACCGGCGATGTTCTCGGGATCGGGAGAGTCAATCTTAACCTCCATGATCTCGGGCAGATACTCACCGCAAGACTTGGGAATGTACTTGCCCAGTTTACCATATGATACGATAGGAGCAAGCTCTGTCAGACCGTAACCGGTAATGAAGGGGAGCTGCAGCTTGTAAACCAGCAGTGACTCAACCTCGGAGGGGATGGCGGCACCGCCTGTAGCGAATACCTCGATGTTGCCGCCCATGGCGTTGATGAGCTTGTCATGCAGCATCTTGCAGAAATCGGGGTTGTGCTTGTAATCGGCCAGTTTTGCCTTGCCCTCGGGGCTCTTTATGTCTTCGCCCAGTACATACTCGGCAAACTTTACAAAGATCAGGGGCACACCGTAGAAGATACGGGGCTTAACCTCCTGCAGGGCAGCCTGTACGTTTGACGGGATGGGGGGCAGACCCAGCACTGTAACGTGCATACCCATGGTCATAGGAATAACCACATCACATGTAAGACCAAAGCTGTGTGCATGAGGCAGCAGGCTCAGGTAGTTCTCACGTGGATGGAAGGGGAATCCCGGACGTATGCCCTGTACGTTGGCGGTATAGTTGCGGTAGGTCAGCATAACACCCTTGGGGTTGCCTGTTGAGCCCGATGTATACAGGATGGCGCAAACATCGTCAATATCAGGATTGCAAACCTTGAAATCGGCGGGCTGCATACCTGCGGGGAAAGCGGCTGCCAGCAGAGAGGCGGCCTGCTCATAGAGCTCACCAACACCGTTGCGGCTGGCCAGTACCTTTCCGGTAGCGGCATCGATGGCGCAGAGAACCTGCGGCATCTCATCAAAGTTCATCTCATCAAAGGCACGCTTCTCAGTGTAGAGAATCTTGCTGTCTGAGTGGATGACCAGACGCTGTGTATCGGCCGGGGTGAAAGCATTATAAAGATGTACTGCAACGTATCCTTTGCTGACAGCAGCCATAAAGACCGATGCGCCCAATGCGCAGCTCTTGGTGTTGATGGCAATCTTGTCGCCGGGCTGAACGCCGGCCATCTTCCAGATAAGATCCAGGGTATATATGCGTTCTGCAAGTTCGCGGTATGTGATGGTTGATTTACGGAAATCACTGAGAGCGGGACGATCCCAGCAATCTCTTGTGGCGCCCTCAAAGAGGCGGATGAAATTGTCAAGTTTCAACATGGAAAATACGTATTAATGTTTGTGTCACGAAGGTAAGACAAATATGCAACTACACGGGCTTTTAAGACCTGTTTGTGGCCAAATGACCGCTCTCGTTGGCGAACTGGTAGCCTTACTGTGGCGAAACAGGGTATACTGTTACTGTTCCAACCCCGGTGTACTTGCTGTTGCAAGTGTTCCGTCGGGTGTCTCATAGATGAAATAGGCACTTATCTCAGGGTGGCGGGAGCAGAGAGCCTGGGCGCTGTCCAGTCCCATCACCATCATTGATGTGGCCAGCGCATCGGCCGTAGCGCAATCCGCAGCCAGAACCGTGGCGGAGAGTAGGGTGTGACTCACCGGCATGCAGGTGTGCGGGTCAATGGTGTGGGCGTATTTGCGTCCGTCCTTTACGTAGAAGTTGCGGTAATTGCCCGATGTAGCCATGGCAATGTCCGATACCTTGATCACCGTCTGCAGCTCATTGTTAATGGAGAGCGAGTCATCAACGGGCTTGCTTATGCCTATACCCCAGAGGTTCCCCTTGGGATTATGCCCGGCCACCACAATCTCGCCGCCAATCTCCACCATAAAGTCATTGATGCCCTTGGACCGGAACATCGCGGCCACCATATCGCTGCCGAATCCCTTGGCAATGGCACTGCAATCCAGCATGATGCGCGCATCATCCTTGGTAATCAGGCCGTCCTGCTCATGAATCTTGTGGTATCCGGTAATCTCCATCAGACTGTCAATCGTAGCCTGACGTATATTCTCGGCATGCTTGAACCCGAATCCCCACGCATTCACGGCCGGAGCGACGGTGATATCGAAAGCACCGCCCGTCATGGCCGATATCTCCATGGCCCTGCGGTAAACGTTAAGGAACATAGTATCAGTAACCTGAATGCTCTCTGAACGGTTTACGGCCGATATGGTAGACTGCTCGTTGAACATGGACAGCGCACTGTCAACCAGAGCCAGAGTATGCTCAATCTCAGGCTTGAGGTCTGCGTTGTAGAGGTATGTGACGTTGTATCGGGTGCCGAATACCAGACCCTGAGCCGTGCGGTACTGCGGCTGCTCCTGCTTGCTCTCAGAGAGAATCAGGATGGTGCCTATGATGAGGAACGTAAGAAATATCCAATGCCACTTTTTCATCAGTTCAAGCCGTGAGATGTTCAATAAGAATCTTAATGCCTATGCCTATCAGAATGATACCGCCTATAATCTCAACCGGGAAGTTGATACGCTTGCCGGCAAATGCGCCAATCATGAATCCGACAACAGAGAACAGGAATGAACCTATGCCGATGATGATCACGGGCAGCAGTATGCTTGCAAAAGTATCATATCCGGAGCATCCGAAAGAGAGTCCCACTGCCAGTGCGTCAATGCTGGTGGCGATGGCCATGGTGACGGTCGTGGAGAACTTGGACGGGTCAAAAGACTTTTCCTCCTCATCGGACTTAAGACCGCTCAGGATCATACGTCCGCCCAGGAATGCCAGCAGGCCGAATGCAATCCAATGGTCCCAGCGCTCCAGTGCGTCACAGAAGAAACTCATGCCCATCCAGCCTATCATAGGCATCAGGGCCTGGAACAGACCGAACATGAGTGCCGTGACAAGCATGGTCCTGAGCACCAGGCGGCGCTGGATAAGTCCGCTGGTAATGGACACCGTAAAGCAGTCCATCGCAAGTGCCACGGACAGGAGTATCAGATCAAGTATTGTCATTGTGTTACTTGATTTCCTTCTCTATCTTGTAATCGTTGCGGTTCTGCGAGCTGCGGCTCACCAGTTCTGCAAGGAATCCCACCAGGAACATGAGCGTACCCATGATCATACCGGTAAGAGCAATGTAGAAGTAGGGGTTATCGGTAATAAGCGGTGCAGGAACACCCTTGGAGAGGCAAATCAGCTTGTTCACGCCAATTACGATAATTGCGATGAAGCAGAGCACGAACATGCCTGATCCACACAGACCAAAGAAATGCATGGGCTGCTTGCCGAATCGGTTCAGGAACCAGAGTGTCATGAGGTCCAGATAACCGTTCACGAATCGGTCCAGACCGAACTTGGTCTTGCCGTACTTGCGGGCCTGATGGTGAACCACCTTCTCGCCAATCTTGCCGAATCCGGCGTTCTTGGCCAGGAACGGGATGTAGCGGTGCATCTCACCGTAAACCTCAATGTTCTTTACAACCTCACGGCGGTATGCCTTGAGGCCGCAGTTCATGTCATGCAGCTTGATGCCTGTAACCTTACGTGCGGTCCAGTTGTATATCTTGGAGGGGATATTCTTGCTCAGCTTTCCGTCATAGCGTTTTTTCTTCCAGCCCGATACCAGGTCAAAACCCTCCTCGCGGATCATGCGGACCATCTCAGGAACCTCCTCGGGGCTGTCCTGAAGGTCGGCATCCATGGTAACCACAATGTCACCCTGCGCCATGTCGAATCCGCAGAACAGGGCGGGGGATTTGCCGTAGTTGCGACGGAACTTGATGCCCTTAACGATTTCGGGGTTATCGGCCTTAAGACCTTCAATTATTTTCCATGACTCATCGGTACTGCCGTCATCCACAAAAATGACTTCATAACTGAACTTGTGTTCTGTCATTACTCGACCTATCCAAGCAAAGAGTTCCGGAATTGACTCCGCCTCATTCAGAAGCGGTATTATAATTGAAATGTCCATAATTACTTGATTCTTAATCTTTTGGCTGTTATCAAAGCTATGATAAGTGACAGTATGTTGCCCCACATGAGGGAAGACTGTATCAATTGTTTGGTTACTCCCGATGCCGGAAGCGAGCAGAACCATGTCACGGACTGGCGCATCAACTCCATGGCTTTGTCGTATTGCTCCAGCTGAGCGGGGTCAGTAAAGGTCTGAGCCTCGGCCTGAAATGTCTGTATCATAATCTCCAGATGCTCCATCAGTCCTGCTGCAAATGCGCCGTGGTCAATGAAACGCAGGTACAGGTAAGCCACCATGCATGAAAGTGCCGTGGCAAACAGGAACGTAAGGATGGTTATGATCCATGAAACCGGGAACGGGAAGAACGGCTTGCAGTTCTCATCGCGGAAGTGTCTTATGAGCATGTATGCGACAACAGGAATGCCCAGGATCATGGGAATGGCAATGAGTGTCAGATTTGCATACTTTACGGTCATTGCGGTTACCAGATATACAAGGGTAATGTAGATGCCCAGGTATGTTCCAAGTGTCATTGACACCTGAAGCAGATTGATCCTGATTACTTTCTGGTCCTGCCTTTCTTCCATTATTTGTTTTAATAATGTGCAAATTTAGTGATTTCTTTTGATTGCCGATTGCTGATTCAAATAAAAGCAGTACTTTTACAGCCGGGTAAGTCCTACACGGCCAGCTCCCTTCTAACCCTCCAGGGCTTGACGGCAGCAAAGGTACGTCGGTTGTAGCGGCGCGATGCAGATCGCTTACCCGCCTTATACGAAAAATGGTCGCCTTGTGGCGGCCATTTTTTGTATAAAAACGGGTAAGCGGTATTCCTTTCGGAAAAAAATGGGTAGTTTTGACTAGAATATCGGCTTGAATTTAAAGAGAGAACAAAGATGAATATTAGATTAGAAGAGAAAAAGGACTGGTGTGAGGTTGAGAACCTTACACGTGAGGCATTCTGGAACGTTTACAAGCCCGGATGTCTGGAGCATTATGTGCTTAACCGCTACAGGAGCAATCCTGATTTCATTCCGGAACTGGACTATGTGATGGAGGAGGACGGTAAGATTATAGGTCATGTGATGTTTTCAAAGGCAGAGATTGTGCTTGACGATGGCACAAAGTTTCCGTCATGGACATTCGGGCCCATAAGCATCCACCCGGATTACAAGCGCAAGGGTTATGGCCTGAAACTGCTCCAGTATGCACTGGGTAAGGCCCGCGATATGGGCATCAGCCTTATTTGTATGGAGGGTAATATTGATTTCTACAGGCATGCGGGCTTTGATCTGGCCAGCAAGATCAAGATACATTATCACGCTGAACCCAGGGAATCGGATGTTCCTTATTTCCTGGCTCAGGAACTCATTCCGGGTTATTGGAGTGGGCGAGAGGGCACTTACTGCCCGCCTGCAGGTTACTTTGTTGCCGATACTGATCCCGCCGGTTTTGAGGCGTATGAGGCTACGTTCCCGGCTAAGGTCAAGGCTTTTCAGCCCGGTCAACTGCCTCAGTTCTGCCAGAGCTGCGGTATGCCGCTAACCAAGAATGAGGATTGCGGAACAAACGCCGATGGCAGCATAA
>Ga0265300_10002068_pt1 | contig 17832 bp, 19 predicted proteins | sample AusTroGonzalo_MG_FD_193482 | JGI IMG/M metagenome (GOLD analysis project Ga0265300, IMG submission 193482) | Bovine rumen microbial communities from tropical cattle in Woodstock, Queensland, Australia - Gonzalo_03 | ecosystem: Host-associated > Mammals > Digestive system > Stomach > Rumen ...
GCTTGCCTTCGGGCGAGCGGTCGAGCGGCTGGAGCAAATCGACGCTGATGAGTTCGCAGTACGTTTCGAGGCCGAGCGGGAGCGCACCCATGTTGACGATGCGCGGCTTGGGGCTGAACCCTTCGCTGAACTTGATGGGGATTCCTGCGCAGATGAACGTGCGTTCAAAGAAGCTGAGCATGTTCTGGTGTGGCAAGAATCGGCTGATGCCCGTCTTTTTGAATGTAATCTTGTAACTGTAGTGGACTTTTTGGCTGGGGCGGCGGTCGGCCACGAGCTTCTTGATTTCTTCGGGAGTGCGGCTGGGCGCCTTGTGGCGCACCGGATCGTTCGCAAGAACGATTTCCTTGCCAAAGCCAGGGATACCGCACTTTTGGCAGTCGCCCCATTTGCAGTTCGGCACAGGCGCAGACGTCGGATCGAACGCCTTTTCCCATTCGCGACGCAAGTATTGCTTTGACGTACCGGCGTGAATGTAGTCCCACGGGAATACTTCGTCTTTGTCGCGTTCGCGGTACACCCAGGAGGTGTCGTAACCGCATTCTTCCCAGACTTCGAGCCACTTGTTAAAGTCAAAACGGTAGCTGTCGCTTTCGAAGATGATGCCCTTCTTGTAGGCGGCGTAAATGACAGGACCGAGGCTGCGGTCGCCACGGCTGTACACCGCTTCGAGGAAGCTTGTTTCCCAGGCGGCCCAGTTGATCTTTACGTTCGGGTGCTTGTAGAATTTTTCGCGCACGTAGCGGATGTGACCGAGCGCTGTTTCTTTGTCCATAAACGGAGCCCATTGCAGACCCGTAAAGGATTTTGGAATGAGGATACCGATAGAAACTGCAATTTGAATGCCGCGGTTGTACTTGCGACCGATCTTCACGAGATTGAAGATGAGCTCGCAGAACGCTTGCATGTCTTCCAAGTTCTCGGTCGGGAAGCCGATCATCGTGTAAAGCTTGATCTTGTTGAACCCGCTAGAGAAGGCATGTTCTGCGGCGTCGTACATGTCCTGGTCGCTGATGGTCTTGTTGATCATCTTGCGGATACGTTCAGAACCTGTTTCCGGCGCGAACGTAGCGCTGCGACCGCCCTTGAGCGCTGCAACTTTTTCGGCGAGACTTTGTCCGAAACTGTTGACGCGGATACTCGGGAGGCTCACGTCGACGTTATCGTAGAACGGGTCGTCGATGATGGAGTCCGTCAATGCTTCGACCGGCTTGTAGTCTGCCGTAGAAAGCGACAAAAGACCGAGTTCGCGTTCGCCTGTCGCCTTGATTCCCGCCTTGGCAATATCCAGAACATCGTCCGGATCGAGCTCGCGGCAAGGCCTGTACCAAATGCCTGCCTGGCAGAAACGGCAACCCTGTGCGCAACCACGCATCACTTCCACGCTGAATCGATTGTGGACAAGTTGCATGTTTGCAATCAAATTCTTGATAGGGTAGTCCTTAGGGTCTAGAACCGGGATGAACTGACGGCGCACGCCGTTTGTATGTTCGTAAGAACCCTTTGCCGGATCTTTGGGAACGAGGACTCCGTATTCGTTCTTGACGACTTCGCGGAGCGTCGGAACGTACACGCCGTCGATCTTGGAGAGGTTCTTCAAAATCTCTGCACGCGGGAGACCCGCCTTGCGACCTTCGCCCACGCAACGCACAAATTCGACGATCAGCTTTTCGCCATCGCCGATCATGAAGGCGTCAAAGAAATCTGCGACCGGTTCCGGGTTGCCCATCGCAGGACCGCCAGAAACCACAATCGGGTCGCTCTCGGCACGGTCTTTTTGCCATGCCGGAATCCCCGCCAGTTCAAGAACGTAAGGGACGTTCGTAAAGTTCAGTTCGGTCTGGAGCGTAAGTCCCACGACCTCGAAATCCTTGACGGCGGTATAGCTTGCATGGGTGTAAAGCGGAATGTCATATTTTTTCATCTCGCGGGCCATGTCGTCCCACGGGGCAAAACCCACTTCGCAAAGCAAATCCGGTTCACGGTTCAGCACATGGTACAGAATGCGCAGCCCGTTGTTGCTCATGCCGATTTCGTAAGTGTCCGGAAACACGAACGCCATGCGGGCAAGCATCTTGCTGTGGTCTTTGATGACGCTGTTGGCTTCGCCGCCCATGTAACGGGCGGGACTTTCTACGGCAGGGAGTACGAGAGCAAGTTTTTCAAGGATTGTCATACCCCCAAAAATAGATAATCTTGTTGCCTTCCCTGTAATATTTTAATATTATTTGTGGCATGAGTATCGTCAAATATATTTTCTGGTTAGTCGCCTTTTTGATGGGCGTCATTGCAGCGTATGTTGTTCCGGAAGAAACCATGTCTACCGGGGCGAAATTTGTGTTTGTCGGAGCATGGGGCGCAGTGCTTGGCTTTGTGTTCTACACCGTCTGCCGCAGGCAGATTGAAACCATCGAAAACGACTTTAACGAAGTGCTGAACAAGCCTCAGCCGAAGGTCTCCCAGTTCGTCTCGGTCCGCCCGCTCGACGAAGAAAAGAAGAACCCGCTCCCGCCGGGTGCCATTCCCGCCGCCGAGGCCCTCAAGCAGCAGCCGGTGCCGGCCTCCATCAAAAAACTTGATGCCGCCGCCGTCAAGATCGGGTTCCCGCTCGAAGCCTGGAACGCCTTTAAGCTCGGCATTCTCCGCAACCGTCCGTTCACCGAAGTCATCGAGGCTATGCAAAAGCTGATGCCGGAACTCTTCCCCGAAGCCTCCGGCGTACTTTATATGTACGGCGGCGTCCAGACGGAACTCTCGCAAATCTTCCGCTTTGGCCCGAACGTCATTAGCGACGAAACCGTGATGCCCGCTGAATGCGCAAGCTTTAACACCGGCGACATCGTCGTGACCGACTACAGCTCTCCCGAAGTCTCTAGCGGCTGCACCCACTTGCACCACCGTCCGAAGGGAATCGCCATTTGCGCTCCGATCGAAGGTCTCGAGGAGCACTTTGGTATTTTGACCATCCAGGTGGACAAACTCCCCGAAAACGAAACCAAGGAATACTGGCAGGCCAAGGTCAGCATCGTTTCTGCAGCATTTGGACTTTTCGTGGCGAACCAAGACCTGAACATGCGCTTTGAACAGCACAGCATCCGCGACGTGCTGACCGGACTCTTCAACAGACGTTATATGGAAGAATCCCTCAATCGCGAAATTACGGCTGCGAACCGTCACAGATCGCCCATTGGTATTGTAATGCTTTACCCCGACGCCATTCCGGGAGTGCAGGCCGCACAAGGCCGTCATGCCGTGGAACAGCTCTTCTGGGAACTCGGCCAGCGCTTGCCGAGCTACATCCGTGGTGAAGATATCCCGTGCCGCTACTCCGACGACGTGTTCTGCGTGATTATGCCGGGCGCCGACCTCAACATTACGAGGACCCGTGCCGAACGCATCCGCAACGAAATCTCGCAGCTCCAGATCGCCTACGGCGATGGAATCCTCGCGACCACGCTCAGCATGGGCGTTGCCGTGATGCCGACCCACGCAAGCGATGCCGGTTCGCTGATCTATACCGCAGAAGCATCTTTGCAGATGGCTATGCAGTCTGGAGGCAACCGCGTAGTGCTCGCCGACGCCGTAATGAAGTAAACAGGCTCTCTTGACAAAGAGCCTATTAGGTCTTATAGTTTTTATTAGCATCGCCCTGATTTTTCAGGGACAAGCCTCCTGCGGGAGGCTTTTTTTTGAGGGAAAATTGCTGAAAATGTGTTTATGCTGAAAAAAAAGAACTTTTAGAATGTTGCTATGTTGAATTTTTGGAACTTTTAGAGTATTATTATATTGAATTTTTGGAATATTTCTTAAAGGGGTGGGTAAATGATATTCAAACGTAAGGTTTACGATAAGCTGTTGGAATGGAAAAAATCCTATTCGGGGCGGTATGCTTGCTTGTTGGAAGGTGCCCGCCGAGTGGGTAAAAGTACTATTGCTGAAGAATTTGCAAAAAATGAGTATGACTCCTATATTGTAGTGAATTTTGCAAATATAACGGATGAAATGCTCGATGTTTTCAAAGACATAGCGAAGTTGGATGTTTTTTTCTTGCGGCTACAGGCGGAATCGGGTATTTCCCTTAAGGAGCGTAAATCCGTCATTATTTTTGATGAAATCCAGCTGCAACCCAAGGTCCGGCAGGCTATCAAGTTTTTGGTAAAAGATGGTCGCTACGATTATATTGAAACCGGGTCACTCATTTCTATAAAGAAAAATGTCCAGGGAATTGTAATTCCCTCTGAAGAGCATCGAATAAGCGTATATCCCATGGATTATGAGGAATTCATGTGGGCGATAGGAAAGGACTCGAATCCCATTCGTGATATTTATAAAGCGAATGTAGCCATCGGAAGTTCTACAAACAGGAGTCTAATGCGTGATTTTAGGCTTTATATGGCTGTTGGCGGTATGCCTCAGGCTGTAGAAGCGTATGTTCAAAAAGAAAACTTTGAATACATCGATAATGTAAAAAGAAAAATATTAGATCTGTATTTTGAAGATTTGAAGAAAATTGATCCGACAGGCCGATTGTCCAATATTTATAAAGCTATTCCTAGTCAGCTTGCTTTAAAAAAGAAACATTTTGTTGTATCTTCTGCGACTGGTAAAAAGCAAACCTCGAAAGATGAGGATCGTTTTTTTGAATTGCTAGATTCTAAGACTGTTCTTTGCTGCTATCATGTTGCTAATCCTGAGTCGGCTCTGGCTCAAACAAAGGATTTAGATAGATTTAAACTGTATGCATCAGATACTGGTCTGTTTATTTCTTTGATGTTCGACGATTCTAAACAGGCAAATGAAATATATGCAAAACTTTTAAGCGACAAATTGGATGCTAATCTTGGCTATTTGTATGAAAATGTTGCGGCTCAAATAATTACAGCTAGCGATAAAGAGCTTTATTACCATACATGGTTAAAAGAGAATAGTTCTCATCATTTTGAAATAGATTTTTTGCTTTCCAAAGGACATAAAATCATTCCGTTGGAAATAAAGTCTTCTGCAACACGAAACCACGAATCTATTGAAAAATTTGCGACTAAGTATTCGAAAAAAATTTACAAAGAATACCTGTTCTCGCAAAAGGATGTCGCTCATGTAGGACAGTTGCAGCTGAAACCTTTGTATATGTTGCCGTTTTTGTTGGAACAGCTCTAATTAACCGCTGCTGAAGTAAAAAAAAATAAATATTTTGCCGCAAATCAAATGTGATCACTGTCACGAATATTCCAAGTTGGAATATAAAAAACAGTAAAAAAAGGTTTTTTCGTAAAAAATTATCTATATATAGTTCATCGAAAGTTTGGTTAATTATTGCGTTTTTTAACGAAAAACGGCACTTTTAAATTGGAATAAACCAAGTCATGACAAAAACGTGACAAAAGTTTGACAAAAGTATTGCTTTTCGAGAAAAATGAGATATATTACTGAATGTAAACGAGCAATAACGCTCACAAAGAATGTGTAACAAAACAAGGAGATACACTATGAAGAAGCAAGGTTTTACCCTTATTGAATTGATGGTCGTGATCGTTATCATGGGCATCCTCGCCGCAGTCGCAGTTCCGAAACTCTTCGGTATGATCGCTAAGTCCAAGGCCTCTGAAGTTGGTCCGGCAGCCGGAACCTACATCAAGTTGCAGGATGCTTATGTGTCTGAAAGCAACAAAATTGGTAATTGGACCTTGATCGGTTACGTTGCTCCGGGTGCATCCTCTGCAAGCGATGCGTCTCCTTCCACCACCAACTTTACCTATTATGGTTCTGGAACGTTTACGGAAGGTGTCGCAGATATTGCTGACATGGCTGACGCTTGGGTTGCAAAAAATAATGCTGCTTTGAATGACTGTGCTGCCAATAGCGGTAAGTGGGACATTGCAATCAAGGCTAACAGCAATGGCAACAGCATTAGCTATACTGCTACTACCAATTGCGACCAGTTGACTCCGACTTTCGAAAAGATTGGCAAGTAATCTGGACCCGATTCAAAAACTTAAAAAGGGTGTTCCTTCGGGAACATCCCTTTTTGTTTTATATTTGATATTGTATGTTCCGGAAATTACGAAAAAATAGTCTATTACTGGCATTAGCCTTAAATTTGGTATTCCTACTAGTCTATTTGGTATTGAGTTCCGATTCCTATGCAGCGTTGGATGATTTCTTTATGGCCGCTGTTCTTGAGGGGGCCTATGACGGGTTGTCGGATACCCACTTGTTCTTTGTAAATTCTATTTATGGGTTCCTTTTGAAGCCTTTGTATTTGTTGTTCTCTAGTGTGGGGTGGTATTACATATTTGAAGTGATTGAGGTTTTTGCTGCATTTACCATTTTTACTTATGTGCTGTTAAAAAGACTTGATTTAGAAGTTGGGCTAATCCTTTCGTTGGTGCTACTTTGTTGTGTATCGCCTGATTTTTATTTTCAGTTGAGCTTTACTCAGAATGGGGCTCTTCTTACGGCCTCTGGAGTGTTGCTTTTTTTGATGAATTTGAGAACTCCTTGCCGCTTGTGGTTCATTTGCGGTTTGCTGCTTTTCGTTTTAGGCTTTGTAATGCGTAAAGAGTCCTTTTTGTTGGGGATTCCTTATGTGGCATTTTTTGTTTGTTTAAGCCTTGTCAAAAAAATCAATTTAAAAATACTTCTCATTACAGTTTTAAGTAGTGCAGTCGTATTGTTGGGTTTATATTATTTTGAAAAAAGCCAATATATAGAGCCGGAGTACAAGTATTACGCAAGTTATCAAGGACCGCGAGCGACATTTGTCGATGGAGGGTTCTTTGATGTAAATGCCTTTTATGACGAATTGGCAGAATCAGGATACGAAAAAACGAATGCTCAGGCAATACGTACTTGGCTATTCTACGATACTGAAATTTTCCATCTGGATTCCTTGCCACGGTTATTGAATGCAGTGGAAAATACCCGCTATGAACTGAATTGGTCGCGCACTGCTATTCGAATTGTGCAAGAAATTGCTAATGGTTTCAAAAATACGGCGGTGTGGTGTTGGGCTGTTTTTTGCTTGCTCATTCTGTATTATTCAAAGAAAAAACTTGAATACTATCCTTGGATTTCTCTTGGAATCATAAGTATAGAAATCCTGTATTTATGCATGGTGAATCGGCTTGTCTACAGGGTGGAATCAGGTATATGGCTTTATGCCATTGCTTTCACGATTGTCTATTTGCCACAGGAATCCTTGTCTTCTTTTTGCAATCAGTGGCAAAAAAAGGTAGCTATTGTTGTGGCTTGCTTTTTGGCGTTTGCATTTGCAATCATGGAACAACCCCAACTCCAGAGGGCAAAAATCATTGGTGGAGGATATGGCGGACAAAAGGATTGGAGTGAATTCTATGAATACGCTAAGAATAACAAGGACAAGGCTTTCGTAATGAATTTTGGGCAATACAAGGCATTAGGCGAATACTTGAAAATCCCTTCTTACAAAGCCCTCGGTCCCGGCGGATTGAGCAATATTTTCCCATTGGGGTATTGGAACGCCTATTTGCCGGGAATGTTACGGCAACAGGAACGTTACAACCTACAAAATCCTTTAAAAGACTTTATTAATTCGAACATTTATATGGTGGAATGTGACAAGAACATGTTCTTGACGGCGAAAACTTTTTACGAAGTTAATTATAAATCTCAACTGAATAGTGAAATCGTGAAAAGATTTGGAGACATCAAAGTTGTAAAGTACACAGTAAAGGAGAATGAAAAATGAAATTGAATTTTATTCTTCTTTTAAGTGTTATCATAGGACTTGTTTTTTTAATGTTCTATGGGGATAGCAAAGAACTTGATGAACAAATTATGCTAAAGCCCTGGCACATGCAGCGACAGGAACAGAATGATTCTCTGTCCAGTTACTATCTTGAAAATTACCAAATTCATGGGAAAGGTCGTTTGGTAGAAATGTTGTCATCTACCCCCCAACATAAAGTAATAATTCTGGTAGATGCTTGGGGGGTTCCTTATATTCCCCAAAATTTGAACGAAGAGTTTGCGGTATTTAGTGGACTTTCTGCAAAGAAAATAATCCAGCGACGCCTTGGTAATACGACTATACATGCAGAAAAGGTAGAGCTTCGTAAAAAGGATTACACAGGAATATTCTTGTTTGGCGGAGATTCCTTGGAATATAATCGAAAAGAATACATGCCTCAACTTGGGTATGATAAACTGGTATTTTGCCAAAATTGTTCTGACAGCGTAATGCTTGTTCAGCTAGATTCCATTTTAAATGAAAACGCAGCAATCCAAACGATAGCGTTTACAACACAAAGTTCCAGGGACGGCGTTCGCTCCAATCTATTGCAATCGTTAAAGTTAATTCGAGATTTAGTTGCAAAGCATCCTGAAGATATTTTTATTATTCAAGGAACTCATCGTCCGGTATTGACATCGGGTAAAATCAGGGAATCGTATTATGAAAATTGGGTTCCCGCATTGATTATGGGCGATGCGCATTAATTAATAGATGATGAAAACGAGACGAACACCGATTCTATTTACGATGCTCGATTACAAAGATCTTTACGTTTAATAGCGTCTCTTGCGAAAAAACATTCTCAAGTAAAGTTCATTGTTCAAGGTGATCATAATCCCATTTTGAGTCCGTTAGAATTTCAGAATCGTTTTTATAAGCGTTGGGTCCCATTTGTGGTGCTGAATTGAATTTGAAAGTTTTTTTATGTATATTTCCTATGAAATAAGGCCACAAAATGGAAGAACAGTCTCAAATAATCTATATGCAAACTAGACTTGTGCGACTTGCTGCTGAGCAATGGCGTAAGCCGTATCGTGATGTGGTTGAACTCTTCAAAACGAAGGGGGTCTTTCGCTATATTGCGAAAATGTGGGAACTGTTTCATATAGAGGGCGACTTGGCTGTGCTCGATGATGTCCAGCAATATCTTGCCTCTAGGGGAGGTGTAGATGCTTGAACAGCTGAAAGATGGTATAGTCTTATATCATGGAAGCTACTGCGAGGTTAAAGAACCTGATTTACAGAAGTGTGCAAGGTTTAAGGATTTTGGTCAAGGTTTTTACCTGACGACTGATCGTAATCAGGCTTTTTCGTTTGCTAAAATATCGACGCAGCGAATGATTGAAGCTAAGAATGTTCCGTCAAATAGAAATTATGGAATCGTTTCGTCGTTTATCTACAGAGAAAACGAATTCTGCAATGTTAAGTATTTTGCAACAGCCGATGTAGAATGGCTTCATTGCATTGTCGCTCATCGCAAGATGGGGGCGTTTGTTAATGTTGTGGAACAATATAGAGATTTTGATATTGTTGCAGGAAAAGTGGCAAATGATGCGACAAATAGTACAATAGTCAACTATATGGCTCGTGCTTTTGGTCCAGTTGGCTCTGCTACGGCAGATTCATTTTGTATAGGACTTCTATTGCCGGAACGCTTGAAAAACCAGTATTGCTTTAGAACTGCGAAGGCTATAAGAAATTTATTTTTTAAGGGGTGCGAAAAAGTATGGATGTGACGAAGGAACAGATTGATGCTGCGATAGACTTGCTCACGACAATGGTTGTCGAGGATATTGCAAGAGAACAACATCGCGATCCTTCGGATGTTTTGCCCGAGTTCTTGTTGTCGCATACAGGACAAATGCTAAGCAATGAGAAAAATAAGCTCTGGTGGGAGGGACCATCGATGATTGAGGAAATGTACAAGAAAGAATGTGGCGTGTGTTAACGTATATTCTATTTTAGGATTGAGTAAGGAAAAAGATGGTTTACCCTGAAGTAATACATGGGATGTTTGTTGATTTACGAAGCATCACGCTTGATGATGCGGAGTTTTCGTACAATATCCGGGCTGACAAACGCAATCGAGAAACTGTTGGACAGCTAGCACCTTCGCTCGAAGCTCAAAAGGACTTTATTCGCTGGCAAATGCAGGAACCCAACGACTATTATTTTGTTGTGCTAAACAAAAAAGGCGAACGAATAGGTTTGTATGGGGTCTATGACATTCATGATGGAATGGCTGAAGTTGGTCGCGAAGTGAATGTTGGCGAACCGACTGAAATTATGGAAGTTGGAATTTTGATTAGATCTTTTTGCAGAGATGTTTTGAAAATTAATAAAACATGTTGTGTTATATACGCAAATAACCTAAAACACATTAGTGACGCAAAAAAAATTGGCGGGCAGTTTATAAGAATGGAAAAAAGAAGTGGGCGTGATGCGCTATATTTTGAACAAGATTTAACATATGACAATGATGTCATAAAAAAGATTAAGAAATCTTTGCAAATTCTATATAAAGGAGCTTTATAATGACTGATAATGAAAAAATTGATTTAATTGCAGAAGTCTTGGATGTTGAATCCTCAAAGCTATCTCCAGATACCGTTTTGTCTGACCTTGCCGAGTGGGATTCAGTAGCAGCTCTTGCTTTTATTGCTATGTTGGACGAACATTTTGGAAAAACAATAAAGGGGACTGAAATTCGTGCGTTTGAAACAGTTCGTGACGCAATGAACGTGATGACCAAATAGGAAAATGATAAGTAAAAAATTTTGCAATATTTCTATTGAGGGCTTGGCTTGTGCCGTTCCTTCGAAGGTAGTTCTCTCACAGGAATTAACAGAATTATTTGATGCTAATTCTGTTAATCGTTTTGTTGCTGCCACAGGAATTAAACAACGACATGTGACAAATGGCAAACAGACTGGATCTGATTTGTGCTATGTTGCGGCAAAAAAATTAATGGAAGAAAAATCCTTGAGTGGCGATGATATTGATGCACTTGTATTTGTCACTCAGTTTCCTGATTATAAGATACCCTCTACTGCTTATGTATTGCAATATCGTTTGGGCATAAAGCAAGATTGCTTGGTTTTTGATGTTAATTTAGGATGTTCTGCTTTTATTAATGGAATTTACTTTTTAGCGGGACTTGTAGAAAGCGGTACGATAAATAGAGGTCTCTTGTTAGTAGGGGATGTCGATATGGAGTATCAAAATACTAGCGATATCTCGTTTGCAGGAATGTTTGGAGACGCAGGCTCTGCATGCTTGATTACTAAGGGGACGGACTCTATAAATGGTATGATTCGCTCTGATGGTAGTGGATACAAAACAATTTGGACTCCCAAACCGGGAGCAAGATTTCCTCAAGAAAAAAATGGTCCGTTGTTTAAAACGATGAATGGTGAGGATACATTCACGTTTACAATTACAAAAGTACCGAAACTACTTAAAGAATTCTGTAATACTTTTGAAACTCCGATAGAAAGCTTTGATTATTGTGTCTTACATCAAGCTAATCTAATGGTGCTGCAACAGATTGCAAAGAAGCTTAAACTCGATATGATGAAGGTTCCGGTTTCGCTAGATAAGTATGGAAATACTGATGGATCTTCCATTCCTGTAACAATTGTGGATCTGTGCGAAAAATTGAAAAAAGGTGAACGATTGAATTTGATTGCATCCGGATTTGGGGTTGGTCTTTCTTGGGGCGTGATTTCGCTTACTATTGCGACCGATGATATTTTGCCAATGATTGTAACGGATGATTATTATAAAGAAGATTATGTGTGATTTGGAGAATGTATGTGGAATCCGTTTGATTTTACAGGAAAGAGATTTGTAATTGCTGGGGCTACTTCTGGTATGGGAAAAGCGACTGCTATAAAATTGTCTCAGCAGGGCGCTGAAGTGTGTTTGATTGGTCGCAACCAGGATAAATTGAATCAAATCCAAAATGAATTGTTTGAATCCAAATGCAAATGTTATGTTAAGGACTTTAGTGAATTTGGAGGCTTTCAAGAAATCTTTGATGATATTGTTGCTGACGGTAAAAAAATAGATGGATTAGTCTATTGTGCTGGAATAGCGAAAATAATCCCTTTAAACATACTTAGTTATAAAAGTTTGGATGAAAGTATGCGTGTTAATCTATATGCTTTTGTCGAAACATTAAGGTTATTCTCAAAAAATAAGTATCATGAAAAGAAAGCAAGCGCTGTTGCAATATCCTCTATTGCTGCAGAATATCCGGGAAAATGCCAGAATGTTTATTCTGCTTCAAAGGCTGCTTTAAATATAATGGTCCAATCATTGGCGATGGAATTGGTTGAGAAAGAAATAAGAGTTAATACGATTATGCCCGCATCAACAAATACCCAAATGTTTATTGATGCAAATGAAAATCGTGGTAAAGAAAATGTTGATCAAGAACTAAAAAAACAATTATTGGGATTAGAGGAACCAGAGGATATAGCTGATATTATAATGTTTCTGTTGTGCGATGCTTCTCGGAAAATAACAGGTCGTGCAATCTATGCTGATGCGGGTTATTTAAATCTATAAGTAGGGACTTTTAATGCTTTATTCTATAGTTCAGTATTTGCGACAATCCGCGTCTTTATATCCAACGAATATTGCTGTTTCCGATGGTAAAAGCTCTTTATCGTATGGTGATTTGCTTGCTAATGCGGAAAAGATTGCAAATGCTTTTGTCAAAAAGAATGTTTTCAAAAAGCCTATTGCTGTGATGATTGAAAAAAGCCCGGCATCAATTGCTGCCTTTATGGGTGTTGCAATGTCTGGTAATTATTATTCTGTGATAGATGAAAAAATGCCACAGAACCGAATTGAGAAAATTCTGGAAACTTTAAAACCTGAATTTATCATTTCAAACAATCGCAATAGAAAAAAAGCTGAATCTTTGGGGCTTGAGGCAGAAAAGATTCTTTATTATGAAGATTTGATTGCAAATGAAATTTCTGTTGACGAAAAGGTTGCTATAGAAAAAGCTGAAAATAGAATTATAGATACCGACATTCTGTATGTCCTATTTACGTCGGGTTCAACTGGCGTGCCTAAAGGCGTTATTATCACACATCGCTCTGTTATTGATTATACTGAGTGGGCTTCGGAAACTTTCAGCTTCAATCATAAAACTATTTTCGGTAATCAGGCTCCATTGTATTTTGACAACTCTGTGTTGGATATTTATTCTGCGATAAGGAATGGAGCATCTTTATATCTGATTCCCCAGATGTGTTTTTCTTTCCCGATTCGCTTGCTGGAATTTGTTCGAGATAATAAGATTAATACCATTTTCTGGGTGCCGACCGTTCTGTCTCGCGTTGCAAATTTGAATATTTTGGATAAATGCGATGTTGATTGCTTAAAGAATGTTCTTTTTGCTGGTGAGGTTATGCCTGCTCGTCAATTAAATGTTTGGCGCAAGCGCTTGCCAAACGCTCTTTTTGCAAATCTTTATGGACCAACGGAAATTACTGTTGATTGTACGTATTACATTGTCAATAGAGATATCCGGGATGAAGAATCTGTTCCTATAGGAATTCCTTGTCGGAATACGGATATTTTGGTTCTTAATGAACAAAATCAGCTTGTTGGTGTAGGTGAAAAGGGCGAGTTGTGCGTTAGGGGTTCTTCCCTGGCTTTGGGATACTACAATAATCCTGAGAAAACAGATGCGGCTTTTGTGCAGAATCCCTTGAATTCCCTATATCGTGAATTGATTTACAGGACTGGCGACATTGTTCATTATAATGAATTGCACGAAATCATTTACGACGGTCGAAAAGATTCACAGGTAAAACATACTGGACATCGTATTGAATTGGGTGAAATTGAAACAGCAGTATCGAGTAACAAAGATATTCTGAATAACTGCTGTATTCACAATTCCCAGAAAGATGTTCTTGTATTGTTCTATGTAGGGAATGTAGAAGAACCGTCTATTAGAAAACATTTATCGGCACTTTTACCCGATTATATGTTGCCTAATGTTTATGTTAAACTTCCTTGTATGCCGTTGAACATGAATGGAAAAATTGACCGTGTAAAACTTCAAGAAGAGGCTTTAAAATTGTAGGAGTATTTTTATGGATGAAAAGAAAAAGATTTTGGAAATGCTAGCGGAACTCCGTCCGGAATTCGATTATGAAAACAGCTCAAATTTTGTAGAAGATGGCTTGCTGGATTCTTTTGATATTGTGTCGCTCACGACAATGCTCGAGGAATATTTTAAGGTAACGATTGATGGCATGAGTATTGTGCCAGAAAATTACGCTTCTGTTGATGCAATTCTCGCTTTGGTAAAAAGCTCAAAGGGCGCAAATTAATGATTACGAATTTTTCAGGCAAAAAGATTTCTGCGATGCTGGGGATTGTTCCTGAAACCATCGGCCTTTTTGACGATGAGGTTGGGAATATTCTTTTCCGGCGCAACAGACGATGCGTCTGAAAAAGGTAATGGGTTATAATCAGCATCGACTCTCCAAGGATTCATCAACGGTTTCTGATTTCGGAGTATTTGGGCTGAATTATATACTGCAAAATAGCTGGATCAAAAAAGAAGATATCGGTGCTGTAGTCGTTGTCTCTCTGTGTCCGGATTATTTTGTTCCACATAACAGTAATATCATTGCAGGATCTTGCGGTCTTGATGATAGCGTAATCTGCATGGATATTGCGCAAGGATGCTGTGGCTTTTTGATTGGTCTGATGCAGTCCTTTATGCTTTTGGATCATTTGACAAACAAGAAAGTTGTTCTTGTCAATGGCGATGTGCTGAGCCATAAGATTTCTAAGCGTGATAGAAATGACTATCCTTTAATTGGGGATGCAACAACAATTACGATTGTTGAAAATGATGCTTCCGCTAAATTGATTTATTATGAGATGCACATGGATGGATCTCGTGGAAATGCTTTGAAAATTCCGGCCGGAGGCTTCCGTATGCCGAGTTCCTCAGAAACGGCTGTAATGCGTGATTTGGGTGATGGCAATTTTAGGGCATTAGACCACATGCATATGGACGGAAGTGAAATATTCAATTTTGTTCAGACGAATGCCGCCTCGATGTTGCTAGATGTTTTTAATCGTGGTGTTTCCAAGATGGAAGATGTTGATTTTTTCTTTTTCCATCAGCCAAATCGATTTATGCTCCAGAAACTTGCTGAAAAAGTGGGTATTCCCAAAGACAAGCTGTTTATGAACCTTGTCGAAAACTTTGGCAATCCTAGTGGGGCATCCATTCCGTTAACTGCTATTTATAATTGCCGTGAAACATTGCTTTCGAAAAATAGCCGTTGTTGCCTTTCGGCATTTGGTTCTGGACTTGCTTGGGGCGTGATGTTTATGGATCTTGGCAATCTTCATCATTGTGAGATGATTGAATCAAATTTGTAGAAAGAAGGGGCTAGTTTGATTCTGGATGATGTAAGAAATCTTCGCCAACAGTTGAAAATTATTGGTCGTGTAGAAACCAATGTTTTTTCAGATGATGTGCTTGAAAATGCGGAAGAATTATATCATTCGGAAAAATCTATTTTGATTTCGAGTGTCGATTGTAATGTCAGGCGCTTGTATTATTATGCAGTTGATTTTAGCTCGTTGGGAGCCTTGATTCCTTTGTTGAAGAATCAGGAATATGTTCTTGAGTTCTTAACAAGAAATGCTGATGAAAAAAGTGATTTTATGAAAGAAAATGGCTTTTCTTTGTTAGCACAAATGATGCGCGTTTCAACATTGGATTGCGCAAATGCTTTGTCGGATCAGGCTGTGTCGCAATATGCCGGTGATTCTATTGGCTTGTATCCTGTTTCGGGTTCATGCTCGTCTATAAATAAGAAATTGCATGAAATTTTTGATTCAAGAGTAAGCCATTTGCTGAGTGATGATGGCCTAGAAAAGGCGATTGAAAACGGTGAAATCACGATACATCAAGATTTTGCTGGAAATGTTGATGCAATATTGCAAGTTGTTGTTCAGCCGAAAAGATTCTACATTAATCAGATTTACAATGGTGCGGAAAAGAAAGTTATCCATGCTATGTTGCAAAAACGATTAAGAGATTATGTTAATCAAGGTGGCAAGTATGCGTATGCGTGGGTTGAAAAGAATAATATCGCGTCGGTCAAATTCCATGAAAAATATTGTATGAAATTTGATGGCTTGTGGAATATGGTGTATGCTTTAAAAAAGTGAATGGAGAAAATAATGCCAAAGTTTTCGTTTGTAATTCCTTGCTATCGTTCTGAAAAGACCATTACAACCGTGGTGGATGAAATCAAGAACGAAATGGCCTCCAAGCGTCCGGGTGACGATTATGAAATTGTTTTGGTGAACGATTGCAGCCCAGACAATGTTTGGAGCGTCATTGAAAAGCTCGCTGAGACGGAAAAGAATGTTATTGGAATCAATCTCGCTAAGAATTTTGGCCAGCATTCTGCGCTTTTGGCTGGCTATGGCAAGTGCTCCGGCGAGTATGTGGTGTCGTTGGATGACGATGGGCAGGCTCCATTGGACGCTTTGAATGACTTGATTGCAAAAATGGAAGAAGGCTATGATGTTGTCTATGCCTATTACCATGAAATCAAGCAGAATTTGTTCCGTCGTTTTGGCTCGTGGATGGCGGGGATGATGGGTAAGTTTATGCTGGATCCTCCTAAGGATATGAAGGGAAGCAGCTTTTACATTGCCCGAGGCTTTGTAATCAAGGAAATGTGCAAGTATAAAAATGCCTATCCGTATTTAGTTGGGCTTGTGTTGCGCGTTACCCGTAAGATTGCTTGGGTTGAAACGAATCATCGTTCTCGTCTTGAGGGAACTTCGGGATATTCTTTTGCTCGTCTGCTTGGACTTTGGCTTAACGGTTTTACCGCGTTCTCGGTCAAGCCGTTGCGAGTCAGTACATTTTTGGGAATGTTTTTCGCTGTTTTAGGGTTTATTTATGCCATTGTGATTGTCGTACAGAAATGCCTTGGTATTATTGGCGTGGCGGGCTGGAGCTCGATTATAGCCTTGATGTTGATTATTGGTGGCTGTGTTTTGGTGATGCTTGGTCTTATTGGAGAATATGTTGGCCGTATTTACATTTGCATCAACGATTCTCCGCAATATGTGATTAAGGAAATTGCGGGATCATTCCCAAAAGAAAACAACGACGCCCACTAAGATAAGGACGATTGCTGCAGCTTTTCGCAGGTTGATTTTTTCTTTGAAACAGACGAAGGCGAGTGCTGGTACGAATAAGTAGCTCGCCGCTTCGATGGTGCCGAGTTCCTTGAGCAATACTCCGTTGCTTAGAATGTAGATGTTCGATACAAGCGAAATCACCATCAGCGAGTACCCTCCAATAACCCATGGATTGAGGTATTCTTTGATGTGTGTTGTGTGTGGCGTAATTGCTGCTTTTTTCAAAAGCATCTGTGCTACTGCTGCGATAAAGACGTTGAAAAGAGCAAGTGCGTAGAACATGCTATGGCCTCGCGTACAGCGTTATGCCGCAGATGATGATGATTGCCCCGATGATGTTCGTCGTGGTAATTGTTTCTCCAAAGACGAAATGGGCAAGCGCAAGTCCGAAGATAACGCCTGTGCCTTTGAACATGTAGGCAAGACTTATGTCCATACGCTTGATTATCTGCTGCCAAAGAATTGCGTAAACACCTAGAACCCCCACGGTGCAGCCTAGAAATGCAATGTATTCCACTGATAGAAAATCACGCTGCGATGCAAGTTTTGAAAATACGCCCGATGTGGTGTATATAAAGAACGTGCTAATGAGGGCTAGGTATTTAAGGAAACTAATCATGAGTGTTATTAAATGTTACTTCCCAAAGAATTCCTTCACTTTGTTGCAAATAAACTCTAAATCATCGGGCTTTAATCCGTAGAACATGGGGAGGCGTAATAGACGGTCACTTTCACTAGTCGTGTATCGGTCTTCGCCATTGAAACGTCCAAATCGTTTGCCTGCCGGTGCGCTGTGAAGCGGAACGTAGTGGAATACGGCGAGGATGCCGTTCTTGACGAGGTGG
>Ga0265300_10002069_pt1 | contig 17830 bp, 20 predicted proteins | sample AusTroGonzalo_MG_FD_193482 | JGI IMG/M metagenome (GOLD analysis project Ga0265300, IMG submission 193482) | Bovine rumen microbial communities from tropical cattle in Woodstock, Queensland, Australia - Gonzalo_03 | ecosystem: Host-associated > Mammals > Digestive system > Stomach > Rumen ...
TAATGCCTATGCGGAAAGCTTCAATGCAAAAGTAAAGGCTTTCAGGTCTCAATTCAGAGGGGTATCTGACATTCCATTCTTTATTTTTAGGTTATCCACCATACTCGCTTAACTCCACCCGATATATCGGCTGTCCCTTTTGAATAAATTCAGTTGCTTGTAAACCTACATCCATATTTATTCGATGCAACCTACAATATACGACTTAGATTCAGGACCAACATTAAATATCAAATCGAGAACGCTAAGATTTTGAACAAAGTCAAAGCGATCACCAAAAACCTGTATGTAAGATTTAGGTACAAACGAACTATCTGCACGATTTCTGGAAGGTTTCGGACTTATACAATCCCTAAAATCCATATAGGTTGATGCGTCAAAAATATAGTCAGTAGTAAACGTGTATTTTGCATCAATTTTCAACACTGACAAAAGAGTTTCAAGAATCTTATCATTCAAATCGACAAGAAAGGTTTCCCTTTGCTCAAAAAACTTCTCAAACTTGTAAAAATAATAGTCATAATATGCAGAATTCCTATATGCAGACTTCAAAGCTGTGAGATGATTACGCTGCCACATCTCGGAATAGTCAATCCTAATATCTTTCGTCAGAGTATGATAATTTTTCTGAACTGGAACGGAAAGAGGCAACACTCCATTAGCGCTCAATATGTTACACCGATTACGATACGTCTGCTTGGGATAGGTCTCGTACTTTTCTATAATCACATCACTTTTTAAAAACTTACTAATATACTGTATATTAGGGAAAAAAGCCGTTGACAACAATATTGACATGCGCAAGAATTATAAAATCTACCTACAAATCACCTTTCCGATTATATAATCAACCGGAATTGGTCCGTACTTACGGGAATCATGCTTATCGGTCCTGTCGTCATTAAGTACAAAACAATAGTTCTTTGTTGCAATATACTCTCTTGCATCATGCTGATTTATCCGCACATGATAAGTGTCCGACTGAAAATCGTTGCCTTCAAAATTAATTATATTCTTATACATTGGCGCTATCTGTGGACTGAATTTCAGAGTATCACCAACCTTTGGCAAATACATCGGACCAAAGTTATCCTTGTTCCATGCAAAAAAAGCACTCGATGGAAATACATCCATGTCTTTCCAATCATCCCGGTCAATTATTTTACGACAAGATTCAAAATCTTTCTCATTATCGAAAATCTTTCTGAACTCAGATTCCGTACATACGAATTCACACGCCTTGCCATCATTCAGCACATATCCTATCCTAACATCATACTTCGACAATATTGCTTTTAAATCCTGATCGCCAGACGAAACAGACGCACGATACCGCATATATGTATCATAGTCCTCACTAACCTTTTTATTATTGCGATACAGGTCGCCATCATGTATTAGTATCATATCTCCCGACATTCCCACAATTCTCGACACACAAACATCCCGAGACGACAGTTCGGTGTCAAACTCCAATGGATACCTATAGGCTACCAAATCTCCGACTTCCAAAGAACTGGTTTTCCTTACAAAAATTCTAGTTGTTGTTCCATCTTCATTCTTTACTTCATAAAAACCATACATGAAGAAAAATATCACAACACCTGCTACCAGCGCCAGCAGAAGAACGGCAATCAATATATATTTTACCGACTTAGTTTTCATTATGAACAATCTTGCCTATCCTACTCCAACGTATTCCACCATATTCCTTGTCAACAGAAAGCCAAATCAGCCAAGCCTTGCCAACAATATGGTCTTCGGGAACAAATCCCCAATATCTTGAGTCGGCAGAATTATGACGGTTGTCTCCCATCATCCAATAATAATTCATCTTGAAGGTGTATTCCGTTGCATACTTTCCATTAATATACGGTTTGCCATCTCTCAATTCCAACGTATTGCCTTCGTAATATCCAATGACACGGTGGTACAGTATCAAGTTGTCGCGCGTAAGCTCAATCTTATCGCCAGCCTTTGGCACATACAATGGACCAAACCAATCTACATTCCAAGGAAACCTTTCATTATGGGGAAAGATCCTATAATCTTCATTAGCATCCACTTCACCTCTTGACTTAGAATCCTTCCTGATGGATTTAATTGTTGAAAGATTTTTGAAAGCATTGTAGTTTTCGACTGTAAGAGGAACTACCATATAATCCTTTTGCCCGATAGTTCTACTATGTATGTCGGACTTATTGATCTGGTACTTCTGCAAAGTTTTATCTGGAATTCTTCCATCAACCAAATAATTAAATTGCTTTGTTGGAATTGCCTTCTGCTGTTTTCCATTTACAAACACTTCGCCATCCCTTACTTCTATTGAATCACCAGCCACTGCCACACAACGCTTGATGTAATTCTCGCGCTTGTCAATAGGACGAACAGTAATATCGTACATATCCCACACAATCTGTCGTGCAAGGAGGTAAAACTTTTTCTCTACAGAAATATTAAGATTTCCCTTGGTTAAAGCATTCTCGTTTTCACGCATCTTCTTCGCTGCCTTATCTACAAATGCCGCATCGTGAGCCTCGCTAATTTGTGGATTAAAAATAATTCTTGCCAGTTGCTTGTAATAATTAGCATCCTTTTCATTACCAGCTTCCTTATCGAACATTATCATATTATGCTGAATTATCCTTACTATATCATAATAATCCTGCGATTGTATCTGCAATACCACAGTATCGCCTGTTGGATAATTGAACACAACCATGTCGTCGCGCTTAATATCTCCCCAACCGGCAAGCCTACGGTATTCGTTCTGAATCCAAGTAAGATACGAAGGCGTATATTTTGTAAACGGCAAAGTATGATGTACAAATGGGAACGATAGCGGAGTCATTGGCACACGAGGTCCGTAAGCAGTCTTGCTAACAAAAAGATAATCACCTACTAGCAAGGTCTTTTCCATCGAAGAAGTAGGTATTGTAAATGCCTCAAAAAAGAAAATCCTTATAAACGAGGCCGCTATGACAGCAAAAATGAGAGCATCGACCCACTCGAGAGCTTTTTTCTTTGCTTTGGAACATTGTTCTGGATTTTTGGGTTTCCAAAATGCCCAACGGACAAACTTTGTAATATAGATGTCGATTATAAGCAACTCGCCCAGCAGGAACCAATAATTGCTAAGCCAAATAACCCAACCGATATAGAATACCGACCACGACGCAAACCATATCCAATTGCGCCTCGAAGGCATCTCGATAATCTTTGTATACTTACCTATTTTCAGTGTATAGCCCTTCTTCTGCTCTACTTCGCCAACAGGCTTAGCCACAGAAGACACATTATCTTTTTTCTTTCCGAATATCATATTTTACAAAACTAACAAATCATTCATAGTAAACATGCCGCATTTCCCTAACAGGAACTCTGCAGCCAATACAGCTCCAAGAGCCAATCCACGGCGACTTTTGGCTGAGTGTGATATTGTAATGTCGTCGAATTCACTTGACCACTTCACGCAATGGTCGCCAAAAACTTCTCCTTCACGAAACGAATCTATCTCAATAATATTGTCTGCCCCACCATCAAGTTTCCATGCGGAATAACGAGGATTTGAATCAATAATACCTTTTGCAAGCGTTATTGCCGTTCCACTAGGCTTATCCAACTTGTGTATATGATGCGTTTCCTCAATATGTGCCGAGTATTGGGGATATGACGACAATTTCTGCGCAAGCATTTTATTCACAGCCATGAAGATATTCATTCCAATGCTATAATTCGACGAATAGAAGAACGCAGATGAATTTTGACGGCAAATGTTTTCCATCTCCTCAGGCACAAAAGTCCAGCCAGTTGTTCCCGAAACCACACGCAATCCATTGCTCAAACATGCTACCACATTGCGGGCAGCTGTACTAGGTGTCGAAAATTCTATTGCAATATCGCCAAGCGAAGCCAAGTTTTCGCATACACAAACATCCCTATCTATGTCAAAAATCTCAGATACGCGATGTCCACGCTCTACTGCCACGCGCTCAATCTCCTTGCCCATCTTTCCGTATCCTATAAGTACAATATCCATATTCAAGTCATTGAATTTTTATTTCGCAAATTTAGCAAAAAATTACCATCTACCACATTTTGATTTTCACAAAAAAATTTGGCATTTCCAGCAGAAAGCTACAAACGGGAACACTGCTACTGAGTAGAAATATTGCAGGCCTACATTCTGTATTTTCTTGAAAGGATGCTTGTCTTACGGAGATATTGTACATCAAAAAATATCCGTTAAATACTCCAACACAAAAAGAAAATCCGCTGTCGCATTGTGACAAATAATTATTACATTTGCCGAAAATTTTTAAAACACATTAAAATAAAATAACATGGTTAGAGATGAACAAATTTTCGACCTTATAAAGAAGGAAAGAGAAAGACAGATGAAGGGCATCGAGCTCATTGCATCGGAGAACTTTGTAAGCGACCAGGTAATGGAAGCTATGGGTTCGGTTATGACTAACAAGTACGCCGAAGGTTACCCCGGAAAGCGTTACTACGGCGGTTGCGAAGTTGTCGACCAGAGCGAAACCCTCGCTATCGAAAGACTGAAAAAGATCTTCGGCGCTTGCTGGGCAAACGTACAGCCACACTCGGGCGCACAGGCAAACATGGCAGTATTCCTAGCTTGCCTCAACGTTGGCGACACATTCCTCGGACTTAACCTCGCTCACGGCGGACACCTTTCACACGGTTCACCAGTTAATATGTCGGGTATCAACTACAAGGCATTGGAATACAACGTAAAGGAAAGCGACGGCCGTGTCGACTACGACCAGCTCGAACGCGTTGCACGCGAAAACAAGCCGAAACTCATCATCGCCGGTGCTTCTGCTTACAGCCGCGAATGGGACTACGCACGCATCCGCAAGGTTGCCGACGAAATAGGCGCTATCTTTATGGTTGACATGTCGCACCCTGCAGGCCTTATCGCAGCAGGTTTGCTCGAAAACCCAGTTAAGTACGCTCACATCGTTACCACTACTACACACAAGACCCTCCGTGGTCCTCGTGGCGGTGTCATCATGATGGGCCAGGACTTCCCGAATCCTTGGGGCAAGAAGACTCCAAAGGGCGAAGTAAAGATGATGTCGGCATTGCTCGACTCTGCTGTATTCCCAGGCTGCCAGGGCGGTCCGTTGGAGCACGTTATCGCTGCTAAGGCTGTTGCTTTCGGCGAAGCTCTCACTCCCGAATTCAAGGAATACCAGAAGCAGGTAAAGAAGAACGCAGCTGCTTTGGCAGACGCTTTCATGGCTAAGGGCTACAAGATCGTCAGCGGCGGTACCGACAACCACTCGATGCTTGTTGACCTCCGCACCAAGTTCCCGGAACTTACTGGTAAGCTCGCTGAAAAGGCTCTTGTTGCTGCCGACATTACCACCAACAAGAACATGGTTCCTTTCGACACCCGCAGCCCATTCCAGACCTCAGGTCTTCGTTTCGGAACTCCGGCTATCACCACCCGTGGCGTAAAGGAAGACAAGATGGCTTACATCGTTGAACTCATCGACCGCGTTCTCTGCGATCCCGAAAACGAAAAGGTTATCGCCGACGTTCGTGCTGAAGTTAACAAGATGATGGCAAACTATCCGCTTTTCGCTTGGTAGGAAATTTAAAAATTACATAAAAGCCTCTTTGGACTTCCTATCCAATGAGGCTTTTTTAACTAATTGTTTAACAAAATTTTTGGCAAGGAAGATATGATACAATAGCGATATGCACATCATAGAATAGGAAAAAGCTAAGTAGCTAATCTGGTTATTCTGAAAACTTCGACAACTTTCAAAAATCTTTCCAGACCGAGTTACAGCATTCCCGCCATTAGGCGTGGACTTGTATGTTGTAATTGGAAAGATTTAGGTAGTCGAAGACCTCAGAATGACCGATGAAGACTTAAAAGTGCCACGCTTTTTTTATGTGCATCAAAAATATCGGCACAGAAGGATTTAATTAAAACCGATGCGTCTAATGGGATATAACATGGCAAAATAGAAATGAAAAAGAAACTTTTATTGATAGTTACAATGCTATCGTTAATGATTAATACACACAATAATTTAGTATATGGACAAATAAGCACTACGACACCTGCATCTAAAAAAGTTGTTGAAAAAGAAAAAAACAATGATAGTACACGAAATTTTTTAGGGAAAGATGTTGATTTATATATAGGACAAGAATTGTATGTAAGGCCATTATCCGATATTGCTAAAATAGTTGGCTACACTCGATTCAAAAAGACATCATTCAAGAACACCTCATCATCTTCATCTGGATATGCATATGGGGTAAAAAGTAAGAACGAAAATGTTACTCCCTATGATTCTGTAGCAAATAAGATTTTTATAGTCGAAAATGTAGAAGAAGCTCCCAATATGTATCCGAAATACATTTTCCTTTTAAGAAACAAAGATACCGGTATGAAATGTAAATATATTTATGATTCTTCTAATGAATATTCCTTTGATTTTTACTTAATTGGTTATTATGAAAAGATGCTGAAAGTATACAAAGATAAAGTTTATTATATAGCAGACAATGTGGTTAAATCTTATGATTTATATACAGGAGAACCTATAAAAAAATCCGAAAAGAATTATCAGAAATGGACTATTACTGGATTAACAATAGAAAGTGAATATGGTAGTTTGGTTGCAGTAATCAACAATGGAGAACAAAATTCATATATAGCACTTAGGTATTTAGAGCCTACATCATATAAAAAGAAGGTTTATTCAGAAATAGACTGGATGCTATATTGTCATATGTATGGTGTTGAAATGTGCGAAATGGCTATAAAAGGAAGTGTTGTTGTAGGAATGCCAACTAAATTGGTGGAATTTTCTTGGGGCAAACCTAACAAAATTAATAGGAGTTCTAACGGACCAGACCAATGGTGTTATACAAGCCAATACTTATACATAGAAGATGGTATTGTAAAAAGTTGGAATTAAAAAAAACTACAAGAAAGAACAGACATCGCTCACCAACAGAATATCATTGGATGTAACACGTTGGCTTGGTGTTGGACATAAAAAACATCGCCATCATACAGCGAGCCTTGGGTGTTCCAATAATTGAAATTGCGAATTAAACAGAACACGCAAAATGAATACAGACGACAAAGGTGCAAGATTCTCCACCGAGCAAGAACATAAAGAACTCATTAGCATCATGTCTAAATTCATAGACAATGGGAAACCCAAAGTTGGTATTTTCTGGTACGACATTGCAAACAATTCTTTGTTTGGCATAGAGAAAATTGATGCAGAAAAAGCCATGTCCATAAATGGAAGAGCCTCTATCAATAAATCGCCTAAAACCTATTGGCAAAAGCAACATCATCGTGCGGTAGCGAGAAACGATGCATCTTCGATATTCTACAAGGAAAGCAACTACACAATGATACCGCGTGGCAGAATCTTCTTAGACGAAACCGACAATAAGTTCCGTGTTTTTGTAGGGCACTGGCTAACGGAACCGACAAACGGCATGAATGTGGATATCGAAAAGTTCCGTGAAGCATTGGAAGATGAATTCAATCTTCCATCGGATTTCGAATTTGTTGTTGACGTGCATTGGGACTTAGGACACGGATGGTCGGAAGAGTTTTTCGAATAATACATTACGTTTTTTATTCTCTGTTTTATTTTTTATAGTATCTTTGTCCTTGAATTGTAATTATTACAACAATAATTATGAATGGCGTTAGTTTACAGGTAAATCTTCCAAATTGCGGCAAATACGAGCCGTCAGAACTTAAGCGGATTCTGACCGATATTGCCATGGAATTGATAGGAGCCACAGACGTAGCATTGCCTAATACATTTACCGAAGAAGAAGCTAAAGCCATTGCTATTCAACGAGGCCGAGACATGAAAACTGGTCGTGCAAAATTAATTCCACACGATGAAGTAATGAAAGAAATGGACAAACTCGTTGCAACGATACATTAACGTACAATAGTTTGTAGCATTGAAGAAAATTCGGTTAACAATCTCAAAGAAATTTTATCACAATAATTCGCTTATTCCGCCTCATTAAATCATAGTCCCAGCAACTATTCTTGCCTCAGCATCTGTAGCAAAACAAGAATCAACAGTTATTACCGACTGGAACGAAACCTTATCAAGCGTTTTTTCTATTATTTCAGGGATTTGCATAAAACCAATCTTTCCCTTCAGGAAAGCATCTACGGCAACCTCGTTGGCGGCATTCATTATGCACGGAGCATTTCCGCCTTGCGACAGACAATCGTAGGCAATTTGCAGACAGCGGAAAGTATTTGTATCAGGCTTCTCGAACGTTAGATTTACGCCATGCTCGAGAAACGAAAAGCGGTTTTTGGGTGAATATGTCCTGTTGGGATAGTCGAAAGCATACTGGATTGGAATTCGCATGCTCGGAGCACCAATCTGCGCCTTTATCGACGCATCGGCAAACTCTACCATCGAATGCACTACCGACTGACGATGCACAAGCACCTCTATCCTGTCGGCAGGAATTCCGAAAAGCCAATGAGCCTCAATCATCTCGAAGCCTTTGTTCATCAGCGTTGCCGAGTCGATTGTAACCTTGCTTCCCATCTTCCAGTTCGGATGGTTCAAGGCCTGCTCGGCAGTGACGTTCTTCAGAAAATCGACATCCTTTCCGAAAAACGGTCCGCCCGATGCGGTAAGGATAAGCTTCTCAACATCGTCGATGTTCTCGCCACGCAGGCACTGGAAAATAGCCGAGTGCTCCGAATCGACAGGCAAAATGCACGATGTAGCGCTTTCCTTCAGCTTGTCGCAAATTATCTTGCCACCGACCACGAGCGTCTCCTTGTTTGCCAGAGCAACCACCTTGCCCGCCTCGATAGCCTTTATCGTCGGTAAAAGTCCTGCAAATCCCACCATTGCGGCAAGCACCATATCGACGCAGTCCATAGCCACCACGTCGAGAACAGCCTCGAAACCGGCATAAACCTTTATAGGCAAGTCGGCAAGCGCATCGCGCACCTCGGCATATTTGTCCTTGTTGGCGATTACCACAAAATTCGGATCAAACTCACGTGCCTGGCTTATTAGCAACTGGGAATTATTGTTGGCGACTAGCACCTCTGCAGAAAATTTATCTGGATAGTCGCGGACTATATCTAACGCTTGAGTTCCAATAGAACCCGTAGAACCAAGAATTGCTATATTTTTACGTTTCTGTTCCATTAAAATTCAATGTATTCTGTTGGATTCAAAGGTTCACCATTCAGCCACAGTTCAAAATGCAGATGAGGACCACTTGTATTCTCCCCAGAATTACCGTATACGGCAATCTGTTCTCCCTGACGCACTTTCTGTCCTTCAACTACAATAGGTCTCTCGCAATGTTTGTAAACCGACAATATACCATTAGCGTGCTGCAATATTACAGAGTAGCCATTCTCTATTGTATAATTGCTTTGGATAACAATACCCTGCAATACGGAAAAAATAGACACGTCCGAAGTCGGAGCAATATCAACTCCATAATGCCTGTGCGCCCTGTCGAAACCATTCACTATGATGCCTTTCATGGGAACAAAAAAAGTCGGCAAAATATCGCTTTTGTTAACCACATTCACATTTTCCGACTCATCATAACGCTGACGAGGCTTTGTAGGATCGTTAAAATCACGGATCTGCTCCTCGGTTAGATTCGACACTGGTACGACAAAATCTGCATCAATGGGAACCTCTGAAAAAATTATATCGCGTATCATGTTGAGATATTCTTCGCGAACATCAAGTTCAACAGACAGACTATCAACCCGCTCCGCATTAGCACATATCATTTCAAGTGTCTGACGATCAGGATATCCTGGCACCATATATTTTAATGGCGTATATATTACCAGCAACGATACAATTGCAAAGAAAACAACAAATATACCTACGATAACAAGAGAAAACGTAATTCTATTCAGACGGATATTTTTTACCGCCTCGAAATTGCCATCACGATACATCACAAGCTTATAACGTCGTGTAAGCCAAAACCAAAACCTATGTTTTTTCTTTTCTGCCATCGCAAATCTTTGTGTGCAAAAGTAATAAATATTTAATTTCTGAAAGACTCAGCACTTCAAAAATTACTTGGCATCCGACATGTTATTCAAGTTTAATATTGTTTGCTCAGTCGATTTGCAAAGGAAAATATGCAACAAAAAGTCTGAAAGATTCGACGGACCTCCTGTTTCTGTAAAATAATCCACTTCGGTTGAATTCCTGCTCTTTGGCGTAAATTTATATGTTGCCTTCAGCCGTGTTATTCGTTCATACTTGTCATTACGAGGTCGATAGTCGGGCAGACAAATATTAGTAACGATTATGCTTCCATTACTATTTTGCTTAATATCGTATTTTACAAAGACATCCCTATCCTTCATAAAAAAAGGCGCATCTATCACGTTACGGAACACACCTGTTTCCAAATCATTTTCAAGAATACTGCTTTCGATGCAGTTGTAAATCCATTTGGTATGGTTTGCTGCATTGCAAAAAATGTCTATGCACTTTTCTATAGGTGCGTTAATTGTGAACTTGCATTTTACCTGATAGTCCTTGCCACTTTCGCATACGCGGTAATATATAGGCATGTCGCAATTGCAGCCGTGCCATTCACTTTGAGCATTTGCATGGATTATCGGCAAAAAATTGGCAATAGCAATGATAATTATGTAAATGTACTTTATCTTCAAGATTATTTACTGACCGATATTCTGATTTACAACTTCGTTAAACTTCTGCATCAGCAGACGAAGTTTTTCGTTCTCAACATCGAACCTTACATTGTCGATAGCGGCTATTGGCAGAATCTTTGGCGATGTGCCCGAAATGAAAGCCGCATCGTAACTGGAGATTTCGCTCAGGTCAATGTCCTTTTCCAAGTAATTGAATCCAATGCGTTTGGCAGTATCGATTATATATTTGCGCGTTACGCCTTTTAGGATATCTTTTTCTAAGGCAGAAACAAGGTTGCCGTCGCTGATAAAGAATATGTTAGAACGAGTCCCTTCAGTAACTTTATTGTTACTGTTGACATATATTGCTTCAAATATTTTGTTGTCGGCTATGAACTTGTCGACGGTGTCACGGAGATTCTGATTCCAGATTTTGTTGTGAGGGTTCTGTCGTTCGTATGCAAATGTTTTGGTAGGAACACCTATTTTATATTGTTCTGGTGTAGGATAATGGTGCGGAATTTCATGACAGACATATTCAATCGACTGGTTGCAGTCGTCATAAACAGCTTCTACCTTTATGTTGCCATTTTCTATGTTATTGTCGGATATACACTTATACAACATTGAGCCGAACTGTATATTTTCGACTTTTATATGACTATCTACTGACGCGAGTGTATTCTCAAACCTTGCGAAATGGTCATTAAGAAAAAGAGGCTTCCTGTTTATGATTCGGATAACCTCGTAACTTGTTATTTTCGACATTTCAGATATTTTTAATCGCTTCGATGAGAATTTCACGCATAATATCAACACTCTTCTTAAAATTCTCGAGTATCATTTCTAGCGAAACCGGTTTCTCATCATCCTTCCAGCAGTCATAATCGGTTGCAATGGACAGCAACGCATAGTTTAATCCCGCCTCATTTGCAAGTGCAGTTTCAGTAGCAGTAGTCATGTTAATAAGGTCAGCTCCCCACATACGGAACATTTTTGACTCTGCCTTTGACGAAAATCTCGGACCTTCGATGGTTATTATTGTAGCAGCATCATGAACTGCTGCATTTTGCTTTTTTGTAGCTGCTACAAGGATTTCGCGCAGACGGCTATTGTAAGGATGCGCCATCGGGCAATGCACCATATTGTTCGGTTCGAATTCTTCGTAAAAAGTATTTATTCTGCGTTTTGTGAAATCAATGAATTGGTCTGGAACGGCAAAATGTCCTGGAGCAATTTCTTCGCGCAGACTACCGCAGGCGGTTGTCGCGATAATGTTTTTGCAACCGAGTTTCTTTAGTGCCATTATGTTGGCGCGGTAGTTTACGTTGCTAGGTGTTATTGTATGCTCCAAACCATGTCGCGATACTATTGCAACTTTTTTTCCACAGATACTTCCTGTTATTATAGGAGATGACGGATCTCCAAATGAAGTTGTTACTATCTGCGAAGATTGATTTTCAAGAATGTTACTTTTTTCTAGGCCAGTACCGCCAATAATTCCTATTGTATTATTCATCGTCGTCATCGTCGTCATCGTCATCTTCAGATATTGCAGAAGCCTTAACCATAAACTCTGCCTTCTTTGCATTTTCAGGTTTTGCATGTTCAGTAGCGTACTCCGGATTCTTAGCAAACTCCAAGTCATACACTAGGACAGGATCATCAGGGAAAAATTTCAATCCCAAAGCAAGGACTTTTTTAGCTTCCTCGGTGTCTGGATTTTCCTTTTCTATAAGCCAAGTAGCATATATGTCGAAAGCTTCTATCATTGCAAAATCAGTATCTTTCTCTCTACGTTTACCTTTTTCTGCTTGAACCTCAAGGTTTCTCATTATTGGATTGGCCGTTGCCGTATCCCCTAAAATTGCAGAAAGGCAACCACTAAGAGCTACGAAGTTATCGTCAGAATATGTTTTCAACATTTTTTTGACCTTTATATTCGCCTTGGAATATTTCTTTATACTTACATAGTGATCAACGTAATACATTCCAATTACAGCGATTTCTTTCAGCAAGTCATCATTGTCGGGGAAAAGGATTTTTGCCTTTTTGTCTTTTTTCTTTGCACTTACTGAATATTTGAGAGCCTTATCGTATGATTGTAAATATTCTGGTGTTTTGTCAAGAAGAGTTGGATCATCCAGGCACATTGTAAATATTTTTGCGTATGCGTATGCAGAATAAAGGTACAATTCCGCATCGTTCTTGTATTTTTCAAGAACCATCATCTTGTCACACTTGAAAGCAAGGTCTTCCCACTGTTCATTCTCAAAGAACTTTGCTAATTTGCTGTGTACGCCGTTCTTTACCTGTGCACTTGCCGAAAGTTCCACAAAGACCAGCGGCACTATAAGTAATAATGTTACGACAAACCTTCTCATATAAAAACAAATTGTCTGCAAAGGTAGTTGCTTTTTTCTAAAGCTCCTATTCTTTGCAGACAAAATTATGTTAATATTTATTAACTATGGTTGATAACTATTTCCTGCCTATTCCAAAATACTCGAATCCATACTTTCTGACTTCGGCCGGATCGTAAATGTTTCTACCATCAAAAATCACTTTTTGACTCATCTTTTCTAGCTGTCTGTAATCCAAAACCCTGAATTCCGACCATTCAGTTACCAACAATAGCGCATCGGCATTTTCTGTAGCTTCGTATGGTGATTTGCAGAGAATTATCTTGTCGCCTAAACGACGTTTAGCTTCATCCATAGCTACAGGATCGTATGCGTATATTTCTGCACCTATGCTAGTGAATTTTTCTGCAAGCACGAGTGCCGGAGCTTCGCGCATATCGTCGGTGTTAGGCTTGAACGCCAGTCCCCACATTGCAATCTTCTTGCCCTTGAGGTTGCCGTCGAAATACTTATAGACCTTGTCGAACAGAATCTCCTTCTGGCGGTTGTTTACATTTTCCACGGCAGTCAGTATTTCGAGCGAATATCCGTAGTCGCTTGCCGACTTGATAAGTGCCTTCACATCCTTGGGAAAGCAGCTTCCACCGTAACCGCAGCCCGAATAGAGGAACTTGCTGCCTATACGGGTGTCGCTGCCAATGCCCTTGCGTACCATATTTATATCTGCACCAACGAGTTCGCATAGGTTTGCAAGGTCGTTCATAAAACTGATTCTGGTAGCAAGCATTGAGTTGGCAGCGTACTTAATCATTTCTGCGCTTGGTATGTCGGTGAAAATCACGCGAAAATTGTTGAGCAACATCGGACGGTAGAGCCTTGTCATAAGTTCCTTTGCCTTTTCGCTGTCAACACCAACTACAACGCGGTCGGGCTTCATGAAGTCGGCTACGGCACTTCCTTCCTTCAGGAATTCTGGGTTGCTGGCCACATCAAACTTTATGTCAACATTGCGCGCAGCAATTTCGTCGGCTACTGCCTTGCGTACTTTCTCGGATGTCCCAATCGGCACGGTGCTTTTTGTCACAACAACTATATAATCGTTGATGTTACGACCAATTTCGCGGGCAACTGCGAGTACATATTTAAGGTCGGCACTTCCGTCTTCATCGGGTGGTGTGCCAACGCAGATGAATGCGGCTTCGGCATCCTTCAGAGCTTCGGCATAGTCGCTTGTAAACGACAGCAAGCCCTTGTGCATATTGTCGTCAACCATATCCTTAAGCCCTGGTTCCCAAATCGGAAGTATGCCCTTGTTCAGGTTGTCGATTTTTTTCTGGTCAATATCGAGGCACGATACGCGGACACCAAGTTCAGAGAAGCAAGTTCCCGAGACAAGTCCTACGTAGCCAGTTCCTATTACAGCTATTTTCATTTATTTGTATTCGTTTAAAAATTTGTTTACGTTGTTGAAGATTCTCTCTTCGAGATTGTCAGATTCTGACTTTACGAACTTTTCGCCAGTAATCTTTTCGTACAACTCGATGTAACGGTCTGAAATGCCGTTTACAATTTCATCGGTCATTTCTGGAACCTGCTGACCAGCTTTGCCCTGGAATCCGTTTTCCATCAGCCATTCGCGGACAAATTCCTTCGAAAGCTGACGCTGCGGTTTGCCTGCATCGAAGTTTGCCTGATAAGTATCGAGGTAGAAGTAGCGTGACGAGTCAGGTGTGTGGATTTCGTCAATGAGGTAAATCTTGCCATCCTTCTTGCCGAATTCGTACTTGGTATCGACGAGGATAAGTCCCATCTTGTTGGCGATCTGGCTGCCACGTTCGAAAAGTTTGAGCGAGTATTCTTCGAGTTTGCAGTATTCTTCTTCCGAAACTAGTCCTCGGCTGATTATTTCTTCGCGCGAAATGTTTTCGTCGTGAAGACCAAGTTCTGCCTTTGTGGTAGGGGTGAGGATAGGCTTTTCGAATTTCTGGTGTTCCTTCATCCCTTCGGGAATCGGCACTCCGCAGATTTGACGTGCACCATTCTTGTATTCTCTCCAAGAACTTCCGGTGAGGTATCCGCGTACAATCATCTCGATAGGATAGCCTTCGCACTTGTGTCCTACGGTTACCATCGGGTCCGGCGAACTGATTTTCCAGTTAGGAACTATATCGGCGGTAAGGTCGAGGAATTTCGATGCTATCTGGTTGAGTACCTGACCCTTGAAAGGAATGCCTTTGGGCAATATCACATCAAATGCCGAGATTCTGTCGGTAACGACCATCACCATCAGTTCGTCGTTGATGTTATACACGTCGCGAACCTTACCGTTGTACAGGCTTTTCTGGTTCTTGAAATTGAAGTTTGTTTTTGTTAAAGCTTTCATTGTGTATGTTGTTTTTTTAGTTTCTAAGTTTCTATGGCTACGCCGTTTCTAAGTTTCTGGTTTCTTGAATCGCGCCGTGGCGCGATTGTACTTTATTATTCGTTAATTATTTTCTTTGCTAATTCTCGTATTTCGTTTGATATTCTTGGGCTGTCTGCTATGCCTGCACATATTTGAAAAAAGTAGCCTTCTTCCAGTTTTCCTTCAAGGGTCAATTCTCCTTCTGAATATTTTTGATAGAACTCATCATCGGAAATTACAAACACGCTGTTGCAGTCGATGTATGAATTTTCAGTAAGTCCGTTATTTTCGCTTGGCTTTATCCAAACGAGAGTGGTTTCGGGCAGACCTTCCAGTTCTATGTAGCGTTTTCTTTTTTCATACTTTGTTGTGCTGCAAGCAAATATATATGATTTTTTTTCTTTGTCGTTATGTATTACTATATGATAATGCGGTTTTTCAGATGTCAACTGACTATTTCTAAACTTGAAAATTTTTCGTCTTTCCACTACCTGTTCGAGCAGGGCACGATTTAATTCCATAATCCTTCGATAGCCTTGTTTTCCTTGTATATTTCCTTGCACAGATTCAGTTGTTCGTCCGACTCATCGAAAAAGTGCAGTTGCTCGTCTGTAAGTTTTCCGTCAATGTTTTCTGGATTGCAGAAAAAGTCGTCTATTTCCATTTTCTTTCGGCTGTTTGGATTTTCAGCAAGGAATGATTCGTATCTTTTCCATTCGGGGAAATTGTGCGAATATGCAGAAAGGTCATTCCAATCGAGACTGCCGAAAGTCTGGAATGTCAGTTCCATACATTTGATGTCGGTTTCCGAGAAGCAACTTGTGTTTGCATCGGCGGACTTTGATACGGTATTGCAGCAGGCGGTTATGCTTTTTGCTTCTGATGGCACAGCGCCCATACGCATAGCATAATAGCAGTCGCCTGATATTGTGCGGGCGTGATGCCTGATATGAAGGCGGTCGGCAATCCATATCAGTTTAAGCGCCTTTACCTTGTCTATTTCCCCACCGCATTTGGCGGCGAAAAAGTTCAGCATCTGCTTTATGTTTTCATTTTTCTGTTCCATAATTTTCATCTTGGAAATACGCCACAAAAGTATGATTATTTTTTCGTGTTTGCAACCATTTTTTCCACAACGAAAGGTTATTGATATGTAAATAATATGATTTAGGTGCAAATGATGGGATTTAGATGTCCGTAGTTTATTCGGAAAGTAGTTCTTCGAACAGAGTTTTCATATCTTCGTTCATGCAAATTCCAATTCTTTTTTTATAGTTTCCCCATTTTTGATAAATAAAAGTGTTGGGACTGCCTTAATATTATAAGTTGTTCTTGCAGTTTCATTTTCCGATGAATAAACATCATATATACAGACTTTGACTTTTCCCCTGAATTCATCAGCTAATGAAGACAAGGCTGGTAACATAACTTGGCACTGTTTGCTTGTCAATTGTTTATCTTGAATGATTACCCTGTCGTAAAAACAAATAACTACACGGGCATTATCCGTAATAGTCTCATTGAAATTCCTGTCTGTTATTTTTTCCAAGCCACAATCATTTAATTCTGCCATATTATTTAATTGTTCCTCATAATATCTGGATTTGTCCATCGAGATTTTATCTTTTGCCAATCTCCAACTCCGTTGAGATATGTCATCAGTGCCTATAATATTGCATAATTCTTTAATGAAATCTTCCTTGGACATATCATTCCTTTCGCCATAATTAGAGTGTATCTTAGTAGAAAGAGAACATAGGATATAACCATGATATGATTTTCGAGTGTGTAGTAATTGTATATATGCGATTGTTTGTTTATATAAACAGCTCCGTATTTTGCCAATGGTATGTCAAATGGTTTGGGAAATTCATATAGAATGACAAATTCAGAATTCATATCACCAATGATTTCACAAGAGATTTCGTCCCACTCTATGTACTTTGGCTGTGAAAATGTTGCAATATCTTTTTTCCAGATGGAGGAGTCAATTAATATATATTCGGCATCTGGATTATTTTCTAGAAATTCGACATATAATGGCATTACTTCATATTCAAAGCTATACAATCCTTGTTTCCTCAAAGTGTATTCGCTAACTTCTGGATTTTTCTCTGTATTACAAGATACAATGGGACAGTGGAAAAGGTGGGTGGAGATTTATGTTGGCAACGCTAAAAAACGGAATTCCACGAAGACGAAATTCGTTTCTTTACTCATCACCTTTGGCGATACCTTGATTGCCGCCTTGGCTGGTGAGCGTTAAGAAAATCGGTGGAACGAAACGTAAAAAATCAGACTGTTCGAAGGCGGAGTGAAACGTAGACAAGTTTCTGATTTTTAGTGTAG
>Ga0265300_10002070_pt1 | contig 17817 bp, 14 predicted proteins | sample AusTroGonzalo_MG_FD_193482 | JGI IMG/M metagenome (GOLD analysis project Ga0265300, IMG submission 193482) | Bovine rumen microbial communities from tropical cattle in Woodstock, Queensland, Australia - Gonzalo_03 | ecosystem: Host-associated > Mammals > Digestive system > Stomach > Rumen ...
AGAACCTGATGCAGAACGCCAAGTTCAACTTCATGGGTGCTTATAAAAAGACCTTCACCATCTGGGGTATGGCTGCTGTCCTGTTCTGTATCTCATTCGCCGTTCGCGGCCTGAGCCAGAGCATCGACTTCACTGGTGGTCGTAACTATGTGGTGACCCTCGACAAGGAGACCCACGTTGAGGATGTACGTCTGGCTCTGACTGGCGCATTCGTCAACACCATGGGTGAGAACCAGGGTAAGGAAGCTAACACCAGCGTTATCGCCCTGGGTACTGACGGCAAGACCGTCCGTATCTCTACCAACTGGGATATCGAGTCAAACAATCCTGATGTGGACGACCAGGCTGAGACCATCCTCTTCAACGCTCTGAAGAAGGCCAACCTCGTCAGCCAGGAGAATGTTGAAGCCTTCAAGAATCCTGATGTTCGCGAGGGTGGTTCAATCATCTCTTCTGCAAAGGTAGGTCCTTCAGTGGCTAAGGATATCACATACGGTGCCATCATCTCTGTGGTGATCGCCCTGATTGCCATCTTCCTCTACATCCTGCTCCGTTTCCGCAACGTGGCATTCTCTGTAGGTTCAACGGTGGCTCTGGCACTCGACGCCCTCGTGGTGATCGGCTTCTACTCAGTGCTCTGGGGCTGGGTTCCCATGTCGCTCGAGATCGACCAGACCTTCATCGGTGCTATCCTGACGGTGATCGGTTACTCTATCAACGATAAGGTGGTTGTATTCGACCGTATCCGTGAGAACATCGGCCTCTATGGCAAGCGTGACCGTCAGCAGCTGTTCAACGACTCACTGAACCAAACGCTGGCCCGTACCATCAACACCTCTGTAACGACCCTGATCGTGCTGCTCGCCATCTTCATCCTTGGTGGTGACTCCATCCGCTCGTTCTCGTTCGCTATGATCCTGGGTGTTGTATTCGGAACCCTGTCTTCACTCTTCATCGCTGCTCCTGTGGCTTACCTGACACTGGGTCGCACGATCAAGGAGGAGGGCGAGATTCCCACACCTGCCAAGAAATAAATACACAAATACACCTTATTATATAATAGGTATAAAAATAGGCTGCATTGGCAAACACTGATGCAGCCTATTTTTCACTCAAACACGAAGTGCCTAATATGCTCTACACGATTATCAGCTCGACACCGATGTACGTCTGCGGAACCCTCATAATTCTGCTGGCACTCAGTCTCTGTACCAAATGGGACACGGCACGCTATCGGCTCCTGCTGTTCATGCTAACTTCCCTGATACTCTATATAGGTAACTTCGCGTACTTCAACCACATGGAATCGGTCATCCCCATCACCGATACACTCTATTGTTACAGTCTTCCTGCCTGTTTCCCTGTCTTTCTGATGTATATTGAAGCGCTGGTGCTCAAAGATCCAGGCCACAAACGCGGCTTTCTTTATATCCTGCCAGCCATTATCTGTGGCCTCATCGCAGGATTCATCTATGCCACAAAGAGTGGAGAGGAGTTGACCTGGTGGGTGACTACCATCCATAAGTGTGTCAGGATCATCTTCACCTTGCAGGTACCTTTGGTACTCTTTTTTGGTTGGAAACACATCAGCGACTACAACAAGATGGTGGAGAATTACTACGCTGACACAGAGGATAAGGAGGTGACACTCATCAAACCCCTGCTGATATCTTTCGTGGCTGCCTCGCTGATTTCATTTACCATCAACCTGATAGGGCACGACTACTTCGCTGAATCCGTCTGGCTGTTGGCTATTCCCTCGCTGTCTTTCTCCGCCTTGCTTCTGTTCACGGGTTTCGTGGGTCTCACACAGAACACCAAAACCAGAGAAGTGGTAGAAGAAAGTGATATGCCAGAGGAACCAGAGCAGGACATCATCCCATTGACACCAGAAAAGGAGCACATCATGGCCGCTGAGATACGGAAACTGATGGATGAGAAACGGCTGTTCCTGCAACCCAACTTGAAAATCAACGATCTGGCAAAGATGCTGAACACCAACCGAAACTACATCTACAATGCCATCAACCAAGGCATCGGCCTTTCGTTTGCGGAATACATCAACAAGAAACGCATCGAGTATGCCGTTCAGCTGATCGATCAGGATCGTGAGATACTCCTCACAGACGTCGCCCACAAGTCTGGTTTCTCATCGCCCAGTGCCTTCTATCGCAACTTCAAGCTCTACATGGATTGCTCACCCAGCGACTATCAAAAAAGAGGGGCGAACATCACTGTCAGCACCCTCTCTAAATAAAAACTTGTGAGAGATATAAATTTGTCTTAATCTAGTTTTACTCAACTGAAAACTCGAATATTATTTCTGGGGCAAATTTAAGGATAAAACAGGAAATCTCCCGTTCATATTCACAAAACCTATCGTGCAAATTCGCAAAAACCACTTTTCTGCCAAAAAATTAACTCGTTACAATTATTTTTTGTAAGTTTGCACCCGATGAAGAGACTGACAGAAAAACAATCGCGCCATTCGTTAACCACACAGATTGTAGTGTGGGTAGTTGGGTTCGTGTCTATACTCTTCGTTACTTCCCTTTTCATCATGTTCCATTATGCCCGTCAGTCCATCTATGCGGAGGCTATGGAGAAAGCGCGTCAGACCCTGCGCACCACAGAACTGCGTATCGACAACACCTTGAGTGAAGTAGAGACGGCTACGCGCAGCTTACACTGGACAATAGAAAAGCGCCTAGACAGACCTGAAATCATGGACAGCCTCTGTCGGCAACTGTTGAAAGAGAACCCTCACATCGAAAGTTGTGTCATCGCCTTCGAACCGGGCGTCTATCCTCAATATGGCATCTACCATGAGGTATATGCCCACCGTAACGCAACCGATTCTACACAGATCGACGTAACGATAAACGGTGGAAAGAAACTGTACACACGTGAGAAGTGGTACTTCATTCCTCTGCACAATGAGAAGCCCATCTGGATTGACCCCTATATCGACGTAGAGCACGGCGAGACCTCCATCATCACAGCCTATGGTATGCCGCTCCGCGACAAAAATGGCGAACTGGTGGGTGTGCTCTCGTCACACATCTCTATGAAGTGGTTTGCCGACTTGGTGCTCTCGTTGAAGCCTTTCCCGAACTCCCATGCCTCTGTGATGGGTACCGACGGGCACCTGATTATTCACCCTGACAGTACACTCGAAGCTCATGAGGCATTCTTCCAAGAGGCTTTCAACAATCCTACCAGCGAAGCCCATCTGGCAGCCATCTCCATGAAAACAGGGCATATCGGACATAATGAGATCACATTGGGCGACAAACATGGCTTCATCTTCTATCATCCCTTCGAGAATGCAGGCTGGAGCGTGTCTATAGTCTGTCCGGAGAGCGACATCTTCAGTTCCTATAACTCACTCTTGCGATTGACAATCTTCATCAGCCTCATCGGCTTGTTACTGCTTGGTCTGTTCTGTTTCTTTATCAGTCATCTCAAGCTAAAGCCGTTACAGCATCTGGTAGATACAGCCCACCGGATGGCAGAAGGTCAATTGGATGAGCCTGTCAAAGAGAGTCGTCGCACCGACGAGGTGGGTTACGTGCAGAACACCTTCCACGAGATGCAGCAGAGCATCAGCCAGCATCTCACCCATCTCACCCAACTCACTGATGTGCTGCGCCAGCGTAACGATGACCTGAAGCTCGCATACGAACAGGCACGTGAGGCCGACCACATGAAGGATGCCGTCATCATCAATATGAGCGACCGCATGGAACAATCGGTAAAGGCCATTCATGCCACCGTTGACGAGTTCCGTCAGCATATTGCCGATATGGATGCCGACGAGTGCCGACACATGGCAGAAAAGATAGGTACGCACACTGAGACAACAACCGAATTGCTGGGCAACCTGCTAGATATCGCCGAAAGAAAGAAGAAGGAGGAGCGCTCATGATAGAGATGAGAAAACATATACGCAAGTCGCTGGCGATGATGTTGAGTCTTGACATCCTCATTGTCGTGTTGCTTGTGTTCACACTGTCGCTCGGATTCCTCTATTGGAAATCGCGTAACATCATTCGTGACGAGGCCATCGACGAGGCGTCACACGTGCTGGATAACACTTCACTGCGTGTCAAAGGGTTTATGGTAGAGATAGAAACGGCTACGCGTAACATCATCTGGCTCGTCAACCTTCACCATGACAAAGACTCCCTGCTGAAATACTCCCATCGCATCGTCGCCAACCATCCCAATACTAACGGCTGCTCGATCACGATGGAGCCCTACGTCTTTCCTGAAGATGATTACGGTTTCTCAGCATATTCCGTTCGTATAGGCAATTCTTCAGATAGCCAGAAAGACTCGGTGGTGACCGTACGTGAAGGTAACTACAACTATTATGATAAGGTGTGGTATAAAATACCGCGCCAGAAAAGGGCGGCCTGCTGGGTGGATCCCTTCGACGACTTCAACGAAGGAACACTGTCAAATCCTGAATTGATTGCCTCCTACTGCGTCCCCCTCTACGACAAGAATGAGAAGTTTGCAGGCGTCATCTCCACAGATCTGTCGCTGAAGAGACTTACAGAGGCTGTTAACGCTGAGCATCCATACGAAAACTCTTACTTCATCATGCTGGGAGCTGACGGCCACTATTTCGTACACCCCGACACCACGAAGCTGCTCAAACAGACCATCTTCACAGGTATGGATCCCAGAGTGCATACCGACGTGGTAGCATTAGGATATGAGATGACCAACGGACGGACAGGACACATGGAAGTGGAACTCGACAACAAGACATATATCGTGCTCTACCACCCGCTCGAAGGCACCGAGTGGAGCATCGCGCTTGTCTGCCCGACGAACGAACTGCTCCGCGGCTACAACAGCTTGAACTACATCCTGCTGCCTATGCTTGTGATAGGTCTGTTGTTGCTGGTTCTGGGATGTCACCGCATTGTGAAGCACTTCATACAACCATTAGGCCTGCTGGCTGCTGAGTTGCGGCAGATCGGACACGGAGACTATGAAAAGCCCTTGCCCCTCAGCGAGCGTACTGACCTGATCGGACAATTGCAGAACACCTTCTGCCTGATGCGACGGAGAATCAGTAAGCACATCCACGATGCCGAGCAGACGAAACAGGAAGCCGAGCAGCGCACTTCAGAACTGGAGCAGGCCACCCTGTTAGCTCGTCAGGCCAGTGAACAGAAGACGCAGTTTATGCAGGACATGTCGCACCAGATACGAACGCCCCTGAATATCGTTCACGGCTTCTCACAAGTGCTGCGCGACGATTGCGAGTCGATCCCCGATGACGAGAAACAGCAGATAGTCGAGACGATGTACGTACAGACCAACGCCCTCGACTATATGGTAAGCAAGCTGCTCACTGCATCACTCATCGAAAGCCACCAGTCTATCAGCACCAACGATATCGTCTGCTGCAACCAGTTGGCCCATGAGGCCTATGAGAATGCAAGCGGCATCATTGCACATACCGCTGAGATGCGTTTGGAGAGCCGTCTGCCTGATGAGTTTACCATCAAGACCAATGCTCACCACCTGCTCATCGCCCTCACAGAATTGCTCTTCAATGCCCTCCATTTCACGCCCGAGGGCAGCGTCACCATGCGTATCGATGCCGATGACCACCATGTGCGCTTTACCATTGAAGATACAGGATCGGGCATCCCATCAGACAAGGCCGACTTCATATTCGAGAAGTTCACCAAGATCAATATGTTCACAGAAGGACTTGGTCTCGGCCTCTTCCTTTGCCGCCGCGTGGTAGAGCTGATGGGGGGCACGCTCACCCTTGATCCCCAATACACCAACGGTAGCCGCTTCGTGCTCGAATTACCCCTCAAATAACAAAGCCCCATAGATAGGGGCTTTGTCTTGATTAGGGTAATACTATCAGGCAGAGAGATACTTGAGTTTCTTGTAGGTATCCTTCTTATCTGTCACAACTGTCACAAAACCACGAGATAGCCATTGGCGGTTCTGAACATCAGCACCCTCTTCTTTCATGCCGCACTTCAAACGAACGTTCTTCAGATCGTTGAGGGTATAGACATTGGGAAGCATGAACAACTGGTTCTTGGGACCACGACTGGGATTGGCAAACTTATCAGAACCCTGTTCCAGCATATAGCCGAAGAAGTGAATCTTGCACCAGAGGTCGTTACGCAACGACCAGTTTACAAAGGTTTCGATATTCTTCTCCCACTTACAGCCGTTGGCCACATAGAGCACACAGGCCTTCAGATAGGCTATCACAAGCGCACGATGAGACAACTGGTCGAACACCTTACTCTGCGACAGCACAGCTATATCCTTACACTCCTTGGTGAGTTTCTTGATCAGTTTGATAGCCTCAGGACAGTCAATCGTACCTCGCGAAGCACAGAGGTTGGCTATATACGGCTTCAGTTCTTCATCGAAGCTGGTATCATAGTCGCCAAAAGCCAACTGCTCGGCACCGATCTCACGCTCAGGGATGGTAATGAAGTTGATGCGCTGTACAGGGCCATCCTCCACCACCGACTTGAAATACTGCCTTACCTTATTGGGCGTGGTTGATGCATTCCAATTCAGGCGCACGCAAACGGTCTTGGATACCGACTGAGTGCCAACACGAGTCTGACCGTAACGGTTGCCCGGATCGAACGACAGGCACATCAACATATACTGGTGACCAGCCTTACCATTGCCCTTCAAGGCATCGAACATCTGAATCTCATTCACCTTCACATAAAGGAAATGACCTTCTGCCTCATCCAGTCGGGTTACAAGTGCCGCATTGGTCATATCACCGTGAATTTCCTGAATGATCAGGCCTTCTGGTCGGTTGGGCTTATCCTTATTGGCACCCTTCGAGTTGCACGCCTGCTTGTATTCATCCTCACGCCTCTCGTTCACAGCATCTCGCTCGCGGATATCAGCCATAATGTGGTTGATAGGCTCATCAATACAACCCTTACCCGTTCCTGATTCTGCAACCAGACAACTCATCAGCGTGGCCTCGTGCTTTACATTATCGGTATATTTGAACCAGGTGTCATAAAGATGAGTGCCCAGCGATGGAAATACCGCATCAGCCACAGCAGCCTTGTAGATACTAGGGGTGCGAGAGGTTAGCAGCCGGATTAACTTAGGCAGCTTACGGTCATTGGGGAATGCAGGGGGATTAGCGGCATTGAAGTAGAAACCAGAGGATTCCATCGTTGGCTCTACGGGCTGCTCTACAGGCTTCTCTAAAGCATCCAACACATCCTGCATCGACTTAGGCATACCTTCGTAGGCACTCTGCAAGGCACTGCGGATCTTGGCACGCTTCTCTTCCACAGGGAAGCCATCGTAGCAGGGAATCACCTGATCCAGCCAGTTGAAGTTACGACCGCAGATGTGCTGAAGATCACGGGCCAGCTGGTAGGTCTTGGTGTCACGATCACCAATGGTTGGTTCATAGCCATGGTTATTCAGCTCCCAATACTTACTGATGATCTCCGAGAAAGGATGTCCGTGATAGTTATCAGGGAAGGTGGTTTGGGTTTCTTCACTTTCCACAGCTTCACTTTTCACAGCCTTGGCCTCATCCTCCCAAGGGCGGTAGTGCTTGTTATCGCTCTTAGCGCCCTTGCCTACCTCTTCAAGTCCCTTACGTGCGCGTTCCTTTAATAACTGATACTCCCGCTCACTCTCTTCTACGCTGAGTGTGCTTTCGAAGATGGCATCATCCAGATAAACCAGATCGTCAGGACTGCCAGTAGTGGAATACACCACGCGCCCCAGATCATGACAGTTGGTATCCATCTCCATCTGAAGGATGGTGGCAATGCGAACCTGGTTTTCGAGAATGGTCTTGCCAAGTTCCCTGCGGCAAACCAAGTGCCAGCCTCCACCAGCAGAACGTTCAAGCAACAGCAGACCGATTTCAGACTTCAACGAGAGAATCTTCTCTTTGATTGTCTCCGCCTGAGCAGGATCATAGCAGTCGATGTCGTGGAAGAAGCAATCGCTGGGATGACAGCATCCTGCTACCTTGCCGTCCGGCATCATGTCGTTGTAGGCCATCTGAACCAAGCGGCCTTTGGCCTCAGCATCACCTTGACGTGCTGCTTGTACATTTAAGAGGTTAGAAACTGAGTTACGTTTTGCAAGAAAGCTCTCGCGGTTTAATACTTTGCAGACAACCTTGTGTCCGCTTTCGAAAATGATTGAATTTACCATAGTTGTTAATGTTTATAAAGTTAGACGGCGCAAAAGTAGTCATCCATTGATTGCCTCCAAATTTTTCGCCAAAAAAAGCACAAAAAAAAGCACGCAAAAATTTTGTGCCTGATTATCAGATAGTTACAAAATCAATTTTTAACTTTTTGATGCATAAAAAAAGCGTTCGATTGACTTTTTCCATCAATCGAACGCTAATCGAAAACCAGTAGAATCTGAATCGAACGCCTACTCTACGGCTTGTCCTGCCAAATACTCCCTCACCCAATAATAGCACGGATGCTTCTTGGCGTCACCTATATATTTAGAGATGGTCTTGTTCTTCTTCTGGATGGTGGTGCAGTCAAGTACTGACTGGGCCAAGGCCAAGTCGGAAACACCTTCCCTGAACACCCCTTCCTTTTTCATGATGCCGATGATGCCAAACATATCTACCAGACTGCGATCAGCCCAGCTCTTAATGATAGCCTGTGCATACTGCGACTTGAACAAGGCTTCTACAAACTTCTCGCGCCAATTCGTGTCGTACTTCGTCTTGTTGCTGCAATACTTGTCGAACCACGAGCCTTTGAGCATCGTCTTGAATTCTGCTCTTGGCTGCACTGCGTCCAAGTCGGGTGCAGAGGTCGAAGCATCTAGGGTTTCCGCTTCGCTGGCGGGTGTCAACTGATTCCATCGGCCACACAGCCCATCAGTCAGCACACAGATATAGTCAACCAACTGAAAGAATTCCTGCTCTATCAGCGCATTCTTATCCTTCATCGGATACAGCAGACGGGCATACTCTCGCCACGACCGATCGTCATCACGCAGCGAATCCCAACGTTTGGAAGGCACAAACCTCATAAACTTCTTGATGGTGTCCTCACGCTCCTCATTGAGCGCCTCGATAAGTCTGCCACCTTCTGGAAACATCTGCCTGAACTCTTCAACCTTGGCAAGCGAGGCGTGATGAGCCCTGAGCATCTGCCAGGCAAACCACATATCAGGTTGCTGACGGAAGTTGCTGAAAAGCTTATGATGCTGCGCGATGGCCTCTGGGGTCAACGAGCCCTGAATCTCAATGAGTAGTCGCTTAATCAGCCAGTCGATAGAAAACAATCGGTCGGCATCCACAAGCAGGCGCTCACGGCTTAAACTGCTGCCGCGAGATAACGGATTACTGAATCCGCCTATATACGAATCATTCATCCAGCACTATCCCTCCTATATATTTAGCATAAAGCCAGTCTTCCATATATCCCATCGTCAGGTTATAGTGGTCGGTAAGGTCAACGGGCAAATCGTGTTTCTCAATCACCTTCACTAACTGAGGAATCAGCTGGTTGTAGAATATCTTGAAGCCTTTTTGACTGCGGATCACCGTCTTTGCGGGCAACGCCCGATCCACAACCTCTATCACCTCCTTCGCGGCTGCTACATAATCCTCTAGATAGTCGTGGGGCACCCAGCTCCACAGCAAATCCACCACCCGCATCTGCTCATCGCTCAAACCTAACTGGCGCCCTCGCTCTGCATGCTGCTTCATCTCTGTGAGAGCCTCAATGGCGTCGTTGATAAACGTGTCGGCATCGTTAACATCCTGTGGGTCAAAGTCACCAGTGGAGCAGTTCTCAGCATAATAATCCTGAACGGCATCGTTATGACCCACCACCTTGTCAAACTCCAGTTTCAAGACGATTCTGAACACCAAAGCAGCCACACGGCGATAAGGCGTCTGCTGAAGCCAGTCCATCAGCAGCTGGTTGTCGATGGTAAACTGCTGCTGTAGGTCGTCTGTGTTGGTTTGGAGGCCAAGGGCCAGCATATCAAGGTTGAACACTCTGCGGAAATAGAGGGCATAGCCCAACTCAACCACTTCGAGATACCAGGCCACAAGAGGGGTATCCTCCTCGTCGTATAGCGGATTATCAGCCCTACGATGGTTGTCATCATCGGCATCATCGTCAACATCCACGAACTTGCTGATATACCAGATCAAGACATCAGCATAAGGAGCCATGCCAAGCATCTTGTCGATCTGCGACAGCTTCAGCTCGCGCCTCTGGTCGGCATCCATCGAGGGCACGCGCTCCAGCTCTATGTCGCTGAACACGTTGCGTTTAAGCAGCTCATGCATCTGGGCAGGTGTCATTTCATTCGATTTCATTAACATTACTATTTTTAAAACAGGTGCAAAGATACGAAGAATTTTCCACACCGCCAACCCGTCTGCGAAGAAAGTTGTGACAGTTGTGACAGTTATTTATTCACAATCACACCTCACCATTATTATACTATTATATATTATATTATATATAGATATATAGATATAGATCTAAGTGGAAATCGTGGTGTGTTGAAAACTGTCACAACTGTCACGAGAAGTAATATCGTGGGCAAGGATATTACGTTTCTCCACCCACGATGTTACGTTTCGCTGTAAAAGATATTTGCACCGCCAATAAACCCCTATAATTGGGCTCACCAGTAAATTCCTGTGTTTATCCGTATATCATTGACAGCCTATAGAGAAAGAAGTCCACATCAATTACTCCCCTAAGCTGTGCACGGAATTGCTTGATCTTTGAGTTTAGGGACTCTGCAGAAGCATTGGTCGCACGATTAATGAAGTAGTTGAGCACCTCATCTTCTCTGTCACGTATAGTATCTGCAGCAGTATTGAAGGCATCATTCCCAAACGCCTTGACCTTTTCATACCACTTCTGTATGCTCTCATAACCGCTTATCCATGTTGCTCTTGGATTGCTGAAAATCGTTCTTAGAAAATGGGCAAGTGAATAAGCCTCCTCCAAGTCAGGATAGCGCTCGAAGACGATCTTCATACGCTCTTTCTGTGTGGCTGTCCACTTGTCACCAGACACCATCATGGAGTATCTGCAACGGGCTAGCAACTCGGGTTCCGTATCGCCATTTGATAGACGCTCTGGCACGAATGCTTTATTTTTGCGGATTGGCTTCCTGCCTCGCTTGTCCTTCTTGTTCTTCTTGCGGCGTTTAAGGCTCTTCTCGTACTTCTCCTTCAAGTCATCCTTGAATTGCTTGCGCTGCTCGTTCTGTGCCTTCTGAGCCTCCTTTTTATGCTTCAAGCGCAACTCCTGCATGGCATCCGAGACAAGTTGCTGCATGTGGAAACGGTCTAGCGTAATGTCTGCATAGGGGAAACACTGCAGGACAATCTGATGCATGCCCTCGGAGAAGTCCATCGTCACCTCACGTACCTTGGTGCGCAGGTACCAGTGGATATTCATCAGCGCTGCCACGACATCCTCCACTCTGGTACCGCTGACGATGGCCACGAGAGCCCCCTTGCGTCCATGGGCGTCCTTGTTTGAAACTATCGTATAGAGATCTCCATTGGATAGGGCTGTCTCGTCAATACTGAGGTTGGGGCCGATGTTCTTGGGGAACACAAGCCACCTCTGGGCATGTTCCCTGTGCTTCCAGGTGCGGAAGTCACTCAGATGGTCCTTGTAGGCACGCTCGAACTCGTCACCCTTTACGTGATATGGTTTCTGGAGCGATCTGGCCGTAATCGGGGATGTATCCAAGGAATTCTTTTAAAAAAGTCGCAAACTCCTTAGAGTAGCGAGTGCCCTTGGCAACCATCTGCCAGTCCTTCGAAACGCTCTTGCCATCGGCATCCTTCCACCTGCGACGGCGCACATGAAGGACCGTGCGGTATTCACGGATGGGAAAGTCGTTCATGCAGGACTCTTCATAGAAACCATTGGGAGACAAGTCTGTACGATTGTCAGGAGCCTTATCCTTCTCATCAAGATATAGGTGGATACGTGGCTCACCATTATACTCATCCGTGCGGACTTTTGTCAGGTCAAAATACTCTGTCATCTCTTTGGGAAGGATGACCTTTGCAAGCATCATATAGGGATTCTCGTTCATACCAGTACTCTTTGTGTGCAAAGGTACTAACAAATGACGAGAAATAAACAATTAGACTAATTTTTCAACACAGGGTTTTGCAAGTGACCCTATAATTGCGGGTATTAATAGAAAATATTGCTACCATTAATCCTCGCAAATTTCACCCTTAATTCTAGCAATTTTTCTCTTTAATAGGTAATTTTGAAGTATTTTATATTGTAATGTTTTTTTGTGTTATATTTCACATTTTTCCATACAAAGTACCTAATTTGTAATTGTTGATTTAATATTTTATCACCCACGTTGTGCAATTTAGTAATCCTCCTTCAAACGCCACGTCGTTGTAATCGATAGTCTCAATAATCCTATCCGGAAATGCATTTTGAATAATATCTACAGCCTGCTTGTCTTCATCTCTTCCAAACACAGGCAATACTATTAAATTGTTTACTTCCAAATAATTCACGTAAATGCCAACTGCAGGAGGATTTATATATTTCTCTCTCGACACTTTTTTACTAACACCCATTAAAAGCATAAAGAAGAACCTGATTATGCGCAGACTCAAAGAAAAAAAATATGTTTTTAATTAAAAAAGGTTCATAGATGTGTATGTTTTCGAAAAAAGTTGTATATTTGCAACGACTATGCCCGTCTTCCAAAACATGACTAGTCAAAAGACATTGATGGAATCCAAAGGTGAACGATGCCATTTGTAGGGCAGACCGAAGGAAAAAGGCGTTTACGAACGTTATCATTCTGTGACTTCAAACTTCGCAACTTTGAATCCAAACACAGAGATAATGCAACGGTAAGCGTCTGCGTGGGTTGATTATATCCCAGCCTATGCTGTATTATATAAAGTATAGCATATGGTTGTAAATATAGTCGATTGGCGTGGGCTGGCTGCGTTGCTTATCCTTGTTTGGGGGCAATGCGAAGGCCTGAAGTCAGGGATGGGCGAATGTAGAAGCTCCCATGCCTTTTTTATTTCCACCACCTAAACTATTTTACTAACCGCTGAATTCGGGAGTTCAAGAAGCATTATAATATAGGAGGTATAACTATGCCATTATTCAGAGTAACTGTAAGGTCAAGAGTAAACACCAACGGAATCCGTTTGGAGCCAGGAATGAGTGTCGATGTAGTCAGCAATTCATTCTGTGATCTCATACACACAAATGGTGGTCAAATTGTCGCTGATGCTTTCATGCGTATTTATGGAGTTGATATCAAAAAAGCAGGTGCCTTAAATGGTATTTATTTGAAGGTGGATAGAATTGGATAGGAGCCTTATGAAGAACAAAGAAATTGTTGACGTTTTTAAAAACAGAAGTAATAATTGGTTTGGCGAGAAAAACGAATCAGATTGTTTCGCTGGGAACATTCCTGCAAATGTTAGAAATGATGTACGCAATAACTTTGGGATTAGTTTCGACGAAGAATCTGCATCTGATTCCAGAAAGTTATGAAGGCTCCCAAGAACTCTATAAGGACATCACCTTCGAGAAAGATCGCAATTACGTGGAGGAATAGGGGTACCCCGACCGAGAATCGAACTCGGAACTAAGCTTTAGGAGAGCCTTGTTATATCCATTTAACTATCAGGGCGTGTGTTTTGCGGTTGCAAAGGTAATGCAAATCGAATGAAAAACCAAATTTTCTTTGGATTTTTCTGCATAAAGATGTATCTTTGCAGCAGATTTATTGTCAACTAAAAACTTTGATTATGAGAAAACTATGGTTACTCTTGCCATTATTGGCATTGTTTGGTTTCAAGGCATTTGCGGCTGAGAATCCCGTGTTGAAGATTGAAGGTGGTCAGATCCAAGGTGTGACAACTGACAATCCTGGTGTGTATGTGTATAAAGGTATCCCCTACGCTGCGCCTCCTATTGGCGACCTGCGTTGGAAAGAGCCGCAGCCCGTAGTGGCATGGGAAGGCATCCGCCAATGCGACCGCTTTGGACATCCTGGTTATCAGGCCGTTCACTATCCTGGTTTCTATGCCTCTGAATGGGGGTATGGCGACGAGGCTCCTTACAGCGAGGACTGCCTCTATCTGAATGTCTATACGAAGGCTCCTGGCGATGTGAACAAGAAGCTGCCTGTGGCGCTGTGGATTCATGGCGGAGGCTATCGTGAAGGCTGGGGTACGGAACCTGAGTTCGACGGACAGGAGTGGGCCTCGAAGGATGTGGTGCTCGTCACGATCAATTATCGTCTGGGCATCTTCGGCTTCATGCCTTATGGCGAACTCTCAGCAGAGAGCCCTCATGGCGTATCGGGCAACTATGGTATTCTGGATCAGATACAGTCGCTGAAATGGATCAAACAGAACATCGCACAGTTTGGTGGCGACCCCGATAATGTAACGATCTTCGGACAGAGTGCTGGTGCAGGTAGTGTAAGAACCCTCTGTGAGAGTCCGCTGGCCCGTGGCCTGTTCCACAAGGCAGTGATTATGAGTGGTGGCGGACTGAATATTCCTCCGAAGGCAGGTGAGGCAGCAAAGCCTGCTACACCCATGGCGAAGTTCTTTACCTACAACCCCACACTGAAAGAGGCTGAGGCTGAGACGAAGAAGGTAATGGACTGGGCAGGACTGACGGATCTGAAGAAGTTGCGTGCTGCATCAACAGAGGTTCTCTATACCCTTGCCACTATTTATAATATGGTAAACAAGAGCGATGTCTATGTAATGGAGCGACCCATCGTGGATGGTTATGTGTCGCTTAAGAGTTTCGATGAGGCCGCACGTGAGGGAACAATTGCCGATGTGCCTTACATGATCGGCTACACGCTGAACGATATGGGTTCGATGGGGCCTGGCATCGCAGAGTTCTGTAAGGTCCGTCAGGAGAAAGGCGGCAAGGCTTGGGCTTACGAGTTTGCCCGTCCGTTGCCTGATGATGGCAAGCATCCTGATATTACGAATCGTCTGAAGGGTGCTTTCCACTCCAGCGACCTCTGGTTTGTGTTTAAGAGTCTGAAGCACTGCTGGCGTCCTTGGACTCAGGGTGACTGGGATCTCTCAGAAAAGATGCTGACCTACTGGACCAACTTTGCCAAATACAGCAATCCCAACGGACAAAAAGACGGCGTTTGGACTCCCTGTACAGCCAAGAGTCCGAAGTTCATGCTCTTCAAGTTGGATAGTCAGGATGCTGAAGCCTCTGAGATGGGCGACATTATCCTGCCGAAATAACTTTTGAGATACGATTGAGCGCCTCTTCCAGGCGACTGCGAGGACAGGCTATGTTCAAACGGACATAGCCTTTTCCTGTCTCTGGGCCATACATCGTACCAGGATTGATCCACACTCTGGCTTCTTCGATCAGACGGTCGCAAAGTTCCTGAGCACTGACACCCATCGCTGAGATATCAACCCAAGGAAGATAGGTTCCCTCTAAGCGGCAGACCTTCCATTGAGGGATGTATTTAGCGATGAAATCGCACAAAAACGTATAATTTCCCCAAAGATACTGGTTGAGTTCATCGATCCAATCTTCACTCTCATTATAGGCAGCCTTGAGGGCTACAGGGGCGAAGGGATTGACATCGCACACCTCATTGATATTGATCGCCCGATCCAATCTGCGACGCCACGATGAATGTGAACAGATGATGTTAGCCACTTGGAGACCAGCGATATTGAAAGATTTCGAGGGTGAATTCAGGATCACGCAGTTCTGACGGCATTGTTCACTGACAGCCGCAAAAGGTTGGAACTGGTAGCCAGGCATCATCAGTTCACAGTGGATCTCGTCGCTCACCACCTTCACGCCATACTTCATACAGATATCGTTCATCCGTGAGAGTTCTTCTTTAGTCCAAACACGACCACAAGGGTTATGAGGATTACAAAGCAGGAAGACTGTCGTCTTTTCATCGGCACATTTCTCGATGAAATCGTCCCAATCCACCTCAAAAGTATCACCTACCCGCTTCAAAGCCGTCTCCAACACCTCACAACCGTTATTACGGACAGAAGAAAAGAAGCAGTTATAATCGGGCGACAAGATCAGCACTTTCTCACCAGGCATCGTGAGAGCCTTGATGGCAACAGACATCGCCGGCACCACACCAGTGGTATAGAGAATCTCCTCACGGCGGATCGTCCAATGATGGCGACGACGGAACCAGTTGATCACTGCTACATAATAATCATCCTCCACAACGGTATAGCCGAACACGCCATGACTGGCACGCTTCTGCACAGCCTCAAGGATAGCCGGAGCAGCCTTGAAGTCCATATCTGCCACCCAGAGGGGAATGACATCGGGATATTTGCTATTATCCCACTTCACGCAGCCTGTACCTCTGCGCTCTACCAACTCATCGAAATCGTACTTCATTTCCTTACCTCTATCACACAATTATTAGGTTGACGAACGTTCTTATCGATCGTAATACTACCGATGGAATCGGCAATAATATGCCCGCTTGTGGGATTCTTGATGTTCTCAATATGTCCCTTGATATCAGCCTCAACAGTAGAGTACTCGAACATACGATCACACATCGGATCGATGGTGCAGTTCTCCAAAACGAGGTTCTGGGTATAGCAGAGCAGTTGCTCTCCTGCCAGATGGCAATTCACGAGACGCACGTTCTTAGAATGCCAAGCCAGATACTCGCCATCGAGCACGGAATCGTAGATCGTGACATTCTCGCACTCCCAGAAAGAGTCTTTCGTCAGGATCTTGGCATTGTGAACTTCCACATTCTTGCAATACTGGAAGACATATTTCGAATCGCTCTCCAATCCATCGACATAGATATTCTCGGAGAACATGAACGGATAGGTGCCACCATGCAGCTTCACATTCTTGATTTTAATGCCGTTCACCTTCCAGAACGTCTCGTCGGCATCGGTAATCTCTACATTCTCCAGTGTCAGATTCTTCATCTCACGGAAGAACTTCGGCCCGTCGATACGCGAGTTCTTCATCACCAAGTCGTTGGTGTACCAGATGGCAGAACGAGAATCAAGTGCGAAATAGCAGTTCTCGATATAGGCACCATCGACATGCCACCAAGGATACTTACCATAGAATTTGCAGTCATAGGCTTCCATATTCTGACATTGTTTGATGCCAGACTCACCGTCAGTAATCGTCACATTTTCCAGCCGTAAATCATGCATGGCGAACAAAGGACGCTCGCCACCGAATTTCTTGTCTTTAATCAGTTCCATTGTTTTGTATTGTTTTAATCGCATGCAAAGATACGAATAAAAATCCGTAATCGGCCTAAACCAATTACGGATAATATAACCAAATTAAGTGTTTTTATGAATTTATGCGAAAAGTCGGTCGCTGAAGATCTCGAAAGGCTCCAAGCAAAGTAGGCTGTTGACGAGGTACATATCGTTCTTTTCAGCATTCATCCTGTAGGTCTTTACAGAAGTCATGGATGCCACCTCGCGATAGAGCGTCACCTCAGAAGGGAGATCATAAGTCTGCTTTGCGGCATCCCACTTGCTGATTTCCACATTGTAGCCGTTCTTATAATACTTATAGGTGTGACGCACATCATTCACCCAAGTCTGTTTCTCGCTATCCCAACGCACTACCTCACGGGTAGTGAGACGACCCTGATCGTCATACTCATAGCGATATTCCATCTTGGCACACATCTGGTTGTCGGCCTTCTGCTCATAGACCTCAATCTTGTGGATGACACCGTCCTCCAGATCAGAATTGTACAGATAGG
>Ga0265300_10002072_pt1 | contig 17800 bp, 25 predicted proteins | sample AusTroGonzalo_MG_FD_193482 | JGI IMG/M metagenome (GOLD analysis project Ga0265300, IMG submission 193482) | Bovine rumen microbial communities from tropical cattle in Woodstock, Queensland, Australia - Gonzalo_03 | ecosystem: Host-associated > Mammals > Digestive system > Stomach > Rumen ...
GGTACACGGCCATTCCGGCGGCCGCCTTCTTCTCCTGCTCCGCGGCGATTCTTTGCTTCAGCTCCTCGACCTGCCGCTGCAGTTCTGGAGCGGATGCGCGCGCGGAGGCAAGCGCCGCCTCCTTGTCGGCCTCCTTTTTACGCTCTTCAGCATTCTCGCGAAGTTCCTCCTCCTCCCGCTGCCGTGCGGTTTCCTCCGCCTTTGAGAGAGAGGCGTCAGCGTCGCCCTGTGCCGTTTTCGCGGCAATGCCGACGGCTTGTCGTTTGGTCCGCGCTGCAGTCACCATGCCAGACTGGCTTTCAGCGAGGGTTGCTGCGGTCCTTGACTTGGCGGCCGCGTCAGTTGCGCGGCTTTCAAGCGACGCGGCGGTCTCGTCCGCCTTTGCGGCTTTTTCTTCAAACTTCTTCGACTGCTCCTTCGCGTATTCGGCAATCTCTTCCGGAGTCATCCCCTTTATCGCGGACATAAACGACTGGTCCCCTCCGGCCTTGAAGAAGTCGGCGAGCATTTTGCCGGATCGCGCAGTCCCGGCGATTTTGTCAACCCAGCCTTCACCAGCCTTCGTTTTGCCGTATTCCGCAAGCCGCCCCCACAGCTCCGCCCGGCGGCGCATTTCGCCGGCGTTGTCACGTGCGTTCTTGGCGTTGTTTGCGTAGGTCTCGGAGTTTACGTCTTCGTCCCAGGCCTCTTTTTTGTATGCCTTTTGCCTAGCTTCGGCGTCTTCAACCGCCCGCTGTGCGCCAAGTATGTTGCGCGCGCCGGAGTAGCGCTGGCGGATCTGGCGGACTTTCTCTTCGTACGTCGGGTCGTTTCTGTCTAGCGCGGCGACTTCCTGCTCCTCGCGGAGCTGAAGTTCTGCGTCCTCCTTGCTGCGGGCGGCGTTCATCGCGGCGGATGCCTGGCGCTCCGCATCCTGCGCAGCCTTCTTGGCCGCCTCTATGCTTGCGGCAAGATCCCTGTATCTGGCGATGAGGGCGTCCACGCCGTGAGTCTGTTCCTCGAACTTCGCCTCGTTCTTCAGCTTCTGCGCTTCAACGGCGGTCTTGCGCACCTCCTCGCGCCATAAGCGAAATTTGCCGATAATGTCTGTGAGGGCGCTGATCCACATGGTCCCGAATGAGACCATGGATATTGCCTTCCTAACCTTGTGGATGGTACTCTCGATCGTCTTGAAAGAGCCTGAAATGCTGGCGGCCGTCTTCTTCCCGGAAGGGCCGATTGTCTCTATTTCGCCCTTGAACTTCCTAACGTCGCCGCTGGCCTTTTTGGTCTGGGCGTCGAAGCTTATGTCGATCTTGTTGCTGTCCGCCATAGCCGGCGGCGGTAGGTCAGAAGCAGAAGCTGTAAATCAGGTACACGATGACGCAGAGAACGCATCCTGCGAGATATGACATCTCGAATACGTCGATGCACTTGTTTATCTTCTCTTGCGTCTCAAGCTTCATGCCGCGTATTATACCGCCTCCTCCTTTCCTTTGTCAAGTGGGTCCGCAAGCGTTGTCTGGACCTCTAGCCGCACCGCGTAGGCGAGCGTCCTTTCGTCCAGCAGCTTGCTTGAAATCTCCTTCGCGACGAGGACGCCGACGCCCTCGACCTGCAGCATGTTGAGATGCCAGGCCGCCGCCTCCGCCATGTCCTGCGCAGTCCTGCCGCACTTCGCGCGGCCGGTCGGGATGCTCTCCATCGCCTGGACGACGACCGTGGCCACTCCGACCATCACCTTGGACGCGGCGGACGTCACGCGCAAGCCCGGCGTCTGGACCAGAATGCAGCATCCCGTGCGCGCGATCGACGCGTCGAGCCGCGCGGCCATGTCGCCCTGGTCCTCCACGACGACTTCCACGCCGTTGAGCGCCTCGTATTCCCTCAGCGCCGCAGCGACGCCTTCCTGTGCCTTCAAGAGCTTCATGCCGCACCCTCCATGATGTAGTCCCTCGCCGCCTCCGCCGCGTTCGCGGCAAGCGTCTCGCGCCTCGGAAGAAGGCCGGGCTCATGGCGCAGCGTCGCCCGCTTCGCGAGGATGTACAGTACCGTAGAGAACTTCGACTTCGGGTTCTCCTTGTAGGCAAGGTAGTTTTTCCCCTTGGGTCTGAAGACGTTCACGCCCTGCGCCTTGAGGTAGGCGACCGTGCGCCCGTAGGCGAGCGCGGCGACAGGTATGGTCAACGCCTGTTTGTACTTTGGCTTGATCGTCAGCGGCCCCAGTGCGCGGCGGATGCCTGGCGCGGCGACGGTGACGGTCGCGCCGTCCGATCCGCTTGATGCCGTTACCTTCGCGTTCTCGAGGTTGCCGGTCGGCCTCGCGCCGAGCCTGGATGCGGATGCGTGGTGGGAGAGGGCATAGCCGCGAAGATGGTCTTGCACGGTCTGCTGAAGTTCCGCCGCGATCTCGCGGTGCAGTTCCGCGCGTGCGCTCTGCCCCAGGCGCTCCGTGACGCCGTCGAGATGCGGCGTCGAGATGTCAACCGTTATGTCAGCCATTGCCGACCTCCTCGACAAGACCGAGTTCTTTCGCCTCGTCGCGGCTTACTCGCTCCCATCCCATGCCGCTGCCGAACGCAAACGGCGGGAACGGGTTTCCGATCGCGTCGCGGAAGCCGCCCGAACCCTGGCCGAGCGCTGCCCATATCGGAGAGCCTTTAAGAGCCACGTAATCGTCTCTGCAAGCGCCTTGCCAGCCGATTGCAGAGCCTGCCGCGACCCATCGGCGATCCCAGTCCACGCGAGGCACCATGCGCGTGGCTACGCGCACGAGACGCCAGGCGGGGTAGCGCCTCAACTGCCCCGGCGTCGAACCTGCCGTGAGCTGGCCGAGGCTCTGCGCCATGCGGCGCTGCGTCTGCACAATGAGGTCAATGCGCGGCTCGTTCGCCGCGTACACCTGCTCGACGCGCTCGCGTGCCTCCGCAAGGTTTATCTCCCCGGCGTTGTAGGCTTCGATGATCGGCTGGAGCTCAGGCGCGAGGTGCCTCGCCGCCGCGACGGCTCCAGCCCTCGCGATTTCGTGCAGCTTCTCCTCCAGCTCCTTTTCCGTCATAACCTTTCAACCCTTCAACTTTTCAACCTTTTAACCTTCGATCGTGTAGTTCACGACGACGGTGCAGCCGACCATCGCGATGCGCCGCGAGGTGACGCACGCCTTCGGGAAGATCGTCGTCGAACCGTACTTCAGCACGCCTTCGACGGGCTCCGACAGATGGCCGGTGAGCGCGTACGCGGCGGCGAGCGCGGCGGTTGCGTACACCCGCGTCGCCTGGAACGTAATCGTGCCGTGGTTGCAGCGGACGTTCTCCGGCTCGACTCGGTCGGCTCCCACGTACTCGCGCATCTCGACGCCGGGCGCCTCCACGACCGTGAGGTTGCCAGGGCCGACCGGCGCGCCGTTTACCGATCGCGTGCCGTCGGAGCAGAGAATCGTCGCGGTCGAGCCGGAGGCGTATGGCGTGAGCGTCAGGTCCATCTCAGTCCTCGCTATCCGTGAGCTCCACCGAGTATAGCGCGCCGGCGACGCCGCTCGAGAACGACCGCTGCGCGATGAAGCCTATCTCGCCCACGCGAAGCGTCGTGGAGCCCCACGCGAGAGGACCTGTCACGATCCTCGCGTTCTTGAGCGTCACCGTGAGCCCGCCTTCGCCGGCTATCACGAGGTCGTTGTCGCCGCGGAGCGATGTGCCGCGCCCGAGCGTATGCGGGAGCGCCGCGAGTATCTGCGCCTCGGTGAGGCCGACCGGCGTGCACTTCGCCCTGACTGTCACGCCCTGAAGCGTGTAGTCTATGGTGCCGAGGTTGTCCGTCGCCTGCGGATCCGTGGAAAGTTCGACCGAGACCGTCCAGCCGTCCGTCGTATCCGGTATCGACAGGCTGCCGAAGGTGCCCAAGTACTGGACGCCGGTGAGTCCCTCGGGATCAGGGTAGTTCAGGTTGTACGTCGCTGACGAGACGCCGCAGAACGCGCCGGAGTCGCCGGGCGCCTTGCCGAGCCCAAGGAGAGCGGTGAACTCCGCCGCGCCGAAGGCAGTCTTCACCGGCGAGAGCAGGAGGTCGGGCACCTTCGAGAGGAACGCGTTCGCGAACTCAACCTTCTGGCCGGCCAGCGAGTGCACGACTAGCGCCGTGTCGGATACCCCGCAGAGCGAAGATCCGATGGCCGGCGTCTGGTGCGGGTAGAGCGCGGCAAGTATGTCGGCGGTTATCTCGCCGCACGGTGTGAGGCCGACGGTCGCGACCTGGTCGGTCTTGATGGTGTCGAGCGGCCCCGAAATGCTTGATGGCACCTCCTGCGTCGAGCTTTCGATCTCGGCGGTTATGCCGCTGGCGTCGTGGATGACGACCGTTCCGAACTTCACGGCACCGGGGCCGCGGATTATCGCTGTTCTCTGAATTGCCATTTGCGTGTCCTTTATTGGTTTGTTAAGCGGTTAGTTCTGCCCGGCTTTGACCGTGACGGTGACTTCGTTTGTGGTCGTGGCGTTCTCGCGCTGTCGCAGCCGCGCCGCCGCAAGCCGCGCCGGTATGCCGTTCGTCATCACGGGCTTCGGCAGCTTCGCGTTCGCGGCCCGGACGGCGTCAAGAGGCGTTGTGACCTTCGCCGGATCCTGGAATGTCTCGCCGTCCTCGTGGATGGTCGTGCGCATGAGCGTGTTGGTGTCCACCGAGGTCGTCACGACCTTGCCGTGCCAGCGCATCCGTCCGGCCGTCGTGGCGTTGTCGCGGAGGTAGAGGCCGCGCAGCGAGCGGATCGCGTCGGCAACGTCGGCTGCCGTCCATCCCTCTTCAAGGATAACCTTGACCGTCTCGGTGATTATGGCGTCCACGTCGACGGTTTCTTTTGTGGTGTCGGGCGGCGCGACGATTTGCTCGTCGTAAGTCATCCATTCGTCGGACAGCGACAAGAGCGAAAGCGCTGTCGCAATGGCCAATACCATCAATTTTTTCATTCTTCGACCTCCATTATTGAGCGCGCCGCGCCAAGCGGCACTCCGTTAGTGATTGCAGGGTTGGGCGCGATCCGCAGGGCGTTGGCATAAACACCCGTTCGAATCATTGCAATGTCGTTAGGGGGCTTGCCTACGCCAATCTGCCAGGCGACGAACGCGACGCCGTTTGTGTGCACCGTTGGCGAGGGGGTCCAATCGGTGAACGCGATCCAGTTGTAGTTCGTCGCTGCGGGCCAAGCCACGTCGAACGGGACAGAGATGTTTTCGAATGAGTTAGAGTAGGCGCAGAACGAGAAGTCGGCCCAATCGCTTTCATTGGTGTATGAACTTTCCAGCCCGTAGAGATAGAACATGGCCGAAGCAGGCACAATCAGATTACGCGTGAACGCGAGATGCACAGCGGCGTTGGTCACGTAAGATCCGTTGTCTTGTAAGTACCAGACCTCCGGATCCGTCCGGGGATAGGTGATCCGGCCATAGAAGCCTTTTGAGCCGCCGTAGAGCGTCGCGAGGACCACGCCGACGGCGAAGACAAGCCTGTTGGCAGATTGGGAATTGAAAATACGTTTCTTCATGGCGCAGTCGTTGAGAGGGTCAAAACAGTATGCCCGTTGATCGTGGCCGTGCCGAGATAGTAGCGAGTGCCGCCCAGAATAAGGGAATCCATGCCGACCGGCGCGACATTGTGAATATAGGTTTCGCCCCCGGCCAAGTATGAAGCCTTGACGAAAAGCGCATTGCCGATCGTCTTGCGCTGCACCGTCGCAACATAAGCTCCGGACACGCCAGACCAGGAGACGGTCGCAAGGCAGTCGCTGTCAGTCTCGGCCTTCCAGTTGGCTGTCGTCAGGTTGTCGCACACCTGCAAAGTGGGATGCTCGTCGGCTTCCACAGAGTAAGGGATGGTCACAACTGGCGGAGTTCCGCTGCCTACCGTTATGCTGCTCGCATCCGCGCCCATTTCCCGCTTGTCGCCCTTTATAATTTCAAACTGAGTCACGCCGTCGCCATCGACGACGCGGAAGAATCCGTTTGTGTCTCCGCCCACATGCGCCGTGCCCTGGTTGCACTGAAGAACCCACACCGCGCCGCCACTCGTGACGGTGCGCTGGTAGGCCATGCCAGCCGCTATCAGGATATTCGAGCTCGATATCTGTGTGTAACCTTCCGGGGAATATCCTCCAGTCTCTGAATCGTAGATTCCCCAGCAGCGGGCGGCCTTGAAGGATAGCTCGTGGGTGATGTTAGTAGCCCAGGCGTGGAACCCAGACCAAGCCGACCAGTCGAAGGCCGAGCCGACGAATGCCGTCCAGCGGCGCATCTCCTGCCAGATTGTGATCCATGTGTTGGATCCAGTGGCCTCGTCACGCATCTTGACCTCGACATAGGCTTCTGGCAAGCGGACATTGCTGTCGTAGTTCGTCGCTACGAAGTGGGCGTCCTCGGCGTGGAGCGTCGCGCCTATTGCGGAGACCTGCCCCGCGAGAGCCTCGCCGTCCGTCGCGGGATAGGCCCCCACGTCGGAGGCCTGGAGCGTTATGTCGCCTGTGAGCGGCTTGTTGTTTACCTTGCGCGAGGTCGGAACGTCCCCCGAAAGATGCGTCGTCGAAGACGGCAGCGCTCCGACTTCGGAGGCGGTGTACGAGGGCTTCGACGATGCCTTCGCCCAGGCGGGAACCGTCGGGTCGGTCTCCTCGCTCGATATGCCGAGACCTTCGACGTATTCCTTCGTGACGACGCTCTCGACGACCTGCGTAGCGACGGCACCCACGCCGTCGACCCTTGCCACTAGGCACGTGTGGGCGGCAAGGGACGCAAGCGGCTTGTCGGTCTGGTCGCCTAGCGTGTAGCCGACGACGTTCCGGATGCGTTCGCGGGCGAATAAGGTCGGTTCCAAGACGCCTGGCAGGAACCTGAAGGTCAGGTTGGTCGCCGCAGGGTCGTCGGTCTGCTTCGCGGCGATCTGTATTGCTTCGGAGCCGTTGTAGCTGAAGCTGGCCAGCCAAAAGGACCCGTTGTACGACGGCATTGCGACTACCGTAAGCCCATCCGGCACGAACGTCGCCACCCAGTCGGTGTACTCGCCGGTCTCCTCGCCGTACACGGGAGAGAGGAATGCTGCGTCGGCGATTTCTCCCGGCCACGGCGCATTGACGACGTCGATCCGGGAGAAGTCGAGGGTCTGCACGGGCAGCTGCACGGCGGAGGGCTCGAACCCCGGCGAATCCAGCAGCCGCAGGAGACCGTTCGCGTGCCAGTCGCGGCCGACGTCGTCGCGGCCCTCCAGGAAGAACCGGTAGCTGGACGCGCCGACGTCGTTCGTGGGGTGGAAGACGAGACCGTCGGTGTGCCACCATGCCTCGCCCATCCCGTTCGTCTGGTAGTAGATGCAGCTGTATTCGACATTGGTGACGGCGGTTCTGCCGCGCACTGCGCGGAACTCTATCGTCTCGCCGTGGTAGTACGCCACGTTCGCCGCGCTCGGCCTGCCGGTCGAGACGTCGATGTCGAAGGTCTTTGCAACGCCGCTTAAGGCGGCTGCAAAGACGAATGTAAAATGTAAAGTGTAAAGTGTAAAGTTGCGGAGCGGCTTCGCCGCGACTTCCACCATTCTACATTCTCCATTTTCCATTTTACATTTCTTCACCATATTCCACCTCCCAATGTCGGCCTCGCGCCGTCGTCTGCCATCGGCGAAGTCGCGGGGCGCTTGTCTTCGTCGACCGTCCCGTCTTCCGTGTAGCTCTCCGGCGTGATCGCGCCCTGGGAGATCTTCTCGAAGAGGGCGGTCGCCGCCTCGAGCGCCTTGCGGCGGTCCTCGGAGAGCGGGACGCCTATCCGGTTCAGGACCTTGCCCATCGCGTAGTCCATCGCCGGGATGACGAGCCCGCGGGGAATAGTCCCCGACGGGCCCATCCTGACCGCGCCGTTGCAGCTGATGTAGCCGCGAACGGCGTCGACGGTCGATTGAAGGAGCCGCGCCACTGGATCGGAGCCGTCGGTCGGGCCGTCGGCGCGGAATGCGTCCACCTCACCCTGCGACAGCGTCGCGGCGAGGTCGGTTTCGTCAACGGTTCTCCAGTTCGGCATGGCGCGCACCTCCTTACTTCTCAAGCACCAAGAACACCTTGCCCTTGGCGGTTCCGGACGTCACGACCCTCTCGCCTGACATAAGCCAGGCGTTCGTCGGGTTCGCCGAGCCAAGCCCACCGGAGCACGTGATGCTCGCGAGCGAGTTCGTTAGGGCCAGTGTCTCGCCGGTCTTCACCAGCCGCGACACCGTGCGCGACGTTGTGTTCGTGATCCATCCCTCCGAGGCAAGCAGCCACGGCGGCGGAGGCGTGTAGACGACCTGCCCGGCGTACGTGTTCGTCACGCTCGCGGTGTCGTTCGTCAGAATCCGCTGCCACAGGACCTCGGTCGTGGTGACGGTCTCCGTCGCGTTCGAGGTGACGTCCAGCGAGTAGACGCCGCTGAGCGCGACAGTGCCTGCGGCGACGGAAGACGCCGCGCGCACCGCAGCGATGCGGCACGGCGCGTCGACAGTCCACTCGCCGCCGGGCGAGAGCTCCACCGTCTCCCACGCGGCGAACGCCGCGCAGGAGATCGAGAGGGCGATGATGGAGAGTAGCTTCTTCATCGCCTGCCCCCTTAGTCGTCGGAACCGCCCGCAACGAGGCGGACAAGCGCACCGGAGTCGCCGACCGACGCGCCGATGCGCGTGGTGATGCTCTCGGAGAGGTCGCCGCTGGGGCCGTCCGGGTACTCGACGAGCGTGAGATTAAGGCCGCTTTCCGGATCCTTGATGTCGCGGACCGCGTTGTAGGGCTTGTTGTCCGCCGGGCGGAAGCCGCGTGCAGCGAACGCAATCGAGCTCATCTCGCAGACGAAGCCCGGGATGTCGAGGCCGTACATGAGCATCACCTTGCGGAAGCCGAAGAGCCCCGGTATGACGCCGCCCCTGATCGCCTCGGTGCCGCCGTACACGTCCGCGTCGAGCCCGGCGAGGAGCGCGTAGAAGTACTCGCCCGAAAGCGCGAGCGTAGAGAACTTGACGCGCAGCTTGTTCGTCGCGCTCTCGACAGCCGCCGCAATCTTGGCGACGCCGGACTTGGCGAAGCTCGCCGAGTTCCCGACGTTCGTCACCGCCTTCGCGAAGTTCTCCTTCGTGACGAGGTTCGTGACGGCGGTCTGGGCGCTCGCGGCGACCGAAGTGACGTTCAGCTCGGCCTTGCCCTCCCAGAAGCGCTTCTCGATCTTCGACGCCTGGTCGGCGGTGACGGCGAAGCCCGTGATGATCGGTTCGCCGAATGTGACCTTCGCCGTCTTGGGCGTGCCGGCTGGGCGCGCGAAGTTGTTGTTGGCGCGGTTGAATGTTCCCGCCTCGTTCATCTCGACGAGCGGAACGTCCACGGACTTGCTCGGCCCGACGACCTCGTCCGAGATGTCGGTCGAGAACGCGCCGAGGAAGTTGAGCTGCGCGGGGAGGACCTTCAGGACCTTCTTCGCGTAGAGTTCGTGACCTGCGAATGTGCTAGCCATTGTCTTTTACCTTTCTTTGAGTTTGACTTACTTCTTCTGGGCCTTCTCGTAGCCGTCGGAGATGGCCTGGGCGTTGGCGGCGAGGTAGGCGTCCTTGTCGGCGCCCTCCGGCATCGCCATGTAGGCGTTGTACACCTCGACGGGATCGGCGTCCTTGCCGGGCGTCCTGGCGTTGAGCGCGGTCGGCTGCTTCGCAGCAGTGAAGTTCGGCAGCTTCGCCGCCGGCGCGGGGGCCGCGACGGAGTTCAGCATCTCCTGCGCGACTTCCGGGCTCTTCAGGTACGCGGCCTTGACGGCCTCCTTCGAGTTCGCGGCGATCTTGCCCGCCTTGACGGCGTTGTCGGCGAACTCCTCTGCCTTGGCGTTGGCGGCCTTTGCGGCGGCCTGCGCCTCGCGGTCCTGCATCGCCTTGATTGCGGCGAGGACTTCCTCTTCCGTGGCCGTTTCGGGGAGACCGAGGGCGGCCGCGAGCTTCTTGATGTCCATTTCTGGATTATCCTTTCTTGAGTTGGGATCGTCGGGATCCCGGCCGCCCGTTTCGTCGGCGTTTACGACCGGCTTCACGGGGAGATTGGGGCGGTTGGTCAGCGCAACCGAGCAGAGCGACACCGGCGTCCCGTCCGGCGAGAGAGTCCAGCCGGGCGAGACAAAGCGGTAGGAGCGGTTCTTGACGAGCTCCAGACCCTTTGGAGTGAGGTTGAAGACGCCCTGCAGGCCGTTGTCGTCGACTTCCAGGGAGTTGCACCAGGCCGCCGCCTCGGTGGAACCGCCGCGCGCGGAGGCGTGGTCCACGTCGACGAGGACGTCGGGCGAGCCCGCCGCCTTCCAGTTCGCGACAAGCGCCTCGAACGCGGCCTTCGAGCAGTGCTGCACGGTGCCGTTCCTCTTGCCGCCGTCGTGCAGCGTGAACTCGCCGAAGGGCGAGAGCTGCACCTTTACCTGCGTGGAGCCGTCCTCGGGCGCCTCCCAGTTCAGCGCGACCGCGCTGCCGTAGATGATTTCAGGTTTCATTTTCCACCTTGCCTTTCTTCAGATGTTTGTGGTATAATTCGTGTCGGTGCGGCATCCGATAGGGTGCCGCAAACCGTTTACCGTTTTCGTGCCCCTCGCCTTGGGAAGTACGTGAACACCTTTGCGATCACATCGGACTCGGGTTCGGTGATCGCCAGGATGCCGAAGTCGTCGAATGCCTTTGCGTAGGCCGTGCGCCCTGGAATGCTGCGGTGGTTCTTCTCGGTCTTGTCTGGATGCGTGACGGTCTGAACCGCATAGATGAGCCGCTGCTTGCGGGCCTTGGCGTCTTCCGGCGAGTGGTTTGTGTCGTTGTCGATGTGCTCAAGGAGCCCCTTGCCGAAGCCGACCCGCTTGCCGGCTGGGTCGTTTACGTAGAATCCCTCCTTTAGCGCGGCTTCCGCGTCGGCCTCGCTGATGAGGTGCAAACGCCCGCGCGGCATGGCGTTGACAATGATTCCCTTCACCAGCTCGCTGTGCTGGTGGTTGGGGTGGGTGCAGCCGGCGTCGCCGATGAACCCGCCGTCCTGTGGGCAGTGCTCGCTCATTTCGCCATCATCTCCTCGTAGAGTTTCTCGGCTTGCTCTTGTGTGATCTCCTCTCCGTTCTGGGACGGACGGGACTCCTGGGACGGACGGGACGCGCCATCTTCCTCTTCCCTCTTCCCTTTTCCCTCTTCCCCATCGACCGCCTCCGCCGCCGCCTCGGAAAGCGACTTCTCAAACAGGCCGCTCAGAGCCTTTACAAGCGCGTCCTCGGCCTTGGGGTCTCCTTGTCCGTCCGAATCGCCAGGCGCGTTTTTAAACGCATCCTCGCGCGTTTGCAAAGGGGTCTTGGGGGAAGTGGGTGGGTGAGGGAGTGCGTGAGTGGGTGATTTGGCGTTGTGGGCGACAAAAACTCCTCCACTCTCAACTCCTCCACTCTCACACTTCGTCAGTTTGTATCCGGTCAGCTCCGACACCTGGTCGATGTCGATGGCAAGACCGGCGGTCTTGGCGTACCCGGCGTCCTCCAGGACCTCGCGGCTGGTGCGCTTTTTCTCCGTGTCCCATGCGAACTGCGCGAGGACGGGCTTTCCGGGGAAGAGCCGCTTAAGCACCTTGGCCGTCACCGTGTCGTTGATCGCGCGGGCGATGCGCCGCGCGTCGCGCCGGACGATCCGCGTGAACCCGGCCTCCACGACGCCCGCGGCGTTCCCGCCGAGGTTCGCCGCGTCGTTCGCGCCGGACTGGATGCGCCCGATGCCGATCATGTAGATCTGCTCCTGCTGGAAGCGGATGAAGTCCGGGAAGGGGCACACCGCGCGCGCCTCCGTGCCGTAGCTCACCGCAGAGCCGTTCGGAAGGATGCCGTTCCCGCCGCGCGCGAACTTGCGCGCGAGGTCCATGTAGCTCGCCTGCTCGCCTTTCTCCGCGTTGGGCGGCATGATGACGGCGACCGGCGGTATGCCGAAGCGGTCAAGCCATACGCCGTAGCGCTTCGTGCCGAGCGCCGAGCGGATGAAGATCGGGAGAGCCGCGTGGTCCACGTGCCGCGAGCTGGACACCGCGAGCGTGACGAGCTCGCCCGGCGGGATCGGCTGGAACGTCCCCTCGTCGCGCGAGGCGTCGGCGTTCCAGTACCAGATGCCGGTCTTGCGGTCGAAGGCGAAGTTCCAGAGGTCGAGTTTTTTGAAGCCCGCGAGCGAGCCGTAGGCGTTCCAGAGGGGAAGCGCGTGGGCCGCGCCGCGGAAGAACGCCGACACGAGGTGCGAGGCGAGGTCGGCAAGGTCGTCTTCGACCGCGCCGAACTCCGCGAGGAGCGTGTCGCGCTGGTCTTCGGCGAGCTTCTGGTCGAAGCCGCGCGTCCTCGCCTTGTCGGCGGTCTTGACGAGCCAGCCGCACTCGCTCGCGGCGGACTCGCGCATCTCGCAGCACGCGGAGAGCGCGGGCTCCACGCCTTCGATCTCGTTGTAGAGCCAGGCGAGGTCGGCGAAGATGCCGTCGCGGGCGTCGTCGAATATCTGCCCGAGACGGCATTCGTCCACGCCGCGAAGCGGGTTGATGCGCTCGAGCTGAAGCGCCTCCGCGCTCTTCTCGAAGATCTCCGCGCCGCGCCCGCCGAGGGTCCAGGCGTTGAACTTGAGCCTCTGCAAGCCGTCTGCAGCGGCATTGAAAAGCGATTTGATACCGTCGAATGCCATCAGTCAAGCCTCCTTGAAGTGAAGTCGTCGCGCATGCCGAGCATCGCGCCTGCCGCTCCATGTTCCCCGATCCCCGTTCCCCGGCTTTCGACCGCCTCGGGCGTGAAGGTCCAGGTGCTTCCGCCGAAGCTCGCCGCGCGGACGGCGAGCGCGAGGGCGGTGCAGCGGTCGGAGTGCCCGGCGTCCGTTCGCGGTGCCTTGTAGTTGTAGTTGCCGCCGGAAATGATCTGCTGCATCTCGTGGAGATCCTCGCGCGTCTCCACCGCGAACGGCACGCGCAGCTTCATCGCGTCGAATGCGCCGCGCAGCTTCGGGAAGATGTCGCACTTGAAGGGCACCGAGAACGTGCAGAGCTCGACCTTCTCGCCGCCGAACTTCGCGCCGTTCGACTTGCAGCAGGTGAAGTGCTTGTCGAGGATGTCACCGAAGCCGATGCCGGGGCCGGTGTAGTCGACGCACACGTGGGCGCAGTTCTCGATGTACGGACGGTAGACCTCGAACTGGTCGACCGTGTTCTCGTTCTTGAGTACCTTGACCGCACGAGTCCACAAGACGTCGCCGACCTTCTCCATGAGCCACAGGACGGACGGGTCGCTCGTGCGGCCGAAGTCGATGCCGGCATACCAGGGGCCGCGGGAGGACATCTCCTCCGGCGTGATCGAAAGCGTCGCCTCCATGCTCTCGCACTTCGCCATCACGTCGTAGGGCAGGAGGACGTTCGTGCCGTCGATGAAGAGCGCGAGGAACTCCTGCTGCCAGGTCTCGTCGTCGTCGACGGCCGCGCGAAGCGCCTCGATGTCCGTGCCGAGCTCCGGCGCGGCCAGCGTGATCGGAGTCCTGTGTATCGACCACGCGCCCGCCATGTACTGCGGCGGCATGAGCGTCGGGTCGATCGCTCCCTTGTTGGTGACGATGTCGTAGAAGCGCTTGCCGCGTCCGGACTTCCCGTTCGGCGTTGACGTGAGGAACGCGGTCTTCAGCCCCTTGAGCGGATTCGAGATCGAGGGGAGGATGGCCTTCCAGGTCGCGGCGGGATCCTCGAAGAACGCGAACTCGTCCATCCAGATGTCGGCGGAGAAGCCGCGCACCGTGTCCGGCTTGCCCGGCACCGCGATGATGCGGCTGCCGTTCTCGAAGATGATGGTCGACGACTTCATCAGCGCGCCGGGCGCGTCGCGCTCGACGATCTCCTCGGCGATCTTCACCGTGTTGAACGCGTCGACGTGGGCGCGGCACTTTTCGACCGCCTCCAAGGACTGTCGCTCGGACGGCGACGCGATCAGAAAGTCGTTCTTCTTGCGGAGGTCGCTCATCTTCACGGCGCGCATCGCGCCGGTGAAGCTCTTGCCGATCTGTCGACCGGCTATCCAGGCGATGAAGCGCGAGTCGTCGCGGTATACGCTCGACTGGTAGCTCTTCAGCAGCTGGACGGGGCTCGTCATATTCCGTATATCTCCCTGAGTTTTGCCATGCGCTCCTCGTCGGAGAGCTTGTTGTCGGCGACAGTCGCCTTGGCCGCGTTCTCGCGGCGCTCCGCCGCCTCGAACTTCTCGCGGGCGAGCTTCAGCGCCGCGTCCTTCGTCTCCTGCGCGGAGGCGGCGAGCTTCAGCTTCTCCGCCTCCAGCGCGGCGGTCGCGAACTTCGAGAACGTCTCGGCGAGCGCCTTGCCCTTGACCGGGTCGTCCGCCACGAACAGCGCCTGCGCCGCAAGCGACTTGATCCCCTCGGTCAGCGACTTGTCGAGGATCCTCGCCGCCGCCGCCTGCTCCTCCACGCTCCTCGCCGCGAGCGCGGCGAAGTGGTCGCGCGTCCCGCTGTCCTGGTCGTACATCCAGTCCTTCCAGCGGTAGTACGCCGTCTTCGACGTCCTGAGCTCCAGCTTCCACTTGGAGTTTGCCCACTCGATGGTCTTGTACCAGGCGCTCCCGAACTTCTTGGCCGTGGAGTACATCTCCCAGAGCTGCTCTTCCGTCAGCCCGGCGTACCAGGAATCAGATCGCGGCGCGTTCACTACAGCCTCTCCTTCGCGCCGCAGCCCTCGGCGGTGATGAAGTGGATGATGCGCCCGGTGAAGCGGTCGACGCGCCGGTCGATCCACTTCTCCTGCTCCATGAGCGCCGTGAGGTACTCGCGGTCCTCCGCGCTGACCGGGCGCACCGTGCGCCGCTCGGCCTCGTCGAACGCCGTCTCGATGGGCAGCCCCGCCCCGATGCCGTCCAGCACCTCCAGTACGCGCTTCGCCGCCGTCTGCTGCTGCGGTGTCATCTTCATTTCTTCTTGCCTCCGATTATCCTGTCGTACAGCTTGTCGAGCTGCGCGGCCATGCGGTCCAGTATCTTCTCCTGCGCGACGTCGCGCTCGATGATACCGGCGATCTGCGCCTCGTGCTTCCTAACCATCCCGTACAGCTCGGCGTGCTCGGCGCGGTTCTGCTCCGCGAAGCTCGGCGAGACGTGCAGCGGGTCGTTGACGATGCTCGTCCTGAGCTCGTTGGCGATCGATGTGCGCAGCTCCTTTTCCTGCTTCGCCAGCTTTTCGTTGACGCCGTGGCGGCCCCATACAGCGCCGCCGACTGCGGCGATGATCCCGGCAACGCCGGTCAGCACTGCCGTCATGAACCCGTCCGAGACGGAATTCATCTGCTGCGCTGTCGCGATTATCGCCGCCACTTCCATGTCACTTCACCTCGCCGCTTCCGTCGGTGCTTGCGCCTGCCTTGCAGTTGCCGGCGGAGTCGCAGCTTACGCTGGTCGTGCCGTCGGAAACGGTGAACGTGTTCGACGCGGTGTCGGTCGTGACCGTCGCCTTGGAGACGTCGCCGCCTTTCTCGTTGAAGTAGCTCACGATCTTCTGCGCGACGTTGATCGCCGTGTCGGCCTGCGCGCCGCCACCGGCGACTTTCACGTATGCGTCCGCGGCGGTTGCGATCAGCTTGGTGAGGCCATCGAGCGAGGTGTGGACGAGCTGCGTAAGGTTCGTCGCGTCGGCTCCGCCCTCGTAGTTGTTGATGTCGAGCGAGACGTCCTTCCCGGCCTTGGCGGAAAGGCTGTCGAACTTCTGCCAGTTCCAGTGCTGGAAGTAGTCAACCTCCCAGCCGCCGTCGAGGGTGACGGGGTTGTTGTCCTTGTCCCGGACTACCGACACGGTGCCGTCGGCGTTCTGGACCGTTGCGAGGGTCTGGGCGTGGCGCTCGACCTCGATTGACTTGCAGCCGCACAGCGCGGCGAGTGTGGCGCAGGCCGCGATGAACGCGATCTGCCTGGCGGTGTCTTTCAGTGTGGTCTTCATGTTTTTCCTTTCCTTTGGGTTAAAGCTGAATGACTTCGTCGGTGACGTCTTTCGCGGTTATCCATGCGTTCAGACGCTCAACGAGGTTGCTCCCTGCCTGCTTCGGATACTCGTAATGCGCGACGCGCACTGCGTTGGTCGAGCCGAGATGCCTTGCGATGGTGACGGCGACTGCCTTGGCAAGCTCACGTGCCTCCGCGTCGTTGAGCATGTCGTGCGGATGATGCACGGTCGCAAATGTCATGCTAAAAAGCGCAACGTCCTCGCGGATGTTCCAGTCGCCGCCCGTCTTCTCGTCAAGTCTCATCACAATCTGAAGGTCGGGATGTTTTATGCCGCGAGCCGGGCCAGCCTGGTAAACGGCCGACAGCGCTGTCAGCGCGACTGCTGCGAATGCCGCGAGCATCAGTAGCTTTTTCATTTGTCCTCCTTTGTTGTTTTCCAGACGGAATTGTCTGAAGCCATTTTCGCCGCATGGCGTTCCTTCGCCTCCAGCCACGCTCGCCAGCCGAACCGCTTGGCTGAGACGAACGCGTAGAGGGCCAGCGCGGCGACGCGGGCGCGGCGGCGGCGTGGGTCGTCGGCAGCGTAGTAGTAGTCCGCGAGCTTGCAGCAGTTGCGATAGAACTCGTCGTTTGCCGCGATAAAGCTTTCGCGTGTTCCGTCGCTCATCTCGTTGCGAAGATCGTGGCCGACGGCTGCGGGCTTGAAGATGTGCAGGAAGTCCGACACCTTCTCGCGCACGTCCGGTTTCAGGAACTCTGGGCCGATGCCGTTGTAGCCGTCGGCGAGCTGGTCGCGTGTGAACTGGGAGAGAAAGTCAAGGCCTTCGAGGTTGGCGTCAACCGCGATTCGCAGAAGCTCGTCAATCGTCTCTATCTTTTCTCCCATCATTCTCCATTCTCCATTCTACATTTTAATGTTGCCCTGTGTTTCTGCGGCCGGGGCCACGCCGCCCAGGGAGTGAACCATGCGTTGTGTCCAACCTGTCCTCCGTAGTCGGCGGCCTGCGTGATCAGCTCCTCGCGGTGAGCCAGCACCATCGCACGGCATCCGCGCTCGTGCATCCGGCGGATGATCTCCGCGAACAGCACCGTCTTTCCGAGTCCGGTCGGCAGTACGGCGAGCGCGGACGTGCATTCGTTCCAGGCGTTGAACACGCCGGTCGCCGCAGCCTCTTGGTAGTCTCGCAGCTTCATTCCACACCGCCTTTATTTTGTGCCATTTGAATAGACCCAGCCCGTCCGCGCAGTCCATGAAACATGATTGTTTCATTCTTCGGCAACTTGTCCTTTGTTGCATTCTTCATGCAGTAGTACAGCATGGCCTGGCAATCTGGCGTACGGCACCGCACCCCTTTGTGGAAGTTGCGGGTTTGCACTATGTTGCTTGCTCCACAAAACGGGCACTCGACTTCGTAATAATTCGACCCGTGCGGCGTGAAGTTTTCCAGTCTGCGAACCTCTGCCCCGAAGTCCAGTTTTACCAGCTTCATAGCGCACCGCCTTCCTGCAGGAAGTTTTCGCACTCGTCCGGCGGTGTGTCTTCGATCCAGCATCCCGTGGCGTCGTCCACAAAGGACGCAAAGTTCACAAAGGTTTTTGGGGTCTGGGGGAAACCCCCAGATTCTTTGTGTCCTTTGTGATCTTTGTGGCAAAACATCACTTCGTGCCTTTCTCAAAAGCATCCATCCAAGCCTTCCAGCCGCCGGGGCCACGCCGCCCAGGGAGGGAACCATGCGTTGTGCCCAAGTGCCGCGAATTGTAACACTAAAGATGGACACGGGAAACGGAACGCGGGACACGGGCGGAGAAAACCGCTAAAACCGAAATTAGAGAGC
>Ga0265300_10002073_pt1 | contig 17797 bp, 32 predicted proteins | sample AusTroGonzalo_MG_FD_193482 | JGI IMG/M metagenome (GOLD analysis project Ga0265300, IMG submission 193482) | Bovine rumen microbial communities from tropical cattle in Woodstock, Queensland, Australia - Gonzalo_03 | ecosystem: Host-associated > Mammals > Digestive system > Stomach > Rumen ...
GGTATGTCCAACCTTTTATTTATAATAGCGTCCGTTAGGATCTTGCTGTCGTTTAAAGTTTTCTTCGTTTTTCTTGTAGTAGAATGTCCAGATATCTTCTGGAGTCATCCCAGTGGCAACGAAAAGTTCAAAGAACTTCAGCAAGAAGTTTTCGGCAAGCACCATCAACTTCAATGCATCTTCCTTCGGAGTTTCGTATGTCTTCCACTTCTTGTAAGAAGAGTTCTGATAAATTTCACCCATCGCCTCAACAACTGTTCCTACAATGTGATAAAGATCACGACCAGCGAAGTTTGCATTATCAAAGTTTTCCTTTGCTCTATCGTAGAACCATTCAATAGTCTGTGTAGGCTTAATGTTCAAGTAAAGAAGCTGGTTCATAACGAAATGCCAAGCATCAATGAGCTCAAACTTTACGAGGTCAGTGAACTGATAGTTGTCCTTCTTATACTGTTCAAAGTATTCAAAAAGTTCAGTCACAGTTGACATCATGTAATAGCCAGACTCAATCGCCATTGTTCGGTACTTGTCAGGAATATCAGAGTTCCAAGTATTGGGACAGATAGTTCCGCGCTTTGCGCCGATGGCGTTCTGAAGTGATTCTTGCATGTCAAACATTGTGTTCATGCATGTGTCTTTGTTATATTCTTGCATGTATTCTCCTTAAAAAATCTCAAACAAAAATATAACAAAGTTTTTGACGAAATTCAGATGGGCAGAAAATTTTCTTAATAGATGTTCTTGATATTTTCCAAAAACTTCTCAATGTCCATTCTCATTTTCAATGAAGCACCGTTTGGCAGAACGGCGAGAACCTTTGTCTTCCATTCATCAAGCGTTGCTGCTTGAATGTACTTGACTTCTGGGTCACGGTCTTCTTCAATAAGTTGGCCGTCATCTAGTTCATTACGAAAATGTTCAATGTCGTAACTGAAACTGTCAAGCATGTCAAGAATGTCTTCTTTCGTAAATACTTTATCTCGCTTCATAGCTGGTCAAATCCCTCCTGATATTCTTTATCATCAAGCGCACACCAAGTGACATCATCTAAAGTCACGCGGCTGTTTATCGCCTTGATGTACTTTTCTATTTTAGGTTTAAGTTGATAGATGCCGTAAACATGAGGGTTTTCATTTCCGATTTCTTCTCTGTAATCAAAAGTCGCATCGCGTCTTTCCCAATCATCAAAACCCATGTACCCATCATTTTCGGCCCAGTGAACACTTATTTCATAATTTGCTATCATAGCTTTTCATACTTAACAGTGTCAAGTATTATCTCTGCGTCTGGACACATTTCTTTCATCTGATCCTGAATTTCATCAAGAGCATCTGTCTTACTGCGGAGCCAGCCGATAGTAATTGCACAACTAAATTTGCCTTCTCCCTTAGAAGGAGATTTGAAACGGCAGCTGAATTTGTATTCTGTTGTGAATAGTCCCATAATTTACCTCTTTAAAATGTTGCCTTTCCATCCGCCCTTAAGACGAGCTTCAAGACAAAGTTTAAGACCAAGAGCTCTTTCTTCTCCGGTCATGTTAAAACTGTTTAGCGTTGGCAAGTGAACTGTAAATAAAGGTTCATCGTCATCTGGAAGATAGTAAGATAGATATCCATTTTTCAGATCGCTCAAAAGATCATCAATCGTTACTGGTTTAGAAAACATTATTTCGTCTCCTTCGGTTTTCTGAAGGAAGTCTTTGCATCAAAGCCAGCAGCCTTCAAGCGAGTAAGATCATCGCCTACAGGCACGACTGCTTCGTCAGGACGAGCATGTGTGTCAAACCAATGTTCAATTTCCCACAATGCCGTGTAAGGATCCTTTACTGACTGAAAGTTGATGTCCTTAAGGCCAGGCCAGATGACAATGTCTTGCATTCTGTCATGTTCCCAAGATGGCGTCCAACTTTTTATCGGATTATACTCAGCAATGAAAATGACAGGTCCATACTTCTCAAAGATAGTCTTATTCCACCATTCAATGTCATCTGGATTCTTGTAGTTCTCATGTAGAGATTTACGCCAATGATTTTCTTCGTTATGTTTCTGTATTTCTTCAAGAGTGACATAACGAGGTTTATCTTCGCCTTCAGGCCAGATAAAGTAGTACCACTTGCCACAGAACCCAACCATACGAATTACTGTATGCGTGAAACGGGTATTTCCGCTCGGCAGTTCTTCCTTTATAGTCCACTTAGCATCAAAGTCACCCAAAGACGGAACATCTTTTACACGGAACTCTTCATAGTTCGTATTACGAATGACTTTGACATCTGACTCAAGAAAGCACCCAAGTGCAGAATCATAATAGTCCTGAAATTTTGAAAAGATCTTCATGATTTCAACCAATAGACATTGCCGTCTACTTCAACTTTCTTCAAACCAAAATCTTTTGAGATTTTCATGATAGCAGCATCAAGAACGTAGTTAAGTGAGTTCGTCTGGACTGCATCAAGATCGTGGTCAAAATATAACTCAATTTTCTTTTTCATTGTCTCTCCTAGCAACGATTGCTTTAAATTCTGCGTGATAACGAACCACCTTCGTTTCATACATATCATTCATGTATTCGTCAGCTCTTTTCTTAGCCCAAGTCTTTGTGTGGAAGTGCGTTGCTTCCACCGGAGTATTTACGCGCTTCCAAGTATTCTTATAGTAAGACTTGATTTCACGAGTCTTCCTGTCAATGAAAGCGACTACGTAAAAGTCAAATGGTTCTTCAAAATTTGTTAATGTTGTTTTCATACGTTACCCATATCCTTCATTACGAGAAAAGCATCATAGCCTAGGCCTTCATCACTGACATCGCCGAGCCAACGATCTTCTTCTTTAATCTCAGCCTCGCCGACTTTATCAAGATGATCTTGCTTGCCAGACGCCAATTCTCGTTCAAGACGGTTGCTTACGCGGTCTTTGTTCATCTGAACATCTTTCTTATAACCAATGCCGTCCCAATTACAGTTCTTGTTTGAAATAGACATTGTCTTGTATATAGCCTTACCCCAATCCTTTTCGGTAAAGCCATACTTCTTATAAAGTTCAGCCTTCTTTCGTTCATAGCCATCAAAGTCGGTGAACTTAATAGAGTCAAGCTCCTTCAGAAAACGATGTAGCTTATGCTCATATTCGTCTTTATGCGTGTTCTTCATAAATTCCTACTGCGTTCAAAATCTTTGTCTTTACGCGGTCCATGAATTCGTCGGCAGACCAGTCATAATTATATCCGCCTTCATATCCGTGACCCAAAGCTGGTCCTTCAACCCAATTGCCATTCTCGTCCTTGTGCTCGTAAGAGCCAGTGAAGAAGTGGGAGAATATGTCAGAACCAACATGACGATTAGGCTTGACAAAGCGAAGAGAGTCAAAGCAATTTGGCTTTTCTTTCTTCATGTAAGCCTTAATCTCTTCCCGAGAGTCTACTGCATCAACAGGATGTGCCTGTTCATAGTCAGCGATAAGTTCTTTCTCTTCATCGGTTGAAGCACCCATCATATTATGATAAAGTGCCTTTTCGTAATCATACTGTTCATCTGGCTTATCGCCGAAGATGAAAGTCATGAATGAGTCGGTCTTTTCAATTAAGTTTGTCTTGTTAAGTTTTGCCATCTTTTTCTCCGTTTGTTTTTATCCATTTACATTCATAAATGTATGCCATGAACTTTGGGTCAGGATACATTCTATCAAATGCTTCTTCAACTGTTTCGCCCTCACGAGGGACAATGAAAAATTGTCTTATCATCTTTTTGAAAGTTTAGCAGCCATGCGAGCGACTCCGCCCGGGTCCTGAAGTTCAAGCAGTTCATCTTTCCACTGTTTTAGTTCTTTTTCTGCCTCAGGAGCGATCTTCATACCATAAAGGCCAAGCAATTCCTTCGCAGTCTCAACTGCCTTGATGCGTCTCTTATAGTCAGTCTGTTCAGCTTCTTCATCAAGTTGCTTCATCGTAATTTCGCCAAGCTTTTCTCGAAGAAAATCCAACTTCTGTTCAGCGACCATCTTGACTGCCTTAAATGAGGTCGAGTTGTTATGAGCGATAAGATGCTTACGCTTCTCTAGCTTACAGAACGACAAAGCAGTTCCTTGACCGACTGACATCTGCAACAGATAACGATTATCCTTTTCGTCAATGAAGACGTGATACATCGTGTTATCTGCAAACGAATCCCATTTGAGTTGAGGAGTATTATCTTCTTTCCAGTCCTTGTCAAAAAGACAAAGCCAGTCAAACAGTTCTGGATGTTCCCATTCTTCAATGAGTTTATCGGGCTTACGGTCTGCCAATGCGACCAGTCTATCAAAGCTAGCGGAAAAACCCTCTAGCCCTTTAATCTGTTCCATCAGTTTATCTGCAAAGTATTTTAAGCTCATACCATATCCTTTATTTGTTTAGTTACGCCTCCAGTTTCACGCTGGACTTTTTCTAACGCAGCAAGTACATCTTCCTTCGTGCATTCCTTCCATCTTTCGTCAATGTCAAAACGGAAGTCATCAATCTCTTTGTAGTACTGAAGTTCAGCATGTTGTTCGCCGTGAGTCTTCTGCAATAGAAAATTCGTTGATACATCTACCAAACGAGTCTGAACGTAAGGCTTGACCTTAGTCCATAGAAATCCGTTGCCCACTGACTTAATTCTTTCAATGTAAACGAATGTCTTGTTCTCAGGATAGTCAATGTGTGAACCCACATGCATGCCTTGATGCGACTCGATGTGGGTCCACCACTTGCCTTGATACTGTGCTACTGAAGTTTCAATCTCAGCTCGCTTTCGTTCTGTTCTTTTTTCTTCCTGAAGAGAATAGGCTACATCTTTGATAAATCTCAAGTCATCTTCATTATAAGGCTCAAGCAACTTAAGGACTTCATCTCTTGTCATCTTTATACTCCGGGTCAATTATAAGTCTAATTCTCGGTTCATTCTTTCTTGTCAATTCAGACTTGACATGCTGTGCCAAGTTTCTGACACAAGTAACTGTATCATGTGGAGGAATTCCTCCGATAATCTTAGCCTCATAAGTCTCTTCCTTCCAAGGAACGAGGTAAGGCTTTCCGTTGACATACAATCTTGTGATGTCGTCAGAATTACGAATCCTCTTAATGCACTCAGCTGCAGTGTCAATTTGGTTTGAACTGAAGCAGTAAGTCTTCTCGGGGTCAAGCGACAAGTAAAGCGACTTTAACGTGCTTGCCTTCAAAAAATCATTGTCACGTGCATAATAATCCCATTCCTCTCCATCAGTTCTGAAACGAAGAAGAGTGACTGCACTCATGTGAATTTTGATGCAGTCACAGTTCTCAAATAGGAGTTCAATGCACGGATCTGCTTTAACGTGTTCCATCAAATCTCCACAATGTACTTTTCTTTAGCGATGACTTCTTGCTTCCGAACGATCTTTTCATCATCATTCTTCGGGTAAAGAACAACATCACCTTGGAAAGTCTGTTCACCAGGATAACCGAACGGGTTACACAAGATTGTGATCTTGTTGCCGTTCTTGTTGTGATATTCAACATACTTCTTATCGTGAATGTGTCCGCATGCCCAGATAGCTCCGTCAGGAAGCATGTCAAGATACTTCTCTCCCCTGAAGTAGAACATCTCGTTAAGCGGGTTTGTCCGATACTTCCAGTTGATACCTACTTCATACGGGACAAAGTGAGTCACGATAATTTTAGGCTGTTTTTCACAAAGCTCTGTCATAGTCTTGTCATAATGCTCCCAAATCTTGAACGGGTCATTGTGCATGTACTTCCAGTGCTTTGCGTCAAACCATCTTCTCCATCTTGTAAGAGTCGGTCCAGCGAAGGTGCAGGGTTCACACTTGAAGTCATTCATACCCATACAGCCAGCGATGCCGTTGACTGCTGTTCCTTCAAGAAAATGAACGTTCGGATACTTTTCGCATTCAGCCTTCATAGCCGCAATCTTTTCTTCAGTTGTCTGGAAGACAAGATTTGACTTGGAAGGAGTACCGCCTCTTATCATCATGTCGTGATTTCCAGGAGTAAAGAAGACTTCCTTATACTTCTCGGACAACCACTTAATTTCTCTTGTAAAGGTAAGAAAATCGTTTGACATATCTCCCGGGATAATGATTGCTTCTGTCTCGGGGATTTCAAAAAACTTCCACATCCAGTCCATTGTGGCAAAGGTGACCTCTTTACAAGGATCATCTGCCTTCAAAAGACCTGGCTTGTTCGCATAACAGAAATGTGTGTCCACATGTATGTCGGACATGATATACGCTTTCATTTAGTTACCTTTGTTTTCTTCAATAAGTTTAAGTTTCTGTTCTTCCATCTCAGCATCACAACGTTTGCATATACGCTTAAGTGCTTCAATGTGTTGAACTTCAAATGCAAGATTCTTTTGTGCCTGTTCCTTCTTAGGACCATCTTTCATCTTTTCAACTGCTTTTGAACGACGCTTAACATACTTCTCTTGCTTTGCGATAGATTCATCAAAGTCATGATGCCAATGCGTTCCAGTTGAGAAGAACTGCGAACGGGACTTGCCTTCAGAATGAACAGCAATTCCAGCAGTCGTCCAGAGGAACGGGAACAAGTCTTCAATCTTCTTAATTTCCACCTTTTCGCCGTTCAAAAGGATCTCATCCTTCTCGGTGTCAAATGTTTCCTTGAGAGTCGCATAAGAGCAACGGCCAAGGTCGTTGTAAGATTTCAAAGTGAAAATCATAAAAACTCCTTTCTTTTTTCAAAAATAATAAAATATCGGGTCAATGTCAATCCATTATTATAAAGATCTTTCCTAATCAGGATCATCTGCTAAATCCGCAAGTTTCTCGTCTATATTTTCTCTGTCTTCCTGCATATCTTTCGCACGATTTAATTCGTAATGTCTCAAATTGTAATAGTCATAAAGCGAGTCGTGGAAATATGATGCATACTTTTCAATGCATGACGCCGGTAGATACCTGACATCAACATCAGGATGTTCATCAAGGCATTTAGGTCTATTTTCTATCGTTTCTCTGTATTCATTCTGAAGGCGTTCACCTTGAGACGGTGAGAATATGCAGACTGAAATGATCCACATAATGATGATTGCGAATGCAGGCACGAAGAACTGATGATACTGACCTTCATTCATAGCGAAAATCATCACCAGTATGATAAGAATAAATCCTGGTAGAAGAGTTGCGAGTAAGAAAGTTGACTCAAGCATAAGACCTCACGGGAGAACGACTAAAATTAAAACAAGTGAAATGGCTATGAACCAAGAAAAAGTCATGTAAGCACACCAAGCGTCACATTCCTTTTTTCTCCAGAAATAAGGATCATAATCCGTATAAGCAAGAATGATGACGCCTGTAAAGATAAAGAATCCAATCAAACTGATGAATAAAGTACACGATGCAGCGAGACCAATAGTTTCTATCATGGTAGTATACACAAAAGCATTATAAGTGAAACGGACACCATTACCGCAAAAATAAGGTAGCAAGTCTTTACAAGTTCTTTAGGATCATCGTTAATATAAGCAAGTACCGGAATTCCAATCATTCCAAATAGGCCTTGAAGAAACAAAATGTCAGCGATGATACCAATCATACAAAGAACACTAAGAAAAGAATTAGAGAAACAGTAAAACTAAGAACACCTATTCTATAAAGAATCCAAAAAGCAATTTTGTTCGTATCATAATCTGGACCCTCGCCGGTGAATTCATTTATGTCATTAAAGAATGTCGTGAATGCCATAAGTCCAAAGCCGAAAACAAATGCAGTTGAAATAAAGATTTCCATTATAGTATGAATACGTAAAGAATGACAAGAGCGACTGCGAATGTGCAGACTGATGTTTTGAAGACGGTCACATGGTCATTGTTAGGAGTGGCAAAACAAAGAAGGTTGCCAAGCGTGATGCAGACAACCATTCCAACGGCTCCCCAAAGTCCAGCGAACACAAAGATCGTAAACAATATAGCTTCAAGCATCTTACTCTCTGAATGTGTAGTTGTCCTTAAAGACAAGCGGCACCTTGCTAGGAACTACTTTGAAAACAAGCGGTTCCTGCTTATACGCACCAACCATCTTGCTGACTTCTTCGTTGACCTTAAGCTGGGCATAGTGCTTTTCCATATCGTCCTTCCAGTAAGTGGAAGAAAGACCGATACATGCAACACCGCAAAGCAATGCTAGAGCAAGCATAGAGGCCATAAAGTAGTTTCCGCCGCCCAGTTCAATAGCAGATCTTGTGTCAATAAGATCGCCAATTCTGTCAAAGAAATTCCAGATAGTTTTTGTTCTTTCCCAAGTCATGTTAAATTTTCTCCATAGAAGTTCTTGTGAAGACGAACGCAATAGCAGCGCAGACATTGTAGACGATGCTAGTTAGCAAATACCCGCAACGATTGGATTTAAAGCACGAAAGCGCCTGGATAAGGAATTGAAGCAGCATCTCACAGAACAGTATCGTTCCGCAAAGCAAAATGCGTTTCCAAATTCCATAACCCAAGGTGACTGTTCGCTTAACAGTCATTTCCTTGTAATTGTCTTTCATGACATCTACGTCTTTCTTTGTGACGACATCCTTGTCAATGTAGTCGCCAAGAACATCGCCTGGGTGACGAAGATCATCAACGACCGGGAATGATTGAGACCAAGTAAGCTTGGACTCTTGGATGAATGAATGTGCAGGCACTCCGAGAACTGCGAAGGTCACTGCGAAGATAAGAAATAGTTCTATGAGTGTTAAGTATACAAATCTCATTTCTTTTTCTCCTTTTTTCTTTTTGCTTTTACTTCCCTGATGTATGCAGCGTCAATATGTTTCATATACCAATCATAAACATCTTTTGTGATTGGCATCTTGTATGATTGAAGTTCAAACCATTTCGTGAAATTTTCAGTCTTTAACTTGACATGCCTTGCTCGTTCAGGATATTGTTCTTCAAAGTCAGACCATTCAACGTCAGACCAGAAAAGTCTCCATAGAAGACCTTCACAATGAAATAATAGGCAAACATCACGAATCACGTTCATTGTGAGCTCAGCGACTGTACCAACCTTTTCAACGATGATCTCTAAAACCTTTTCATCATTAAATTTGAAGATAAACGATAACGGTAAGACTATTACACACGTAATAAGGCAAACAAAGATAAACGGGAATGCACAGGCCATCAAGAAATAGTCAAACGGGCGAAGTTTCTTGACGCACCGCAAGTATCTTCTGACTGCAAGCCATGAAAAGTAAAGTGTCAGTTTAGTAGTGCGGTATGAAAGACCGTGCTTGTTTTTCTTTTTAGAGTTTTTCACAAGTCACCCCATGCGCAGTCAAAAAGTCAATTCCAGCAGTCGCATTGCGGTCATACTCTGCGACGTAATAGACATGCTTAATACCAACTGAAAGAATCAGTTTGGCACAATGAATGCAAGGTGAGATTGAGACGACTAGGTCACAGTCAGTCACATCAGTATGATTCTTTGTCGCATAAGCGATGCAGTTCATTTCAGCGTGGATTTCATGAACTTCGGAGAACGCATGATGACGTTCTTTCCATTCTTGTTCTGAAACTTGCGCTTGCTGATATTCATTTGCGGGACCATCGGGGTCAATGAAATAACGGCCATGATCGTCCTTCACAAAGATCTCGTTGCAGTGTCGGTCTCCAGGCGCGGTGCCGTTATATCCGACAGAAAGAATGCGGCCATCTTTAACAAGAATAGCCGCTACATGAAGACGAGCACAAGACGAGAGATTCTCGTAAAGCTTAAGTGCTTCCGCATAGATTTGTCTGTGTTTTAGTTCCATCCGTTAGCTCCTTCGGATTTAGTAGTATAGTAGTTACACAATCATTATTGTTGATGATTTCTTGCTTTTCAACAAGATCATCTATTAAAATGGCGACTGTCCCAGGAATGAACTTGTCAGCCATACGAATGAAACATTCCATTTTCGTAAGACCGAATTCATTCATCATCGCCCCGGGTTGAAGAGCAGCCTCGCGGTCTTCTTCATTGAGAAAACCTTGCTTAATCATCAGGTCAACCGAATCTTCTTTCGTCAAGACGATTCCCTGATGAAGCTCATCAACACCAAGTTTTTCAAAGAGTTTGTTTACGACGGCTTGGTCAATCTCTGACTTATCTTTCCAACCCCATGTAAAGAAATTGACTGTAAGAAGATCTTTTCGTCCAAGACAGAACAAACGAAGTTTCTTACAGTTCTCTTCCATGAAATTCATGTCAAAGAGCGAGTCAATAATCGTATTCTCTATGTCGAGAAAAATCTTAATCATTAGTCACAGAACCACTTGTGATGTCCATGTTGACATGCATTGTCTCGCCCGTGTTGACCAGGGAAGATATCATCAATGTCTTCCACGATGTCTTCGCCAGAACCGGCAAGCAATGCAGCCTTCATTTCAGTTTCAATAATTTCCATTTTCGGAGTTGTGTATTTCTTAAGAGTTTTCATTTGATTTTACCCTGGAAAAGATTTCCATTGTTTCGTTAAGTTTTTCAATTTCAAGACCAAGATGTGCATTCGCAATGAAGGTCATGTATTCCGAACCGTTGAACTTTCCTTGTTTCCAAGAGTTTACGGCGTCAATGACAGGTTGATGATATTCAGCAGGAATGTAGTCAAAGTCAACTAATTTTCTGTTGCGGTCAAACTTTTCCTTCAAATCATTGTCCTGCAACCATTCATCAAGTCCTTCTATCAAAATTTTTTCAACAGTCTTCGGACCAACACGGAATTTCAACTGAGGAACATCGTCAGTCGCATCGCCGATGATAATCTTCTGCATTAAAGCAAGATGCGGGTCAAGTACTTCAACATACTTATGTTTCACAGGATTCCACTGTTTGAAATTCTTATACTTGTGAAGCTGGTAAAAGTCCTTATCGGTAGAGATCAGAAGGATATCCCATTCCGGCTTATACTTGGTGATGAGAGCAATCAAATCGTCTGCCTCTAACCTGGGTATGCGCAGGAATAGCGCATTCTGAAGAGCTTTTTGAAGCCCAGCGATAAATTCATTGTTCATTTTGAAAAAGGCTTGGAAGTCAACTTTCGCCTCTTCGTAGCCTGCGGCTCTGCTTGCCTTATATCCATCATAAGCCTCTTTTCTCCAGTTGTTGCCGCCTTCCTGACAGAAGATAATCTTAGTCGGCTGGAATTGCTTGATGGCCTTCTTCAATGAACCGAGGAATGCGTTCTTGTAGCCTGTGAAATGAACATCAGTCGGGTCATAGGCAAGTGCATACAAGCAGCGCATTGACATATTATTTTGGTCAACCAACAAGACTTTTTCTCGTGTGGGTTGTTCTTCGGAAAGTCCGATAAATTCTGCTAAAGACATATATAGTTCCTTTTTAGTTAAATTTAACAATTTTTGATGAAAATGTAAATAGGTCACTCAACTTTTTCTGCTTTTTGTTTCTTCAAGTATTCAGCTATGCGACCAGAAAGATCATACACAGGTTGAATGTCGCCAATCGCTTTGTCGGCTCCTGGAATCTGGAAGAGGAACATTTCTTCAATTCTGATAGAAGTATGTTTCTCAAGGAGATACTTATACAGTGAAAGCTGAAGCGAGTATTCAGAAACATTGCATTCTGGAAGATCGTCAAACGGCGCTTTCAGTGTCTTGCCTTCAAACGGATCGTCCTTCTTAAATTCTTTTGATGTCTTCCAGTCAAAGATTGCGTAAGTGCCTTTCTTCATGTTGTAAGCAAGCATGTCAATCGTTCCGCAAAGACCATCTTCAGCGTCATAGACGATAAACTCGTTAGCAACTGGAGCATACACCCTGCGAAGTTGTCTGAACAGTGCTTTACATTTCTTCTTTCTTTCAACAAAGTCATTCCACATTTCTGGGTGCTTTTTAAGCAATTCTTTGTTGAAGTTGTAGTTCTTCTTATACCACAAATTCTCCATGACTGAATGAACTTCAGTTCCTAGCTTACGAGCATACTCACCGGCATATTCCCACTTATCTTTAAGTGTCTTACGGTCAAGTGGAGTAAGAGGTTCTTTACCTGCTTTGACGCGCCTTTCAGACATGTTGTCAAGAACCTTCTCTGCATCAAAAGGCGTTGAGAAAGATCCTGCCCAACCAGTCGCTGACTGAAACTTTGTGCCTTGAGAATCGGTATACTCGTGTTTGCCGTCCTCGTCATCAAAGTAGATATCATTAAATGCTTTCCATAAATCTTCATGTATATTCATAATACAAATATAACTAAAAATGGGGCGCCGAAGCGCCCCATAAGAGAAATTCTTTCTCAATCAAATTACGATTAGTAACTGTAATCTTCGTAGTGCATCATTGCATCTTCGTATTCATCTTGAGAGTATTCGCCGTTGTTGAGCATGTCCTGAGCCCACTGCTTACCAGCTTCAGCCCATTCTTCATCAGAACACGGGTCAGGCAAGTCATAATACTTATAGTAAGATCCCATGTAAGTGCCATCATCTTCGGCGCGTTCTTCATTGTCCGGCCATCTTACTTCCGCAATCAGTCCAGCCTTATTCAATTTTTCGAGAGCTTCATTCAATTCCATTTTGATTCTCCTTAATAAATCTTGATGTAAGGTGCTGAAAGCTGAACGAATGATTCATCAGTTTCAAATGAATATCCAATAGCGTCAGCGAAGGCCAAAGCAAATTTCTTTAGTCCACCCTTAGCCTGAACTATAGCCAAGAACTCCTTCATGATAGCGTTAATCTTCTTAACAGTGTCTCCATTTTTTCCGCCCATAGCTTCTTCAATACCGGCGATGTCAAAGTTCATTCCAGGAATGCCGTTAATCTCTTTCTTCGCGAATGACTGCTTTGCAGAACCCATAAGAGCCATAGCGCCTTTTTCGCCAATAGTGACAGAAATGTTTGGAGTACCGCGTGTACGGAATGAAATCTGTACTTCACGATTGATGTGAATAGACTTCTTGTTGTTCGGTTCAAGTTCAATCAAGCCGGACTTGGACTTAGCATATTCAATACGCTTAAACATGTTTGTGTTGAATGTGTTTCTTGAAGTGTTTCTTGTTCTATGAATAACAGCAGCTACCTTATCAGGGTTAATTTCTTCACCACTTACGTTGGTAAACGAGTTGTTCAAGTTAACGCCGATGAGGTTGAATGTTGAACCAAGCTGTTTCAACGAGATACCAATGAGGTTCTGCTTAAAGAAAGCGTTGTTCAAAATCTCGTTATGTTCAGCAATAGATTTTGCTCCCATAGCGCTGCGCATGATTCGTCTTGCTACAGCTGGGTTGAAGAACAAGACAATGTCAGACTTATCAGCGTCATCCTTGTTCACGCCGCAACGGTACTTTGACAAATACTGCTCAAGTTCAGGAATGCCGGCCAAGTCTTTTCTTCCGAAGTGTCCGAAGGTCCATTTCCTAGCGGTAATGCCTCTCTTATAAATCGCTGAAATAAGTTGACGAACATTAGCTCCATAAATCTTTTCCATTGACTTGCCCCAAGAATCAAGGAAGTTTGTCATGGCTACGACAAAATCATCGTCGTTAAGACCAAAATCAATGTAATGACAAATACCAGATTCTAGAGACGGCCTAGACGAAATCAACCACTTGATGATGTCTGGTTTCTTCTTGAACTGCTCAGGCACTGCCTCATCGTTAATGTTTAGTGGTACCTTATTGACATTCATCTCAAGAAGGACAGCCGTGATACTTTCCTGAATCTCGGTCATCTTAGCACCAGAACCGAATGAAGTGACCGCACCACTAGCGTCACGTCCAGAACCACCAGAGAAGTCACCTTTGAACAAGTTTGTCCAACGGGCGTTCTTATTCTTAATGCAAGCATCAAAGTCATTCTTGGTGACGTTAGGCTTGTCAAGAAGTTCCTGCAACTTCTCAACGTCATAATCTGCTGCAGTGACTGGGTCGCCTTCGCCCTGCTTGCCAGTTCTTACTTCAGCACCTTGAACGATTTTGTCAATAACATCCTTAAGATAGGTGTGCTTCAGAATGTCATCACCATTAAAAACCGATTCATTTAGAGAGAAGGTCTGTGTCTGGCCAGTACCTTCAAGCCATGAGCCAAATGATTTGTAAATTTCTTTCATTATAAATTCCTCTACTTTATATATTCCTGAAATTCTGACAGGAAGGATTTCTTCTCCATGATCCACTTCTGAAGAGTATCATCATGTCTTGCTTTGAAAGCCTTGAAGCCAGCAGAAGTAATCTTAATCATCAAGCCGTTCTTCAACTTGATAACAACGCCTTCATAATCTGGTCCCCACTTACCTTCGTAAGTTTCAAGTTGCTGCTCGAACTTGGCATTCAGAATTCCTTGCTGTGACTCGATGAATTCCCTAACGAACTTCTTCTTTTCACGATCTTCCTTCTTTCTGGAAGTATCTTCAAGAGTAGCAACAATGTCAATGCCGTTTTCACGAGCAAATGTATTGATGTTGTTGTTTATCTTTCTCAATTCAGGTCCGACATTGATCTTGATGTTCTTTTCAACATTCAATTCGGCGTCGTCATACTTGATTGAAGCAGTAGTACCGTTCTTAATCAAGAACTTGATAATTCTTTGAGAATCAGGAAGGGTTTCACCATTCTCGTCAGCGACCGTAAACATTACGATAGTCGCATCCTTGCCAAGACGCTTAGGATCATAACGAGAACCGACGAATGTAACGTATCCATCGTCATCCTTCATTCCCAATTCAGAAATGAATACCTCGCCTGAAATCTTGAATGCGCCATACTTGTTGTAAATTCTTTCAAGGCATTCCTGTGTCTTTTCATCAGCCTTCAAAGTGTCAATAAGATTTGCCCAGCCTGATGCCAAACGGTTTACTCGTCCATACTTCTTCGTATACTTGTCACGAATAAAGTCAGAGTCGTAGATAGGTCCAGAATAAGACTGTTCAACGAAGAACTCGCCATTATCATCAATGCCCATTCTGAATGCAGCACCATCAGACTTTTCTGTCATCGAGAAGTTCTTGCCATTGACTAGCTTACCGCCATCTTCTTCAAGGAGGTCAATCAAGTCCAAGAATTCCAATGCACCGAGTTCCTGTGGGTTGCCTGGGTTGTAGAGGTGCTTGATGCCAACACGGTTAGTAGCTGCAAGAGCTTCATCAAGGCGACCTGAAATAAATGTATCAGAGAAGCATTCTCCAATGACGCCGTTCTCCTGAGCGCAAGCATAGCAAAGTTCCCAGATCTTATCAGAATATCCTGTTGTCTCCAAGAACTCGTCTTTCGCTCCACGAAGAATCATCTGACGAACTGCAGTACCCGAAACATTCTTTTCGCCGCGGTCAGACAAAGTCAAATACTCGAACTTACCGGGCTTAGGGTCAGATTCGTCAGGTAGCTGGCTGCGTTCAGCTTTATACGGGTTCATGTATCTTCCGTATTCAGCAATACGGTCAGGACCGCAGCAAAGCACGATACGATTTTCTGGGTATTTCTCAGCAATCTCTAGAAGATTAGAAACTACGAAGTTGCTTTCAGCGATGAAGGCGTCAATGATATCATATCCAAGATCCTTAGCGCCTTGCTTAGCGATTTCAACCTTCTGTTCAAGAGTGAACATGTTGCGGTCATTGTCAATAGGCTGTTTCTTGTTAGGAGAAACGATGATGAACTTGCTAATGCCGTTCTTTTCGGCATTTTCTAGCAAGCGGCCGTGACCATACTTTCCTGTAAACGGGCTAAAGCAGCCGTAAGCGACTGCAATAGGTTCCATTCCAGCTTTATACCAATAATCTCTTACTTCAACCTTCTCGCCAACAGAGCCTTTCTTGGTTGAAGTGATTGTCTTCATAGCAACTGGCATCTTATTCTCCCAAAATCATTTTCTTGTAGTATAGACCAAGTGTCATCTTCTCGTCTACGTCATGAACGAACGGACAGACTTCCTTGAACTTAGCGACGATGGCGTCAGCAACGGCCGGATCATCAACCTGCTTGTAAAGATCCTTGGAATACAACTGATAGATCTTCTGAATTTGCTGCTTTGTCAAGAACTTATTCATCAACTGAAGAACGCCGTTGTAAGAATACATCATCTTACGAGTCTTCGGTGTCGGCTTGGCGCCAAACATTTCAGTGAAGATTGTGTTAAGGTCACGGTTCAACGGAGTATCCTTTACGGCATACTCACGGAAAGCAGGCTTGCCATCATACATCACCTGATTTCCTTCAGCGTCTCTTACTGGCTGATACTTTTGACGAGATCCTTTGTTGCCATAAGATCTTGTCGGAACAGTGTCATCTTTGAACGCCTTTGAAGGCTCGTCTTTCTTGTTCTGGAAGACGACGCCAGGCGTAGCATAGACAACCTTATAGATGACAGGCAACAAGTTGTTCTTTGCAAGACCCTTAATACCCTGAGAAAGGTCTTCCCAGTCAGAGTTCTTGGAGAACACATCAAATTCATTAGGCATACCATTCTCGTCATACTCGATAAACTCGAAGTCCATCTGGATATTCTGAGCGGCGGGCTGGAACATCTCAGGTGCTTCAAAGATATTGTAGAAGTCACCGCCGAATTGAGTTCCTAGATAAGTAAATCCTGCAAACTTCTTACCTTCATTGGCCTGAAGGAATGCACGAACCTTTTCTCTCTTGTTTTCATCAATCTGAACGTCAACGTCACCCATCTTCGGCTTTACTTTGACGTAATCTTCTCTCTTTCTATTGAAAAATTCAAATCCAGATCCTGAGAAGATCTTCAATGAAGAAATTGCCTCTTCTGATGGGAAGAGCGGTTCTTTCGCAAACTTGGTGAACGCCTTGTTCAGTTCGTAAACAAGATTTAATAGGCCGTGCTTGAATGCACCATACTGTTCTGGTGTAAAATCAGCAAGTATGATCTTGCCGGCGGTAGCACCATTCTTTGCTTTTGCGTTTCCGCCTTCGTTAATCAGATTATCCATTGAAAGTCTCCCAAAAATTCTTTATTTTATTTATTCAACTTGCCAAGTTCCTTCTCGGTTATGAGTTTGAAATGATAACCGTTATCTTTAGCCCATTTTCTAGCTGCAGTCCACTTTTCATGATTTTTCTTGAGCACATTACACATCTCATGCCATCTATCAATGCGAGATTGTGTAAGTTTCTTGTCTTTCTTTAATTCTGGGAAGACAATCTGGCCGAATTCGTTCAACTGCGGTACTTGACAAAGCGGTTTTACCTCAACAAGCCACTTTTCCTTTTCACCTTGCCTGTTTTGGGTAAGAATGACGAAGTCAGTGATGTATCTGTGTGATTTTCCATCAATGTTTGAGTAATATGGAATCTCAACCACCTCAGAACCCCACTGAAGTACATTCTCCTCTAGGTCACAGAAGTTAGCGACGATCATTTCCCAGGAAGATCGCATCTGTGGGAGCGGTTTGTCGCATTTCCCGTTTGTGTTGAGGCACTTTTCAGGATGTTTAGGCGTAAATGTAGCCTTAGAATATGACGCACCGAACAAAGGCATGATTATTGTCCTTTATCAATGTCTTTTAGGTTCATACCCATCATTGAAGTCTCAAGAATACCCAAAGAAACCTTTTCGCGCTTCTTTGCAGTGCCTTTCGCCTGTTTCTTCGCAATCTTCTCAAGCGACTTGGCTTTCTTCAATGCGAAAACTTCTTGAACATGCTTTGGTAGAGTTGCAGGATCATCAAGACCTCTGCGAAGACGTAGTTCCTGTCTTCCGAACTCGCAAAGAGCATGTGCGTCAATGATATCTGAAGTAGGCTTGACGCCGTCTCCCTTGTCAACTGTCGGCAAATCATCTAGGTAAGGCTTCTTGCCCTGCCACTGTTGGAAAGCCTGAT
>Ga0265300_10002078_pt1 | contig 17766 bp, 11 predicted proteins | sample AusTroGonzalo_MG_FD_193482 | JGI IMG/M metagenome (GOLD analysis project Ga0265300, IMG submission 193482) | Bovine rumen microbial communities from tropical cattle in Woodstock, Queensland, Australia - Gonzalo_03 | ecosystem: Host-associated > Mammals > Digestive system > Stomach > Rumen ...
GAACGTGGTGGCGCAGGCCGTGAAGACTGCGCTGAACTCGAAGCTGAAGTTCGACAACTACTACCTATTTAATATGACGCACGTGAAGCTGGACGGCGAGAACAAGACGCTCTCGCTGGGCATCTTCGGCAAGGTCTTCACCTTCGACAAGGACATGCTGCGCGAGAACCTGGAGGAGGCTTCGCGTACAAAGCAGGTGGAAAAGGTGGAGAAAGCGGCTGCCAAGGAGGAGGCGCGCGAACTGAAGCGCCAGCTGAAGGAGCAGCGCAAGCTGGAGAAGAAACTGGCCAAGGAGAAGCGTCGTCAGGAGAAGGCTGCCGCCAAGGAGGCTGAGAAAGCCAAGAAGGAGTCTTCCGGGAAGTAAGAGGTAGGACTTGTGAGGGTACTGATAGTCAATACGAGCGAGAAGACCGGTGGCGCTGCTGTGGCGGCCCATCGTCTGATGGAGGCTCTGAATAATCATGGCGTGAAGGCCAAGATGCTGGTGCGCGACAAGCAGAGCGACCACCTCAGCGTCGTCGGACTGCCGAAGTCGCCGCTGCTCCGCTGGCACTTTCTGTGGGAGCGGCTGGTCATCTTCTTGGCTAACGGTCTAAGCCGTAAGAACCTGTTTAAGGTTTCGATAGCAAATGCTGGAAGCGATATTACGAATTTGCCGGAGTTCAAGGAGGCTGACATCGTACACCTGCATTGGGTGAATCAGGGTATGCTCTCACTGAAGGACATTGAGAAGATTCTGCGTAGCGGCAAGCCCGTGGTCTGGACGATGCACGACATGTGGCCTTTGACTGCAATCTGTCATCACGCTTATGGCTGTCGTCGTTTTCAGACTGCGTGTGGAGAGTGCCCGTTCTTAAGATTCCCCAGCGCCCATGATCTGTCGAACAGGGTGTTTCGTAAGAAACAGAATTTGTATAATAAGACTCAAGTGACATTCGTTGCTGTCAGCAATTGGCTGGCTAACTGTGCCAAACAAAGCGCACTGCTGAAAGCATCGTCTATTTCTGTTGTTCCCAACGCTCTGTCTGTTAGTCAGTTTTCGATGACGGATCGTAGCGATGCACGTTCGGTTCTGCAATTGAACACACCTTATTTAGTGGTGTTCGGGGCAGCCCGCATCGACGATGACATCAAGGGGCTGCCTTATCTTCTTCAAGCCCTCTCTCTCCTGGTGAGCCGTGGCGACTTCTGTCGTGAAGATATCCAGTTGTTGATATTTGGGGGTGTCAAAGACCGACAGATATTCAGTAAGATTCCCGTCGATTATACCTATTATGGCTATGTTGATGACATTCATCAGGTGTCGCTCCTTTACTCGGCTTCCAACGTCGTCGTGTCTTCATCGTTATATGAGACCTTTGGACAGACTATTATCGAAGCGCAGGCTTGTGGATGTACGCCAGTTGCCTTTGGGGGGAGTGGCCAAGAAGATATTATTTCCCATAAGGTGAATGGTTATCTGGCTGAGCGTTTGTCGGTAGAGGACTTGGCTGAGGGTATACGTTGGGCGCTTACGGCCAATCTTCAGCAGTCTGCATTGAGAAACCATGTGTTAAAACACTATTCGGAAAGCCCCGTTGCACTAAAGTACACCGAAGTCTATAACCAGGCATTGGCCATGAAGCACTATAAACTATGATACGATTCTCTGTTGTCACCATTACCTATAATGCTGAGGCCGTGTTGCAGCGGACTCTTGACAGCGTGCTCTGCCAGAGTTATGAGGATGTGGAGCACCTGATCATTGATGGCGACTCGAAGGACACGACGCTCGCTATGGCCGAGAGCTACAAGCGGCAGTCTGATACGTCGGACAACGGACATCAGGTCATCATACAGTCGGAGCCTGATCGCGGCATCTATGATGCCATGAACAAGGGTCTGACGCAGGCTTCTGGCGACTATGTCGTCTTCATGAACGCTGGCGACACGTTTCCCTCTGCCGACACGCTGGAACAGGTGGCGCGCCGTTGCCGTCTGGCCGAGCTGCCCAGCGACGAGCGTCCGGGTGTCCTCTACGGCGACACGAACATGGTCGATAATGAGGGACACTTCCTGCATCTCCGTCAGCACCGCCCGCCACAGCAGCTGACGTGGCGCTCCTTCAAGAAGGGCATGCTCGTCTGCCATCAGGCTTTCTATGCCCGTGCTGATATTGCCAAGAATGTGCCGTATGACCTGCGCTATCGCTTCTCTGCCGACGTTGACTGGTGCATCCGTGTGATGAAGGAGACGGAACGCGTGGGACTGCCGCTGAGTAATATCGGCATTGTTGTGGCAAACTATATGGAGGAGGGTACGACCACAAAAAATCACAAGGCATCACTGCGTGAGCGATACCTTGTGATGCAGTGTCATTACGGTGCCGTTCAGACGTTCCTCCTGCACTGCTGGTTTTTGGTGCGTTCCGTATTCAGACGATAGTTAACACAGAGGAGGGAGCTCCCTTCTATGTCATATCAGCGAACTACCACTTTTCTGTTTTTGTAGATATAGATGCCCGGCTTCGGTTGACTGACGCGTCGGCCGTCGAGCATGTAGAAATTCTGTGACTGTTTGTCGGCCGACGGCATACGAACAGTTTCAATTCCCGTGGGTGTTGCCTGGACGATTCCTTTCAAGGCGCCTGTCTCGTCATAGAATCCACCATTTTGGAAAACGAGGTCGGCAGTCTGTTTCTCGCTATTGTTGAAGATGATACTTGCAGGAGCGCCGTTAGGCGTCATCTGTGTGGTGGAGTTAGGCTTATAGGCTTTGTTGTCCCACGTCCACTTCCAAACCTTACAGCCGTTGCGCGAGCCAACACTCTTGCAGGTGGCGCCAGGCCAACTGCCTGTGGTGAAGTTACTGGTGGTACTCCACGCCCAGCACTTGATGGCAGAGTAGCTCGACGGCAGCTCGATGAAGGCACAGGTTTCTCCCTCGTTGACCTTACAGAAACCGGGAAGGCTGAACGTCTGCGCTTTGTCTTCACCAAAGTCTTGTTCCAAAGGCGTGAGGTCTACATCTGTACTGACATATACCTTATAATTAGTGCCCTCTGTAGCCAGCCGATAGCCATTGGTGTCGGCAGTGGCAGCACCCAGTAGTAGCATGACGCTGCCCCTGACGCCTTCCACCTGTAGCACGTAGCCGTTGGCCGATGACGCTTTCTTGGTGATGGTGCTCTGGTTTTGGATGCCTGCCGCACGGCGGATGGTGATGAGACGCTTGATGGTTGCCTTGTAGTTCAGCCAGTGTTTCAGCCACACGCAGGGCGTGCCCGGCATCATGAGTATGTAGGCATTGGCAGCCTCGATGTTGGCCCTGAGCGGACATTCGCCAAAGCGGCCCGTGTCGTGGTTGTCAACAAACGTAACGGCATAGCGCTTGTAGTTGTTGTCGTTGGCCAGAAAACTGTTGTTGAGCCGGCTCCACTTGTTGTCGTTGAAGGCGTCGTTGATGCAGTACTTCAAGGGGAAATCGAAAGCAGCGCTTTGGATGACGCCGTCCTGCTTGGTGCCATTGATCCAGTTGGTGACGATGGTCTTATTGCCGTCCCAGCACTCGCCTACAGAGAACCCGGGCTGGGCTGTCTTGTTGTAGAGTCCTACGTACTTGGCGGCAAAGCCCTTGACAAAGTCGTAGCGGAAGCCTACATAGCCGAGGTCGTTGAGCAGAAAGTCCTCGTAGGCCATCACGTTCTTCTGTACGTTCTCGCCTGTGTGGTCCAGGTCGCGAGCACCACTCCAAGGATCACCGGTATCTTTGTTTCCAGTGGGCTTGTAGCCGTTGTCCTTGGCCTCATCGTCCTGACAGATGTCAGCAGCCGTCAGCTGGTAGTCCACATCTTGATAGGTCTCCTTCGGAAAACTGAGCCAGTTGCTGTTCACACTGGCACGATGGTTGATGACCACGTCCTCGATGATACCCGTACCCTTCTGCTTGAAGGTCTGGATCATAGAGCGCAGTTGCGCCTCTGTGCCGAAGGCGCTCTTGTGGTTGAACCAGTAGACAGGGTGATAGCCCATGTTGTTCGATGTGGCGTTGGCGTAGGCCGAATTGGGTACCCAGATGAGCTGAAAGTACTGCGACATCTCGTCGGCCTGCGATTCCAGATTGGTCCACTTCGTGTCGGCATAGGAGTCCCAGTAGAATCCTTGCAGCATGACACCAGGGTAGTCGGCAGGCCATCCTTGTGCCATCACGGTCAGTGTTGGCAGCAGACTGATTAGAAAGGCGAAAACTTTTTTCATTGTTCTTGGGAAAGAAAAAGCGGGCGCCGCCCAGTCTTGAGCGGTGCCCGCCGTTGTGTGATTAGTTAGATACAAGGTTTGTTTACTTCACGATTATTTTGCGGCCATTCTTAATGGCGATGCCGCGGAAGTTAGCCTTCACGCGCTGACCCTGCAGGTTGTAGATGGCACTGTTGGCAACGATGTTGCTCTTCAGGCTCTTCACCGATTCAGGATTAGCAGCCTCGGCAGTAGCGTAGAGCTCCTTGCTCTCGGGGTTGAAGACGAAGGTGACGTCGTAGATGCCTTCTGCCTCAATCTCGATACCGGCATTACCGTCATTATAATCACCACCGTAGTTCTCTGTCCAGCTGTGATTAGCTACCACCTTATAAGTGTAGGTCTTTGCCTCTAGAGTGACGTTGGTCTTTACGAGCTGGAAGGTACCGTCGTCCATGTTAATCATGTCGTTATTGGTGTCGGCAGGATCCCAGCCGGAGCCCATGAGAGCCTCTTCGCCTGCAATGGTCCATATTTTCTCTTCGAACACGGCGTCACCAGTCTTCACAGCTTCTACACTCACATCCTTATTGTCCTTGTTGAACTTGAAGGTAACAGTATAAAGGCCATTCTCTTCGACGGTAAGTGTAGCGTTTTCAGAGGGATACTCCTCGCCCCAGGCGTGATCGGCAACAACCTTGAATCCGTAGGCCACACCAGCCTCGAGAGCCAATCCTTCCTTTACCAGGGTGTAGTTAATTCCGTCTGTTGAGGTCAAATCGTTGGCGGTGTTAGCGGGATCCCATTCTGTTCCGCAGAGGGGAGTAACACCGGCAATAGTCCATGTTTGTTCACCAAACACGGCGTCACCCGTTCTTACAGCAACTGCACTGGGCTCCTGTGTCTCGGCATCGAAAGTAAAGGTTACGGTGTACTTGCCGTCTTCAGAAATCTCGACGGTGGCGTTGGCGCTGGGATAAGAGGTGTCCCAAGAGCGGTTCTTCAGAACCTTGTACTCGTACTTGCCACCAGCTTTCAGGGATACGTCCTGCTTGACGAGTGTGTAGGTCTTGTTGTCAACAGACGTCATGTCGTTGTTTGTGTCTTCAGGACTCCAGTTGCTTCCCATAAGTGCTTCTGTACCAGCGACGGTGTAGGTGTCTTGAGCCTGCATGCCAAGGGCGGCAGTCAGCATTACAATAAGCGTAAAGATTTTCTTCATAGTCAATTGTTTTTAGTTTAAATTATTGTTTATTGTGTAAATATATTCCGTTACTCACGGTTTTCGGGGGCAAAGATAAAGAATATTCTTATACGTTGTCTCAATATCATGCAAAAAGTGAAAACGTTGTCGTGCAATCGGTTGCACTATGGGCAAAAATACAGGCGGACGCCGTTGCGGGTGTCCGCCTGCTGTAGGAAGAGTGGTTATTATTCTGCAGGAACAAAGTGAGCTGCGCCAGTGATGTCGCAGAAGTAGACATAGTAGGTGCCTACAGGAACGACAAGGTTCTTGGCATCCTTCTCCAGCGTCTTGGCCCAGATGTCGTCGTTGATAGTCCAGTCGCCGTCGCTGGTTCCGAAGCCCCAGTTGACGCCCCAGTCGTGGTTGGCACGGAACTTTAGCTGCGTGTCTGCTGCAATGGTCACCTTGACAAACCAGTTGTGCTTGGCTTTGTCGGCAGGCTGCATGTCGACGTCGTTATCCCAGTCGTTGGCAATGCCAATCAGTGAGATGACATCGTAGTTCACGGGATTCTGATCCTCCAGCTTTGTCCAAGTGTAGGTCAGTGTCTCTAAGTCGATGGTGAAGGTGTAGTACTCCTTCGTCGGCGAGAATATGGATGAGTTGCGTCCTTGTTCCAGCTTACCGGTCAGCCCCTTATAGGTAGTTGGCTTCTCCTCACCTGAGCCATAGAGCTTTGAGAAATCGTTCTTTCCGGCACCTTCCAGCCAGTAGCGGGAGTTCCAAATCTTCATGTCGCCGCTGCTGACGTACTTGGTAGTGTATGAGAAGACGACATCGCTCTTGGGGTCGGGGGTCATAACGGTTTTGTAGGCGTCTTCCTTCTTGGCAGAAGTGGCGCCGCCATAAACGTAGTAGTAGGGGTTCTCCACTTCTTCGGGCGTCACTCTCAGCGTAAAGTCGCCCAGCGTGATGAGTTGTGCCTCAGTACCTTTGATGGCATTGGCAAAGAGCTTGGCCTTGAATGTACGCTCTGTGGCTTTTTTGCCATAGAAGGTGTAGACTAGCTTAGCCAGTTCGTCCTTGGTCACCATACCATCTTCTGAGGCCACCACTTTGGCGGCTACATACTCAGTTTTGTTGGCCGGCCATGCTTCCAGACGGATGTTCTCTAAGGTGACGCCATCGGGCAGTGTGCCCTGTTTCAGTGAAAATAACTGTATGGCGTCTTCGGTCATGGTACCCAGATTGATGTTCTGCGTAGCTGCGGCTGTTGGTGTGGCTTCGAAACCGTCAATCGAGATGACTGCCTCCTGTGGGTAGACGATGTTCTGTGCGTAGTCATCGTGGCTCTCGTCGCAGGCGGTCAGTGACCAGCCTGCGATGACGAGCATCAGATATAATGATAGTTTTTTCATAAGTCTCTTGTGTTTAGGGGTTAATTACATTCTCAAATCACCTGTGTCGTCAGAGAACTTGAAGTGTACGCGCTGGCCTACAGCACCCTTGACACGTTCCTGGTCGCCGCCGGCACCACGATAGACGATTTTCTTGTTGAAGACGAAGAACTCCGTCTTCCACCAGTCGTTAGCTCCAATTTTGACGTAGGCACGAGTGCCGCCGTCGCCATCAACTGGGCTGGTGAGCGGTGGCGAGACGAACTCACCCTTCATGTCGGTAGGTGTTTCGAACTTTACATACTCAGTGAACTCTTCACGCAGTTTCTTCTCGTTCCAGCAATTGGCCACGATGCCCTTTTCGGCATCGTCTTTACCATAGATACCTGCCTCAGGGTTAACGATGCTGGAACCGATGAGCCATATCTCGGTGGGCTGGAAGCTGAGTTCCATCTTCATGGTACGCTTGTCATTATCACAGGTTCCTTTGATAATCATGGTGTACCAGCCTTCCTGCTCGGCAGTGACCTTACCGTTTTCGTCAACGGCAAAGCCTGCGGTCTTGCAGCTGTAAGTGGTGGTGATGTAGTTATCGGCCCAGTTGGCAGGAGCCTTGGCGGGACTAATGAGTACACCGTCTTGGTCAATCCAGGCAATACGCCAATGGGTATCCGTGGCACTATGGACGGGCGCTGTGGGAACAGCTTTTTCCCAATTGTTCTCAGTGAACTTACCCATGACAAAGAGCTCCTCGGGCATCTCCACGTCGGGCAGAGCGAACTTGGTCTTCACCATGTTCAGCTTAACAATGTTGGAGTAGGTCTCTGACCCTTCAACACCATCAAGATAAGCATGGATGCGCAAGTAGACGGGCCTCTCGACAGGGAAGTCCTCCTGTTTGTAGTTATACTTGTCCATCATCTGCTTGGTGGTGGCAATGGCCAGTTCCTTACCAGCCACTTTCATCTTGTTGGTCGAATAGGTAGCTGTGAGGACGGTGGGATTGCTCATGTCCTCGTCGGTAGACAACTGGATGGCGTAGGTCACCGTGGCAGGGAATCCATAGCCGGGTGCTGTGCACGTCAGTGTGATAGTATCCGTATTCTGGAGATCATAGGTGCTACTGGCAAAGGTGGGGATGTTCAGTGTGATGGGGGCTTGGGGCTGCGACAGGTCAATGACGGGATTGTCGTCACGATCGGCATCGCAGGCAGTGAAGAGCAGGGCACCCATCAGCAATGAAGCCATGATATTTAACTTTTTCATATCGCGTTACTTGTTTAAGGATTGCTTATTTGTAATTAGGCTTGATATTCGGGTTGGCATTCAACTCGCTGTCGGGGATAGGGAAGATGTTGAAACGGCTGTCAAACTGCGCACCAGCCTGCGAGCCGCCCATCCATTCCCATTTATAATCGCTCTGACCGGCAAAGCGGTTCCAGCGGATGAGCACCATGCGGCGCATGCCTTCGAAGCCAAACTCGCGCGACCATTCCTGGAAAATGTCGTCGAGTGTCACCTTAGCGAGGGCGTCGGCACCGATACCATCGTATTTGTTGCCAGTCTTCACGTTGGCGCGCTGGCGCAGGGCCTTAATGCGCTCCACACCGGCAGCGGTACAATTGCCGTTGTTCTCACGGGCGTCGCATTCGGCTGAGATGAGGTATGCCTCTGCCAGACGCATCATCGGGTAGTCGGTATCTACGAACTGACCTCCGCTGTGATGGCCTGCTGTGCCGTCAGAATGGATGTTGTTGTACTTCATGTAGATGAGGCCCTGATTCTTGTTGTCCTCCTTCTGAATGCTCAGCTCCTGAGTGCTGGTGTAGAAGATGGCACGGTCATCGCCAACGGCGGCCACAACGTCCTTTGGGGCTCCCTTGGTGACGCTGTTGTTGGAGGCGTTCTTACCGAAGAAGATCTTCGAAAACTCCTTGCGGGCACGCAGGCCGATGTCCCATGACTCTGACGTACCGTAGCCAGTCACTTTCGCAGCCAGAGGGATGTCTGCATCAGACAGTCCTTCATATTTCGGATCAGACTCATCGCCGTAGAGGTGTTCCATCTTCATGGTCTCAGCCATAGGAGCAGCAATCATGAACAGTGAGCCGCCCCAGGTCTGTGTCATCTCACCATCGTGCAGGGCGGGAAGGATAATCTCATCCTGGGCACCGTTGGTGTCATTGTCGCCCATGAACAGCAGCTGGTAGGCGCTGAAGCCGGCCTTGCCTTCTGTGCAGAGCTTGTAGCTGGTGCCGATGGTCAGGTCTGCATATTTCTTGGCGTCAGCCCAGCGGGCAGTACCTGTGTAGACCTCAGCGTTCAGGTACATGCGGGCCAGCAGCAGCATACCGGCCGCCTTGTCAGCGCGGCCATAGTCTACAGTTTTTGCATCTCCCAGAATCTCGTCGCCATCGCCCTCGCCAATGATGTCTTTTAGTTCTTTCTCCAAGAACAGGAAAAGGTCGGCGCGTTGGATCTGTGGTGCTTTCTCGCTCGACAACTTGGTGAGGAACGGTGGATTAGCGTAGAGGTCCATCAAGTAGAAGTAGTGCAGGGCACGCATAAAGCGGGCTTCGGCACGCTTTTGCTTTGTAGCTTCATCGCCACCATTGGCGTTCTCTAAATAGAAGTTACAGAGTGTGATGCCGAACATCAGTCGGTAGTACAGGGCCTTGATCATGACATTTGAGTTTGTCCACGTGTTGCGGTTCAGCTCCGGCATACCGGGGTCGTTCCACCAGCAGTGTCCCTCGTCGGTGGTCAGTGTGTTCAGATTCCATATCAGTCGTGTCATGTTTGATGTGCCCTCATCGATGTCGTCTAAGTCGGAGTCGCCGTTGGGGCCTGTCTGGCCCGTCAGCACCAGATTGCCGTAGATCTTGTTGAAGATATAGTCCTCGTTGAAGTCCGACACCTCCTGCGGGTTGATGTTGTCTACTTCCAGGTCCTTCACACAGGAGTTGAGGACGGTGGCGCTGACAAGTATTGCAGCTGGTAAAATATATTTCAGTTTCATAGCAAAAATATCATTTATCATTTATCGATTATCAATTAGCTTACGCGTCAGAAATTCAGACTGACACCAAGAATGGAGGTCATAGGACGGGGATAGATGTCGCCGTCAACACCGCTGGCTACCTCGGGATCGATGCCTGTGTAGTTGGTGATGGTGAAGACGTTCTGTACCGTAGCGTAGACACGGCCGTTCAGACGGGTGCCTAAGAACTTGTCAAAGCTGTAGCCCAGCGTGATGTTGTCCATCTTCAGGAACGAGGCATTTTCGACGAAGTAGTCGGAGGCATACTGCTGCTGCGACACGTTTGTGAAGCCGCGCTCTACTGATGCAACGCGTAAGTTACTTAGGTTACCGTTAGTATAGACGGCACCCGATCCGACGTTAGAGGAACCTGATGCAGAACTATTGAATACGTAGTTGCCGAGGCTGGCGCGCATCGAGAAGCCGAAGTCCCACTGCTTGTACTGCAGCTTCGACGAAAGTCCCATAAGCACGTCGGCGGCTGGCTTGTAATAGTAGTAGCGGTCGCCACCGTCCAAGTAGCCATTGCCGTTACGATCAACGAAGGTGTTGGGGATGGGCTTGCCGTTCTGGTCGTACACCTGCTGGTAAACGTGGAAGGCACTGACGGCCTTGCCCACAGTGTGTGCCTGAATGTTACCTCCGGTACCAGTCAGACCGCCACCCGTCTCGACGAAGTAGTCTTCGGCGTCGCTGCCGATGAGCTCGTCAATCTCGTTGTGGTTGAAGGTGAAGTTGTAGCTCACCTCCCAGCGCCAGTTTTTGGTCTGAATGGGACGAACGGTAGTCATGAATTCGAAGCCGGTATTGTGTAACGAGCCGATGTTTGAGGTCACCTTGTTACGGAAGTTCGAACCAGCAGCAACGAAGACCGTGTTGATTAAGTCGGTCGTCTTACGGTAGTACCAGTCGACATTGAACTCTATGCGATTGTCGAGGAAGGCCAAGTCGATACCGGCGTTCCATGTGGTGGTCTTTTCCCATGTCAGGTGGGGATTGTAAGCCTGTGGACGATAGGTCGTGCCGTCACCCAGTACAGGGTACATGGCGTGAGTGTTGTTGTTTGGCTTGAAGACGGGGATGTAGGTAAAGTCGCCGATACCCTCCTGCTGACCTGTCATACCCCAGCCCAGTCGGAGCTTGGCATCGCTCAGTACCTTAATGTTCTTCAGGAAGGCTTCCTCTTTCATGCGCCAAGCCAGTGCCAGGGCGGGGAAGTAGCCCCACTGCTGGTTGTCGTTGCCTGGTAACCAGTTGAAGCGCGACGAACCGTCGGCTCGCAGCGTGAAGGTCAGCATATAGCGGTCCATCAGTGAATAGTTCACGCGGCCGAAGAACGACACGAGGTAGTTTTCGGTCATGTATTTCGTGATGGTGCCCAACTCGGCGGGGTCTTCATGGTGGCTGCCTTCGGCATGGGCAGTGTTGCCAGCCGGCCATGTGCCGTAGCCGCCCCAGTCAGTTTTCTTGTGGAAATGTTGCCACTCGTAGCCGGCCATTGCATCGAAGTGATGGACCTTTGCGAAGTCCTTCATGTACTGGGCGTAGAGCGATAGCTGGAGATTGTAGGTATCCATGGTGCTCCAGCCGTTATAGCCGTAGTAGTAGGCTGAGGTGCTATAGCGACTGCGGTCGTACCATTGCTTACCGGTAGAGAGATCCATGGCAGCATTCATGTGGAGGTGCAGATCTTCGAAGCCGTGAATGGCGTAGTCGGCCTCGACGTTGCCGATGAGGCTTTTCGAGGTGGCGTGGCTGTCGTTCAGATTAAGTGTGGCAACGGGGTTTGATGTACCCTTGGACATGTACTTCCAGTTGGCAGCACCTTCGTAAGCTGCCGACGTGAAGCTCTGAACATAGCCGCCGAAATAATCCTTGTAGATGGCATTGTCGCTGGTGACAGCCTTCGTGGGGTCCATAGCGACGGCTGCGCCAACGACACCGTCAGCATAACGGTTCTTGGCCACCATGCCTTTTCCGTTGATATTCAACTTGAGGTGGTCGTTAAACAACGACGGCGAGAGATTGAAGCTGGCGGTGTAGCGCTGGAACCTCGACGTCTTGATGATACCCTGGTTGCTGGTGTAACCGAGAGAAGCACGATAGGGCATGTTCTTCAGACCACCCGACATCGTGAGGTTGTGGTCGGTAGAGAACGCCGTGCGAAAAATCTCGTCCTGCCAGTTGGTATTGGCGTATTGCTTGTTGCCGTTGGCATCGAGATAGCCTAACTCCTTGTAAGCGTCACTGTCCTCACCATAGAGGTTCTTGATGAAGGACATCAGACCTGGGCCGTCGAGCACCTCGGTGGTTTTCTTCTTGTTGGCCATGGAGACGTTGCCATTATAATTAAAGGTGGGTTTTTGTCCCGAGCGACCTTTCTTCGTGGTAATGATGATGACGCCATTCGAGGCACGGCTACCATAGATAGCGGTGGCTGAAGCGTCCTTCAGTACAGTAAACGACTCAATGTCATTCGGGTTAACCATAGACAAGGGGTTGGCCAAGCCTTGCACACCGTAGTTGTCCATAGCCAGACCATCTATGACAATCAGCGGGTCGTTCGAGGCGTTCAACGACGAACCGCCACGAATGCGTATCTGGGCGCTGCCGCCAGGGGTACCGTCACCAGCGATGACACTCACGCCGGCTATCTTACCGCTGATCATGTCCTGTGCGTTGACGTTTAGTCCGTGGTTCTTCTCATCAGGCTTGATGGCTGTGACAGAGCCCGTCAGGTCGCTCTTTTTTGCACGGCCATAGCCTATGACGACGACGTTCTCAAGCACGGCGGCATCATCTTTGAGCGTGATAACCAGATTGGCGGCTGCTTTCACGATGGCCGTTTGGTAGCCGACGTATGAAACGGAAATGTCTGCTCCTTGGTTGGCTTTCAGCGTGAAGTTGCCATCGAAGTCACTGATAGTGGCTATCTGCGTACCTACTACGCGGATGGTTGCACCGATGATAGCCTCGCCCGTAGCGTCTTTTACATGGCCTTTCACGTTAATCTGCGCGAAAGCACCTACCGATAAGAACAAGCCCAGCAAAAGGGCCAAAGTTCGTAGCGGGATTTGAATGTTTACCTGCTTCATCATTACATTGTATTAGTGTTAGAATATAGTTTTAGCATGTTAAATAACGGCGCAAAGGTAAGATTTTTTCGAGTCCGTTATACTTTTTTGCATAAAAAACCGTTATAATGATAGCGCAAACGTTTGCGCAGTCTGGCGCGATATTAAAATCCCACAAAGCTATAACATGACGAACTTTTGTCTATCTTTGCCCCGGAAATACTGAAAACCTGAGATGAACGACCAAAACGTACTGACAATGAAGGATATTGCTCGCGAGTTGGGCATTAGTGTGGCCACGGTATCGCGGGCACTGAAGGACTCGCCCCGTATCTCGGAGGAGCGACGCCGCATGATACAGCAGTATGCGCGTGAGCACAACTTCACACCAAACGTACTGGCAGAGTCGCTGCGCCATAGCCGGGTGCAGCCGTCACGAGTTATTGGAGTCATCGTACCAGAGTTCACGCACTACTACTTCTCGAGTGTTCTCACAGGCATAGAGGAGGCGGCTATCGCGCGCGGGTATTATATTATGGTGGCATTGAGTAACGAACAGTACGAGCGCGAGGCGCGCATCTGCGAGATGTTTCATCGCCAAAAAGTGTGTGGGGTTATTGTCTCGCAGGCTAAGGACACTCGTCGCTATGAACATTTCCAGAAGCTTATAGACTCGCACATTCCCATTGTGTTCTATGACCGTATCTGTACGGGTCTCGACACCAGCCGTGTTGTTGTTGATGACTATATGGGTGCTTTTAATGCTGTTACCTATCTCATTGATACAGGCTGTCGGAGAATCGCCTTCTACGGAGGGCCGCTTCAGTTGGAGATATCGAAGAATCGTTATAATGGCTACCGCGATGCCCTGTTGAAACGCGGTTTGCCTGTGGATGAGCATCTGGTACGCGTCTGCGATAATCGTCAGGATGCAGAACTGATGACGCCAGATTTGTTTGATGGCGACTATTATCCCGATGCTTTCTTTGCCGTTAACGATGATACGGCCATAGGTATCCTTTATACAGTCAAGCGTATGGGACTACGGGTGCCCGAGGATATCAGTATTTGTGGCTTCACCAATGGTCAGCGAGCTGTTGCCTGTGACCCAATGTTGACTACTGTTGAACAGCGTGGTAAACGGGTAGGTGAGGAGGCTGCAGAGATACTCATTGACAAGGTGGAAGGACAATCTCCCTTCGAGAAGGTGGAGAAGCGTGTCGTTCGTACACGGCTCGTTATAAGAGGAACAACAAGGTAAAGGTAAGAAAGGTAAAAAGATAAAAAAGTGAAAAGGTAAAAAAGGAAAAATATGAAACAGAAACCAGATTTGTCGTTTTGGAAGCTCTGGAACTTGAGCTTCGGATTCTTCGGCGTACAGATTGCTTACGCCTTGCAGAGTGCAAACATCTCGCGTATTTTTGCTACGCTGGGCGCTGATCCTCATGATTTGAGCTATTTTTGGATATTGCCCCCATTGATGGGCATTTTGGTGCAACCGATTGTCGGGACCTTGAGTGACAAGACGTGGACTCGCTTCGGTCGACGCATACCATATCTGTTCGTGGGAGCCGCTTTAGCTGTGCTGGTGATGTGCCTGCTGCCGAATGCTGGTTCTTTGGGACTGGCAGTTGGTGCTGCCATGATGTTTGGCCTGATAGCGTTGATGTTCCTCGACACGAGTATCAATATGGCCATGCAGCCGTTCAAGATGTTGGTGGGGGATATGGTCAATGAGAAGCAGAAGGCCAAGGCCTACTCCATCCAGTCGTTTCTTTGTAATGCAGGCTCCGTGATGGGCTATGTGTTCCCGTTTGTCTTTACGTTTATCGGTATCAGCAACGTGGCAGAGAAAGGCGTCGTGCCTGATTCTGTTATTTGGTCATTCTATATTGGTGCGGCCATCTTGATTCTGTGTGTCATTTATACCACGTCAAAGGTACGCGAGTGGAATCCGCAGGAATATGCGGAATACAACCCCGTCTCAGAGGAAAAGGAGAAGAGTGCAAACTGGATTACATTGCTCAAGAATGCGCCGTCTACTTTCTGGAAGGTAGGCCTTGTACAGTTCTTTAGTTGGGTTGCCATGCTTTATATGTGGAACTATACGACGGGCGCTATTGCTGAGGTGGTGTGGAATACGACTGATCCTGCCAGCGAGGCATTTCAGGAAGCTGGTAACTGGGTGGGCATTCTCTTTGCCGTTCAGGCCGTTGGTTCTGTCATTTGGGCAGCCCTGTTGCCGCAGTTCAAGAACACAAAACTGGCATATTCCCTGAGTTTGGTTATCGGTGCCATAGGCTTCATGATGGTTCCGTATCTCCATGACCAGTATTTGCAGTTCATTCCTTTCCTGATGATTGGCTGTGCATGGGCTGCGATGCTAGCTATGCCATTTACTTTTGTTACCAATGCCCTGCAGGGCTATGGCCACATGGGCGCGTATTTGGGTTTGTTCAATGGCACCATTTGTATCCCACAAATTGTGGCTGCCGTCTGCGGCGGAGCCATTCTCTCGCTTATTGGTCACCATCAGTCATCAATGATGGTTGTGGCAGGTATAAGCTTCCTTATCGCTTCCGCTTGTGTCTTCGTTATTAAAAATCAATCAAATAAGTAGAGACTATGGAACAGAGCTATTTCTTTGAGATTTGTGGCTGGATTGCCAGCATCACGATGATTTTGGGCTATCTGCCTCAGGCTATCCGCACGATTCGTACTCGCGAGACTGACAGTATCGCACTGCCGACATTCCTGATGATGGCAATTGGCGGTGTCTGCTTTATGCTGCAAGGCGTTCTCCATCAGCCAGATATACTTTGGGCTCTGTTTCTTACGAACCTGGTTACTACGACATGCAGTTGTATCGTTTTTGGTATTAAGGTTTACAATGATTATTTTAAGAAACGGTAATATGTGCTCTGTGCAAACGGTTGCACGATATAATTGCCACAATCCCGCCGGTTCGGAAACACCGACGGGATTATTTTTGTACTTTTGTCTCAGAAACAACTAAAACCACGAAGCTATGAGGCTACAATTCAATTTGGAGTATCAGACCACCTTCGGCGAAGAGCTGGTACTTAACATCCTGACAGACAAGGAAAAAAACGAACAGCATCGTATGACAACGTGCGACGGATTGCATTGGACGTGTGAGATGTCGAAGATGGTGAAGTCCGGCACGTTTATTGATTATTATTATTCGTTGATCCGAGGCGAAGTGGAGACGCGCCAGGAATGGCTTGTCGAACCCCACCGCTTGGAATTTGCTGCAACAAAGGCGCAGCGCTATGTGGTCTATGATCACTGGATAGACATTCCCGAGGATTCGTATATGTATTCTTCGGCCTTTACCGACTGTGTGACGAAGCGAGAGCGCCAGCTCAGTACGTCTTCGGAGTTCAGTCGTACAGTGCGTCTGAAAGTACGTGCTCCGCAGTTACGTGCCAATGAGCGCCTAGGACTTGTCGGTGCAGGTGAAGTTTTGGGAAACTGGGACGCTCGCAGTGCGTTGCCTATGGCTGAGCATGAAGCCAATGAGTGGGTTATCTCCCTTGAGGCACTCGCCCTGCCACAGACCTTTGAGTTTAAGTTCGTTACGCTTGGTGGTGATGCTCCTGTTTGGGAGAATGGTATGAACCGTACGGTGACGTTACCGCCGATGGAGGCTAACGAAGTGGTGGTCTACGAATTGTCACAAGCCTTCTTCCCCGTCTATCCGTGGAAAGGTGCTGGTACCGTCATTCCTGTATTTTCGCTCCGTTCGGGAGGTAGCTTCGGCGTTGGTGACTTTGGCGATCTGAAGCTGATGATTGACTGGTGTGACAAGACCAAACAGCGTGTTCTTCAGATTCTGCCCATTACCGATACGAATATGACGGGTATGTGGCAGGATTCCTATCCTTACAATAGTATCAGTATCTATGCTCTGCATCCGCAGTATTGTGACCTCAGACAGCTGCCTGAGATAAAAGACAAGGAGGAAAGAGACCGGTTCGAACAGTTGCGTAAGGAACTGAATGCCCTGCCTCAGATTGACTATGAGCGCATGTTCAAGGCCAAGATGGATTACCTGCATCTCATTTATAAGCAGGAGGGTGCCAAGACAAAGCGTACGGCAGACTACAAGCGTTTCGTCGAAGAGAACCGTGAGTGGTTGGAGCCCTATGCACGCTTCTGCGTCAACCGCGACAAGTATGGTACGGCAGAGTTCTCGCAGTGGCCTGCTGAGGCTGCTAAAGCCAAGGCCGATGACTTCTGGTTCTTTGTTCAGTATCATCTTGACCGTCAGATGCGTGAGGCTCACGCGCATGCGCGCGCGCATCGCGTGATATTAAAAGGTGACATCCCCATTGGCATTTCGCGCGACGGCATGGAGGCTTGGGTGGAACCGCGCTACTTCAATCTTAACGGACAGGCCGGCGCTCCGCCCGATCCGTTCTCGGCCGATGGCCAAAACTGGGGGTTCCCCACCTATAATTGGGATGAGATGTTGAAAGACGGCTGTCAGTGGTGGGTACGCCGCTTCCGTAAGATGGCACAGTATTTCGACGCCTACCGTATTGATCACGTGCTGGGTTTCTTCCGTATCTGGGAGATTCCTGTGCCTGAGAAGTCGGGACTCATGGGACAGTTTGCGCCAGCCCTTGGCATGAGTCGTGAGGAGATTGATGCCTATGGCATTCATGGTCATCTCGATGATTTGTTCCTTGTTGACCACAAACGTAGCGACCGTTGGCATCCACGTATTGCCGTGCAGTATCAGCCGGCCTATGAGCAACTGAGCGAGGAGGAGAAGTTTAACTTCAACCGTCTCTACAATGACTATTTCTACCATCGCAACAACCAGTTC